>PJUF01000049.1_pt1 | contig 150381 bp, 115 predicted proteins | sample 1512191 | NCBI WGS metagenome assembly PJUF01 (sample SAMN08177673, study PRJNA422409) | Feces metagenome, whole genome shotgun sequencing project. | isolation source: Chicken feces (3) enriched on wood chips | host: Gallus gallus | place: USA: Madison | collected 2015-01-15
GCCTGCATCGGCATAGCGGCAGGCGGGGGCGTCGCCGGTGCGGGGTACGATGGCGTAGCGCACTGGCAGGATGGGCACGCGTGCGCTGCAGGCAGGGCCGGAGGTGGCGCTGCTGACGGAGGCGTTAGTCATGGGCAGGCTCCTTGCTTTCGACCAGTGCCTGGAGCTCGCGAAGGCGGGCCTGGGGCGACTCTTCGAGGTTGGTGTAGATTTTTCCCGCCTTGTCATTGCTCATCAGCCACATGTGCCCGGCTATCAGCCGAATGAATTGGCCCGCAACTTCCTCGCTCCGGAAATTGAGGGCTGTCAGTTGAGGCAGGAGTGTTTCTATCCATAGGCGTATGTCCGCCAAGGTATGGTTGGCATAGGGCGGCATGGCCAAGACCTCATGCGCCAATGAGAGGACAAAGTGCTCGTGCATGCCTGCTTGCAGCCGATCAAGTTCAAGCGGCTGGAGGGTCAAAGGCAGTTCTGATCTTGAGCGGGCAGCAATCGGCATGTTTTCGTGTGTCTTCCACTCATGAGCCGGCCCCCAGTTGACTCGCCATGCCAACCGAGACACCGGGCCAAGCCAGGCCTTGCGATGGTTGTCGTCCAGCGCATTCAGCCAGGCTGCAAGATGGTCCGGCGTGACATGGTGAGTGGCAACGCTGTGGTCAGGGAGCACGACCTGCACCAGGCTGGTGAAGTGGTCTGCCAGCCCTGCCAGGCCAACCTCGGCATCCAGCGCGATGGCTCCACCGATAGGCATCCAGGTCGTGATTGCATGGGCAAGCAGCTCGTGAGCGTCTGCAACGTCCACCAGCAAAGGCCCAAACTCATGACGGTCATCCAGGGCGCTGTTCTTCCATAACCATGCCTTTTGAGTATTCCGGCTGACGGCGTTTATAAGGTCGAGTACCGATGGGGCATAAGCAGGAACCAGTTCACCCTCCTGCGGGATGGGCCGATAGGCCCAGTACTCGATTGCCCTGGTCATGAGCAGCAGAAAGCGGCAGTTATGAGCGAAGTCTTCGCTGCGCGGAGCAGCTGATGACGGTGTAGTCATTGGACTGGCCCTCGGATACAGCGGCAATCGGGCAGGGGGCAGGTACCATCAGGGCGGCGCCCACACAAGCGCTCCAGAGGCTTGCCGGTGTTCGGTGCACTGCTGATGGAAAAGGGGCTTGTCGTCCCATTTGCCGACTTGAGCATCTGGCCGGTGATGCGAATCGTCGGGCTGTCCAGGGTGATGCCCGTTTCGTCGATTCGAATGGAGCCACCAGGGCCTTGGATGACCACGGCTTCCGAGGCTCGAAGTTCATAACGGCGAGTACGTCTGCGGATATCCCCACGGGCTTCCAGCTCGGCATGCCCTTCGACCCGTTGCTCGAAGTTGCCACCGATACGGGTGTGGTGATTGGCGGCGATCTGGTCGTGACGGTGATTGCCGATGTTTTCGACACGGTCCTTGGCGATCCTGATCGTGTGGTTTCTGCCGATGTCGAGCGCGGCGTCCTGCCCGATGGTGATGTGCTCGTCATTGCCAACCGTTTCCGTACGGTCGTGGCCGATCAGGATCGATTCGTCGTGATCGACCTGCTCTTTGCGGTCATTGCCGACCTGCGTAGTCTCATCGTGCTTGACCACATTGTTCTGGTCCCTCTGGGCATGAATGAACACTTCCTCCTGGCCCAGTTCGTCCTCGAAGCGCAGCTCGTTGAAGCCATCGCCCTTGTGGGTCTGGCTCTTGATGGTCATGCGGGTCTTGTGACGGGGAAGGTCGTAGGGTGGCAGCTGGTTACCGCAGTAAGTACGGCCGGTGATCATCGGCTGATCGGGGTCGCCGTTGACGTAGTGGATGATCACGTCCTGGCCAATCCGTGGGATGGCCATCGAGCCCCAGCTGCCGCCGGCCCAGCCTTGGGAGACGCGTACCCAGCAGGAACTGAACGCGTTGTCCTGGCTTTCTCTGTCCCAGGGGAAGCTGACCTTGACCCGGCCCCATTCGTCGCAGTAGATCTCTTCACCGGGCGGCCCCACCACGGTGGCCATGTGCGGGCCGTCAACGCGTGGTTTGGGCAACGGGGCTGGGCGCCATTCGGTTCTGCCTGGCACCAGTACCGCCTTTTGCTCGTAACGTGTGCCCTGGTCGGCCCCGGCAGCTTCTTCCTGCAGGCTGGTGAACTGGCTGCCTTCGTGGCGAACCGTGCTGACCCGCCAATGCACATTCAGGTCTTCGCGCGGGTGGCCTGTCAGGGTGAAGCTCAGGCCTGGTTGCAGGCGCACATCGTCGCCTTGTACTTGGGCAATACGCACGTCATGGCGCAAGCCGGTGATGCGGTTTTCGGTGAACGGCTTGCCAACGGCATCGCGTTTGTAACGGCCGGGGTAGTCGAAGCACTCATAGTCCGTGGACTGGTGCTCAAGATACGGGCCCGAGGCCCTGTGTTCCTGACGATAGGCCGGGTGGGTGAAGGTGTAGTCGCGTTGAACTTGCCGTGCAGTACGCACCTGTTCGCTGTAGCGCAAGCGCCGTAGGCACGGTTGAGGCTGGTCGCCGCCGTGGTTGGAATGGTACAGCACGGTGGCTGGGGCTGACGGTTCACGCTCACGGTAGAAGCCTTCGGCGTCGTCCTCGTGTTTGATGACACCGTGACTTATCAGACCGAGTGACTGCAGTCTGTCGGTGATGATCAGCTTATGGCGTTTTTCATTGTGCTCGAAGCGGTAGACGAAGCCTTCTTCGGCCGCCAGGCGGGCGATGAAGTCGAGGTCGGTTTCGCCGGCTTGTACGCAGAATTCGCGCGCCTGGTGGTCCAGGCTGGCGCGTAGTTCGTACTGGTCGATGCCCTGGCGCTTGAGCATCAGTTCAAGAATTTGCGGCACGGTCTTCTGCTGGAAGATGCGCCAGTTCGAACGCAGGCTGGCACGGGCCAGCTGTGGCTCGATCAGCGCGTCATAGTAGGTGCGGTAGAAGCCACTTTCCGCTTGGCTGAAACGACTGACCAGACCGTGCACGTAGCGTACTGGGCGTCCGCCTTCCCAGATGGTGAAGAGCACCGGTTTGTCGAGCAGGTGGCCGAAGTCGATATCGTTCTCGAAGCTGATCAATTTCAGCTCCAGTTCGAAGGGTGTGCTGATCCCTTCTCGTAGTTCGAACGACACCACTTCGAACTCAGCTTTGCCAACGAGTGCCTCAAAGCTGTAGCGCAAATCAGATTGGCCAGGCATAAAAGATCCTTGTCCGCCGTCTGAATCAACACAAAGCCCGGGCGGGCATGGCCTGCCCGGGGCATTTGCACAGGTCAGGCGGCGGGTGCGCGCCAGTCGTCAGAGCCTTCGGTATTGGCTACATCGTGAGCCCACGTGATCTTTCGATAAGCCAGCGATACTTCAATCAGTTGGGTGTAGTTTTCATTGTCTTTGTCGAGTGCGTGGGGAAGCACGGTATTGATGCTGACGATGGTGGCGTCTTCGAGCGTGGTGGTGAAAAAATGCTCTTGTTTGCCTTCTGACGAGGTGCGATACCAACTGACCTCGACCGTTGGCAGCATTTCGCCGGTGGCAAGTGCCTGATACATCAGGGGGGTAGCTTTGTTCAGTGAACTGGTGAATATGAAAGGCTTATGCACGCGCTGGCCACTCGGTTGACCGCTCTGGGGGTCAGTGGGCGTAGTCACCTCATGCTTGATTTCCTGAACCAGAATTTGATCTTCATGGCCTTGTTGGAACACGTTGCCGACGGAGTCAGCGGTAAAGGCGCCAGCGGTGATGTTGCCTTGGGTCTGGCCTACGATCTTGATGTAAGCGGGTGTTGGCATGGCAGTTACTCCTGCGTCCATGTGGGTAAAGCACGCGCACCACGGTGGCGTGGCCATCGGAAACGATGGGCTTGTCAGCGAGGCAAAAACCTCGCTAATTCGTTGAATTCAGTGGTGCTGTGTCACGGTTGGCTATTGCTGCAAAATGCCGTTGAGCGACTCCAGCACCTCGGTGGTAATCAGGTGCAGGCGATAGCTGTAGATGCTGTAAGCCACCGCCATGGCGATGGCGGAAATCACCAAGGGGCTCCACCAGGGCCATTGCCGGTTCATGCGGAAGTTGCGTGGGGCCACATTGGTGTAGGGGTCGCAGACTTCTTCGGGGGTGGGGCCGCGCAGTTCGCGGATGATCCCGTGCAGTTGGTGAATCAATGCGTTGAGTGTTTCTTCGCCTTTCGGCGCGAGCGCGTACTTGCCCTTCAGCCCAAGGCACAGGGCGTAGTACATGAACTCCAGTACGTCCTGATAACGCTTGGGCTCCTGCATCAGGCGGGTGATCACCGTGAAGATTTTTTCTCCACCCCAGGTCTCGTCGTGGAAGATGCTGAGCAGCGGCTCCTGGCTCCAGCAGCTGCTCTTGCCCCAGGGCCGCTCCATAACGGCCTCGTCTATGAACAGGCACAGTCCGTAGGAGTACGCCAGCAACTGAGCCGGCTCGTAACCGTGCTGGCGCATTTCTTCCTGGATGTTGTCGATCTGGCCGCGCACTTGCTGGTGCACGTCCTGGATGTTTGGCAGCTCGTCCAGCGTACGCAGGCGTATAACCAAGCCGAACAACGGTGATGCGGCATCCAGCATCAGGTTGGCGAAGCCGCCCCGCAGCTGAAATTCCGGGTCAGCGGGGTAGCCTTCGGAAACGGGCTCAGGCTCAGGTTTGTCCGTGGATACTTGAGCATTGGTTGCCGCAGCCCGGGGGGCGGGTACTGGCTGTTCAAGGGTTGAATCAAGCGCGTTGACTGCAGCGTTGTTTTCATCGGTGGGCGTATTGTTGTCTTTTCCCATGTCACTCACTCCTGATCGCCCAGAACTGCAGTTCAAGCCCTGGGAAGTCGCCCGCAATGTGGATGCCGAAGCCATTCGCCTTGCTCATGCACGCCCAGGCCGGGTCACGTCGGTCCAGCTCGAAGTAGCTGAAGCCTGCATGGAAGGGCAGGTCGCGGGGCGCCACGGGTAATGGCAACAAAGGGATGCCCGGCAATTGCAGCGGCACCAGGTCATTCAGTGACTCAAGTGAGGTGATCTTGGCTTTCTGGATGAACATCTGGCGCAACGCCTGTGGTGGCATGCTGGCGCGCACGGCGAGGATGAAGTCGGCTTCGTCGATCAGCCGGCGGTCTTCCAGCGTGGTTGTCATCACACCGAATTGTTCGCTCTCCAGCGGTAGTGAAACAGCGCGTGGCCGCAAGACGGTGCTCAGAGACCGACGCAAGGTGTCTTCCAGTGGTTTGAAAGAGGTGCGCAGCGCGGTGTGGTGATAGGCGGGGTACTCCTGCGGGAGCCTGTTCTGGTCGGTGAAGGTGACGAATTCGCCGCAGGCCTGGCTCATGCACAGGTACAGCTGCTCGGGGTGCGTTTGCGCTTGCCTGGCCAGATGCTGGAAGCATGGCCACCAACGGTTCATGGCCTGCAGCAGGTTGAAGTCGCGAATGTCGGCGATCCCGGACTGGCCCGATGCACCAATCCGCGTGGCGAGGCCGCGCGCCCGCTCGCGCAAGGTATGGGTGATTTCTTCAAGAAACCGCTGCAGCGCTGGCACCGCCCGCACCGAAACGCTGGTGGGGTAGAACGCTTCGTCCAGTTGCAGGCTGCCGTCGGGGCGCCGTTCCAGAATACGTGCCAGGGCCAGGCGGGTGTAGGCGCTGCTGTCTTCGGTCTTGCGTTTGAGCTGCAGGTTGGGCACCGCAAGGTCTACCTGCACCAGGTCACCGTCAGCGGTGTGGGTATCCTTGATTTCCTGTGCCTGGGCGGTATAGCGGAAATTGGCTGCATTGTCGGGCCAACTCACTTCGCGGCCGCCATCGGTACGCAGCGGCAGGCACAGATACACCTCACTGTCTTGGCACGCGTCGTCGCCGATTTCCAGCGGCGGCGGTGGCGGCAGGTCGGCGGGAATGTCGAACACCGTGCCGTCCGGCATCACACCTCGCGCCCGGGTGATGGCGACTTTGCCCAGGCTCAGGTATTCGTCGCTCAACTGAAGTTCGCTGAAGCCGTAGAAGGCTGCGTTGAGGCTGGCTAGGCGCTGGTGCAGGGCTGCTTCGCTGGCCCTGGTCGCCTGCTGGAAATGCTGTGGTTTGACGAACAGGCCTTCGGGCCAGAGAACGGGATTGCGTGAACTCATGGGCGCTCCGTGTCAGCGTGAGTAAGCAGGAAGGGCAAAGGGTGTTGAGGCGCCATCAGTCTTCTTCCTTGAGCACGATGTGCGTGTCGTTGACCAGCACCGACAGCATGATCTGGCGGCCACGCGGCGGAATGCGCAGAACTTGCCGCCAATTGGCGTTTTCATGCCCTCGGTAATCGGCAATCACCGCGACGAAGCGGGTTTCGGCGTGGATAGGCTCGAACGGGATGTATTTGAACTGGCCAGGGCGCAGCAGGTAATCGTCACTGCGGATGTAGGTACTGCGCAGCGCTTTGGCCGGGTCCTGCTCCAGTAGCTGGTACACGGTGTTGCGCAGCAGCGAGTCGTCGCGCAGTTGCAGGATCGTGATGGCAATGGGCGTAGCGACCAGCGCTGAGGCAACGCTTGTGGTGCGCGGCAAGGTCAACGCCACCTGAGGGTCGTCGTAGCTGCCGGGGCCGCTTTCTTCCAGGGGCGAGCGCGCCGGGTCGCTTTCGTCTCCTTCGTCCAGCTCGACGGGGGACATGGCCGGGAATTGCGCGTGCAGGTATTCGAACAGAACCCCGATTTTTTCGGTCAACGCATAGGGGTCGCCAGCACTCAGGGTTACAGCGTAGGGGCTGGGCTCCAGGGCGCTATCCTGTTCGGCTGCGACGTCAAGGCTGTTCGGATTGCCGTTGAGGGTAGGGCTGGCATTGATGCTGAATGCGACCTCTGTCGGGTGATCCTTGGGCGGCCCGATGGGCAACGAGTGGTCCATGGCCACCTGGCTCATTCTGCTCAAAGAGGTGCAGCCGGTGGGCGCGACCAGCGCAAGCAGCAGGGTGGCGAGCAGAAGTGGATGAGGTTTCATGGGTATGCTCCGGCAATCAGGCGCTGCAGCGGGCTTTCTCGGAGTGCCCCTTCACCGTCTGCTGCGTCCAGCGCTGCCAGAGGGTCATTCCCCATGGCTGCTTTGAAGACCGAGCAGATCTCGACGGCTGGTTGGGGGGCAGAAGGCTGTGCCGGCCAAGCGGGTGCAGGCGCTTGCGCTATCAGGCGGTCGAGCACCCTCGGGTCCGGGTTGAACAGGTCCTCCAGCGAGCGCGTGCAGGCCTGATCTTGGGTGTACTGAACCTGTAGGCGATAGGCACCAATGAGAAGCTGGTCACCCTCAACCAGGCGCCTGGGTGGAAGCGGCCCCAGGCTGTTGGCACTGCCATTGAGGTAGGTGCGGTGGCAGTGGTCGATCACACAGAAGCTGCCTTCGATCCAGCGGATTTCGCAGTGGATGGGCGCAACGGTCTGATCGCGGTCATTGATCTGCCAGTTTGCTCGCCCGCTGCCGATGGTGCCGCCCTTGCAATCGAACAGGTGCCGAGCAGTAACGCCGTGCTGCAGTTGGTCGAGGTTGGTGATGCTCAAGGTGACTGTGTTCATGAGCGCCCCCGGATGCGTACAACCGGGCTGATCTGGCCATGCCGGTCATCGACGAAGCTGGTCCAGCCCAGGTATGCGCCCTGGCTGCGGTGCAAGCAGAAGGGGGATAACGCGCTCTGCTTAAGGCGCAGTTCCAGGTCGTAGGCCAGCCCGTCACGCAGCAGAAAGTCGATCAGTGCACGCGAACGGCCGAAGTTGATGCCGCTGGGCAGCAAGTCCCGCAGCTGTGTCTGGTCGAGTTCGCTGATCACGATGGTGAACTTGCTGCTGCGGGTGCGCGTGCGGCTGCCAATCATGAACGTGCTGCCCAGCTGGCCATTGGTCCGCCCCAGCCTTGCAAGCTGCCTGGACGGCGTGACGACTGATCGCGTCTCGAACTCGCGGATATGCACCTGCTTGAGGTCGAAGCAGTGCGCAATGATGCCGGCCACAGTGCCCGGCGCACGGCTGCGGCTGGCGATGACGCCGGCAAAACTGAGCAGGCGGCTCCAGGGCAGCGCCGTGTCCCCTCGCAACTGCTTGTCGTTAAGCCCCAGCAGGGCAAACACGTACTGCGAGAACCCGTCACTGGCACCTGGCTGGAAGCGGATGTAATAGCGGTACTTGCGCCAGATACGGTGCAACAGGCTGAGCAGGTAGTGGTTGAAGAAGTCGAAGAAGGCCGGGCGTACACCGATGCCATGCGCATGTTCATACGCCACCTGTTCCAGGTAATAGGTGGGCAATGGCGAATCGGTGCCGTGCAACCCCAGGAACGTGGCAACGATACGGTAGCGCGCTTCCTCAGCGGGCATGCGCTGGGCTTTGTACACGTCCGATACAGGGAAGGTCAGCCGTGGGTCGCAGGCCAGGCGCACGCGCCGCCGCGTGGCCTTGTCCGGCCAACGCGGTTCCAGATCATCGCCATGCAGCCCGTGCAACCGCTCCAGCAACTGGAAGAAGTTGTACTGGTGCGCTTCGCAGAGCAGCTTGTCGGCTAGATCAGCGGTTGCTTGCCGGTCTGTATTGGCCATGTGTAGTGCTCGTTATTGGTGGTGTTGATCACTTCCAGCTGGTGGAAGGAATTGATGCTGGCGTACAGGGCGAAAAAATGAGCGAGCACACAGCTGAACAGGTACAAGTCGCCTTCGCAGAGGAAGGCGGTCTGGTCCAGTTTCAGCCGGGTGTGCAGGCCGCGAATGGGTTGCCCCTTGATCAGCCAATCCATGGGCTGCGTATGAATGTCGCGCATACCCTCCAGGCGTTTACGGGTGGTGCGGGCCTGCTGGATGTCGTGCAGGGCCATGAAGTCGTAGGCGCGGATCACCGCTTTCAGCGGCTCTACCGAGAGCAAGGACAGGTAGTTGAGCGACATGTTGGAGATCAATGCCCACTGCAACTGGCCGTCCAGCACCGGGCGACAGGGGCGGGTGGGTGTACAGAGATTGGTGTAGGTGGCCAGAGGCGGCGTAAGTTCGGTCAGAACGTTGATGTCATCGATGCCCAGCGCCAGCGGGAGGTCCCGATTGGTGCAGGTGAGGTCGATGGACGCGGTTTCCAGCTCGCCTATGTAGCTGTTGGCGTCGGCGCGGACGAAGGCGATTCGATGCATGACGCCATTGCCGTGCAGGCACTCTTCCAGCTGGCAGCGGTAATACAGCGCCGTGCGCCCCTGGACGTGCTCGATTTCATGGGCGAATGACTCGAAGGGACGGAAGGTCCGAAGGTGCTCACCGGTGTTCCCGTCAGTCGTCGTTCGGGTGCTGATCACCTGGTCGACACTGAAGATTTCGTAGCCGTGCGGCGCTGTGCCCTTGGGCTTCAGTGGAACCATGGCGTCCTTGCCGGACAGGTCGATGGGCTCGGCGCTGTGCTGGAACAGGTTGACCGCAGGTGCGCAGAACAGGTTGAAATCTGCTTTGCCGACACGCAGCGAGTCGGGTAGCTGGCGCGTGAAGTGAAATTCGAGGTTTACCTGCTGGCTGCCATGAGCTGGCCAGATTTTTTCCAGCCCGGTAACGCTGAAAAAGTGAAAACGTTGAGGGAACGCGAAGTATTCCTGCAGGATGCGGTAGCCATCAAAGACGTTCTGTGGATAAGGCAGCAAGGCGTCGTTGGGGCTGAACCCTGGGAATGCGATGCTGTTTGCCGGCAGCCGACGAACCTCGCCATTGATGGTCACGCTGACATGCTTGAGGTATTGAGAAACCCACAGGTAAAGCGTGCGAGCGGTTCGGGCATCGCCGCTGAGGTAAAAGTCGAGGCTGGTACAGCCCAGGCTGTTCAACGGCCGCTCGGCCAGTGATTGAAGGCCGATGCAGATCACAGAACTGTCGGATGTCTGGGTGGCTGCCACCGTGTCGATCTCGAACGGATGAATGTTGACCGCTGTACAGGTGCGGAACTCGCAGGCCACGCCGTCTACCGGTTTCGAGAACAGCCGCGACCCCTTTGGGATGCGCTGTGACTGGCTGAGGGATTGCCTCACCGGGCTGAACTTGATGATCGTCGCGCTGGGCAGCGGCCGCAGGTAGTTCGGCCAGAGCAACTGCAGCATGGGATGGGTCAGCTCTGGCAAGTCGTCTTCCAGCTTCAGCCGTAGCTTGGCGGTCAGGAACGCAAAGGCTTCCATCAGGCGTTCGACATCGGGGTCGCTGGCACCTTTGCCAAGCAACCGCGCGAGTTGTGGGTTGTCCTTGGCAAAGTCGTTCCCCAGTTCGTGCAGGTAACGCAGTTCTTCGCTGAAACGGTCTCTCAGTGACATCGGTCACCTCACGCGCGTGTAGCGGTTGTGCCCATCGACCAGCAGCTCGAGTTGCAGCTGCTCTGCGTGGTTGTTGACCTGTACCAGGCAATCCAGCCTGAAATGCAGCTCCAGCGGGGCATGGGTATCTGGCACTGCGTTGAGCGTGCGTACCTGTATGCGCGGCTCGAAGCGCTGGAGGGTGCGGCGGATATCCGCGCTCACCTGCACAAGCAAGTCGCCGTTGCTCACGTCATGCCCGTTGAAGTCGTGCAGGCCCAGCTCAGGGCTGCTCTGGGAGCACCCCTGGCGGGCATTCAGCAGCGTTTCGAGGTGGCGCTTGATGGCGGCGAACTTGTGGGAAGCGCTCTCGCGTCGGGAGGCCTCCCGGCGGGTGCACTGGTCCACCATCAGGCGATCAAAAAGACCACTCATTGCGTATCGAGCCGCCCGACCAGGGAAATCTCGAAGTTCGCGCCCATGTACTTGAAGTGCGGACGAACGGCGAGCGAAACCTGGTACCAGCCCGGGTCACCCGCAACATCCGAGACCTCAATACGGGCGGCACGCAGTGGCCGGCGGCTGCGAACATCGGCAGACGGGTTCTCCTGGTCGGCGACGTACTGCTTGATCCATTTGTTCAGCTCGGACTCAAGGTCACGGCGCTCTTTCCAACTGCCGATCTGCTCGCGCTGCAGCACCTTGATGTAGTGGGCGAGCCGGTTGACGATGAACAGGTAGGGCAACTGGGTACCCAGCTTGTAGTTGGTCTGTGCCTGAAGCCCCTCAGGGGTTTTCGGGAAGTGCTTGGGCTTTTGTACCGAGTTGGCGGAGAAGAACGCGGCGTTGTCGCTGTCTTTGCGCATGGTCAGGGCGATGAAGCCCTCTTCGGCCAGTTCGAATTCCTTGCGGTCGGATATCAGCACCTCGGTAGGAATCTTGGCCTGCAACTGGCCCAGGGATTCGTACAGGTGGACCGGCAAGTCTTCGACAGCACCGCCGGATTGGGGGCCGATGATGTTCGGGCACCAGCGGTAGCGGGCGAAGCTGTCGTTGATGCAACTGGCTAACAGAAAAGCAGAATTGCCCCACAGGTAGTTGTCGTGCTGCCCGGCGATGTCTTCGTTGTAGTTGAAGCTCTCGATCGGTTGTTCCTGCGGGTGGTAAGCGGAGCGAAGCATGAAGCGCGGCCCGGTCAGGGCGACGTGGCGGGCGTCTTCGCTTTCACGAAAAGCGCGCCACTTGGCATGCCGAGGGCCGGCGAAGAGGTCTTTTATTTCCTTGAGGTTAGGCAGCTCCTCGAAGCTGTTCAAACTGAAGAATTCGGGGGCAGGTGCAGCAAGAAAAGGGGCATGGGACATGGCGCCAACGGAGGCCATGTAACTTAGCAACTTGATGTCAGGGGAAGAGGGGCCGAAGTTGTAGTTGCCTACCATGGCCGCAACCGGCTCTCCCCCGAATTGGCCATAACCCGCGGTGTAAACATGCTTGTAGATACCGCTGCAGGTAATGTCAGCAGCATTTTCGAAGTCGTCGAGCAGGTCCTCTTTAGTGACATGCAAGACTTCAAGCTTGATGTTCTCCCTGAAGTCCGTGCGGTCGACCAGAAGTTTAAGGCTGCGCCATGATGATTCAAGCTGCTGGAACTCAGGCTGATGCAGAATGGCATCCATCTGTTTGCCGAGCATTCGGTCGATCTCGGCAATCATCTGGTCGGCTCGGTGCTTGTTGATCAGTTGATCTGGATCATTGCTCTTGAGGATTTCGGTGATGAAGGCAGATACGCCCTGCCTGGCAATCTGGTAGCCCTCCTGGGCAGGTACCAGTTTGGTTTCTGCCATGATCTGGTCGAGCAGGGTGGCATTGCTCAATGTCTCGGCCGTTGCGTCTGTGGTGATGGCGGTGCTGCTTGGCTTGGGCATGGGGACGCTCCGTTGTCTCAATCTTGTTCTGGCGCCTCGAGCACCAGGTCCAGTTCTTGGGCGAGCTGCTTACGCGCCTGCTCGTTGTTAAGCAGGTGCTGCAATTGCTTGCGGAAGGCCGGGACGTTACCCAGCGGGCCTTTCAGGGCGACCAGTGCTTCGCGCAGCGCCAGCAGCTTGTTCAGCTCGGGCACCTGGCGCGCGATCCGGTCCGGCCCGAAATCGTTGATGGACCTGAACTGAAGGTGGACGGCCAGCTCGGTATCCGGGGCGGTGCCGAGCCTGGACGGTACCGTTACGTCCAGGCTCACGTTGGCGTCGTTCAACACGCTGTTGAATGTATGTTTATCGATGCGCATGACCTGACGGTCCTCAAGCGCACGGCTGTCATCCAGGCCGAAGTCGCCCAGCACCAGCATCTTGTGCGGCAGCTCCACCTCGGCCTGCTCATCGCTGGTAGCGGGCACATACTTGATATTGACGCGTTCTTTCGGCGCAACGGATCCCGTATTTTTAGACATCGGTACGCAACTCCCTGTTGGGTTGTAGGATGTTCAGGTGCTAGTTGTGTTTATTGTTGTTCCGATCTTGTAGGAAGGTTCCCGCATATGTTTAATGGGGTGGGTTTGTTTGTTCGTTTCCTATGAAAACCATGCACGGAATTGTGCTCTTTGGTCGAGCTTTAAGATGTAAAGAAATATTTGTTTGTGTGCATTCGGTACTGTGTAATAGGCTTCTGCTGGATTTGTTTTAATTGGTCGTGCGGGTGCATGGGCATTGCTATCTATTTGTAGGAAAGTTCTTTGCGTCATATAGGCCATTTGTACTATTCAGAGAGTAAATTCAGGATGATTAACCGCTGTGCATATGGCGCTGGTCTCTCGTTGCTGTTTTGTCTGCAGCCGGTGCTGGCAGGCTCCACGCGGGACTGTCCCCGGATCGTGTCCAACGTCGAGCGACTGGCCTGTTTCGATCAGGCTGCTGGCACCCCGGCGTACACGCCAAAACGGCAGTGGTCTGCACCGGAGCAGCAGGCCCCCACGGTGTCACGTGTGATGGCAAATGAAGCTGAACGGGCACCGGATGACCTGACGTTTCGCATCGGGAGCCAGCCTCAGGACGGGGCAGGCGCACCAGCGCTTGTGATTTCAGCGCCCGCCATCGCATCGGGTGATGAACGTGCCTACATGGCAATCAGTTGCATACAGGCCATCTCCCGGCTGCAGCTGATTGCCAGGCGTCCGATCGAAGCAAGCTGGGTCAAGGTACGCCTGAGCGGGGAGGGCTGGTCTACCCGTGAGACGCCCTGGCAAGTGATGGAGAACGGCCAAGTGCTCGATGCCGGGCGGGGCCTGCCCGCCATCGAGCAGATCAGGAAGCTGATCGGTGCCCAGCGTATCGAGGTTGTGAGTGATCACGGCGAGGTCGACGGGCTGACCTTCGATGCGCAAGGCCTGGACCCCTTGATCAGCCGGGCGCGAAGCACATGTCGGTGGTAGCGCAGGTATCCGGGGAAGAGGTCACTCGGTTGCTCGCGCCGATTGATCCGGCAGCTCCGGCTGGCCTGTTCGATGTCGAGGACGAAACCTATCAGGCCATTGATCAGGAGATGGTCAAGCTGGGTGGGCTGCAGGAAGCCTCGATCGACTGGGTCTACATCGAAGACGCGTCCCGTCAGTACCTGAGCCAGCAATGCAAGCACTTGCGAATCGTTGCGCACCTGAGTGCCGCATGGTTGCGTAGCGGCTGCTGGGAGCAGTGGGGATGCACCTTGGCGTTGCTGGCCGGCATGCTCGAGTGCTATTGGGAAGCCGCTCATCCCAAGCCGGGACCGAAAGGCTTCCTGGGCAAACGCAAGCTGGTTGCCCTGGTGATCGATCGCTTGGCCGAGGCGCTACCGCGGCTTGATCGTTTTACCTACACCCCGACCCACGCAGCGGCAGCGCAGGCTGCCTTGAAACGCCTGCAACAACAGGAAACGGTGCAACTCGACACGGCAGCACTGGGCGAACTTGAGCGCCTGCTAGGCAAGTACTCGGAACTTGCCAACGGTGTCGGCGAGGCTGCTGTGCCCAAAGCGTCGGCTGCAACCGAGAAGCCTGCACCGTTGGCCGATGTCATCGCCACACCCGTGTCACGCATGTCGATGGGCAATGAGCGTGAGACACGCCGGGCCGTGCTGTCCATGGCCGAGCTCATCAACCAGCAGGACCCTTACGACGCTACCGGCTATCAGTTACGGCGTTTCGGTTTGTGGGCGCACATTCAGGTTGCTCCCCAAGTCAGGCAGGGCAACCGTACGGAATTGATGGCGGTGCCGCTGGATATCACGCGGGTCTATGACGAGGCCATTGCCAGTAAGGCGGTTGACCCCGCCTTGCTGCAGCGTATTGAAAAGAGCCTGACGGCTTGCCCCTTCTGGATTCGTGGCAGCTTTCTGGCTGCGACCGTCGCCACACAGCTGGCGATGTGCGAGGTGGCCGAAGCCATCCGCTGTGCCACCGCCCGGTTTGTACAGCGCATGCCGTCGCTGCAGCAGTTGTGCTTCAGCGACGGGCTGGTATTTGTCGACGATCAGTGCCTGGCCTGGCTCAAGGGCACGCAAGGGCCGTCTGGCCAAGGTGCAACCCCCCAGGAGTTCAGCGGCCTGCGCGATGAGTTGGTCAGCCAGCTGGAAACCGGTGGCGTAGAACCGCTGCTCCTTCGGCTGCAAGGGCTGCAAGCGGGCTTTCGTGCTCCCCGTGAGCGCTGCCACACCACCGTGATTGCAGCTGATCTGCTGGCCGCGCGGGGTGTGTCCTGGCTGGCCCAGGACCTGTGCGCCAACGTTGCCCGAACCATGCAGCAAACCACCGCCAGTGCGTGGGAGCCCGAGGTGTTTCAGCGGCTTCAGCAGTACGCGGCATCCCCAGTGCTGGCAGTTCAAGACAAGGATCAGGAGCCTCGATGAATCAAATATGGACGCAACTCAAACGTTGGGGCTGGCCGTGGGTAACGCGCATTGGCCTGGCGCTGCCGCTGCTGCTCGGGCTTGGCGCTTTGCTGATGCTGGTCGCTATCTGGTGGCTTGGCCCGCAATGGACGTGGCGGGAGCAGCAGCCGCTGGCAAGTGTGGCTCATCGCAGCGTGGCAAGCCTGGTGCTCGTGCTGGTGCCGCTTCTGTGCTGGCTTGGGGTGCTGCGCACGCGCTTTCGCCGCCTGCAAGCGGAGCGCCGGCAGGCACTGGCCGCCGAACAGGATGTCGCGCTACCGTTCGTGCAGGCGCAAGAGCGGGCCTTGAGCCAGGGGCTTGAGCGGTATCTCGACAATGCCGGTGGGCGACGCGCGTTGTACCGGCTGCCTTGGTACCTGGTGTTGGGCGACGAACAGGCCGGTAAAAGCAGCTTCATCGACCGCACCGATCAGCGCTTTACCCTGACGCGTATCGACCAGGCCCAGGCACGGGGCCGACAGGCTGAAGCACTGGCCTATCCGGTAGGCTGGTGGGTCAGCGACGATGCCGTGATCATCGACCCGCCCGGCGTTTTCATCAGTCAAAAACCACCGGTGGGCTCGGCGGCCAACGACCCCACCAATGCCTCCTCGCCGCCCGGTATCCAGGCCCGGTTATGGGAGCACCTGTTGGGCTGGCTGCAGCGTAAGCGAAGCCAGCGGGCGCTCAATGGTGTGTTGCTGGTGGTCGACCTGCCGGCGCTGCTGCATGGCAAGCCCGAGCAGCGCGTCGCGCTGGCCCATGGGTTGCGCACACGCCTGTACGAAGTGAGCAGTCAGTTGGGCGCGCGCCTGCCGCTGTACGTGGTCCTGACCAAATTCGATCTGCTGGACGGCTTCGACCAGTTCTACAGCCAGCTTCCGGCCGCCAAGCGTGAAAGCCTGTTGGGGTTCACCTTCAAGCTGGATGCGGTTGACGCGTTCGACGCCTGGCTGGATGAGTATGACGAGCACTACGGGCGGCTTCTCACCCAATTGCATGAGCAGGTCATCGATCGGCTGGATGTACTGGGCAAGACAGCACCGTGCGTGCGCCTGTTCTCACTGCATGCACAGCTGATCGGGTTGCGCTCCATACTGCAGGCATTCTTGCGCGAAACCCTGGCGAGTGACCGGTTCACCACGCCACCCTTGGTGCGTGGTGTGTACTGGTCGTCAGTGGTACAGCAAGGCGACATGCGCAATGCCTTTGTCCGTGAAGCGGCTCAGCCCTACACGACGAAGCTACCCCTGCGTGAAGGTAAAGCACAGGGGAAGGCGTTGGTCTATTTCATCCAGCAAGCATTCAGGCGGGTTATTTACCAGGAAGCCGGGCTGGCGGGCGACAATGTTCGGGTAGCGCGCAGCAAGCGCCACTTGTTGTGGGTGGGCTCTGGTGTAGGCATCCTGGCGTTCAGTATCGCCATTGCCAGCTGGCAGCGTTACGCCGAGATCAATGGCGCCAAGGCTGCCAGTGTGCTCGCCAAAAGCCAGGAGTACAGCGGTCACGAAGTCGATATGCGTCTTGATCCGACCGGGCGCAACCTGCTGGCGCCACTGGACCAGATTCGCGATGCGGTGGCGGTGTTTGGCGACTATCGTGCGGCCTGGCCGGTGGTTGCCGATTTTGGCTTGTATCAAGGGCGCAACATTGGTCCCTTGGTTGATGAGGCGTACCTCAGCTTGTTGTCGAAACGTTTCTTGCCGGCCTTGGCCAGTGGTGTGATCGATGCCATGAACGCTGCACCACCTGGCAGTGAGCAACAAATGGCCGCGCTCAGGGTTTACCGGATGATCGAGGACCGCAATAGCCGCCGGCCAGAATGGGTCGAGGACTGGATGGCCCGTCAGTGGCAACGGGCCTTTCCTGGCCAGGGTCAGTTGCAGCGTGACCTCATGCAGCACCTGAAGTACGCCTTGGCCTATGCCGATACCGATTTGCCGCAGTATCGCCAGCGGGTCAGCGAAGTGCAGCAGGCGTTGCGCAAATTGCCGTTGCCACAGCGGGTCTACGCAGGGCTGAAACAACAATCGTACGAGCAGGTGCACGCCGGGCTGGACCTGCGCCACCAGGTAGGGCCTGCGTTCGATGTGGTGTACCAGCCGTCTTCCGGGTCAAGGCAAGGGGGGGAGGATGTAAGGCTGGCCGGCATGCTCACCGCCAAGGGCTTCAGGGATTACTTCGAGCCGCACAGCCAACGCTTCGCTGAAATGGCGATGGTTGATCAATGGGCATTGGGGGAGCGCAGTCAACTCGACTATTCGGACGTCGACCGCGATGCGTTGACCGAGCGGCTGTATAACCTCTACAGCGCCGATTACATTGACAGCTGGCGGCGCGCCCTGAACGCGTTTACGGTGGCTGACTTCCGTGATCTGGACCATGGTGTCGCGATCCTGGAGCAGTTGACCGGCCCCGCAGCACCGTTGCAACGGCTGCTGGATACGGTCAGGGATAACACCTCGCTTGCGTCTCCAGCAGTTGTTGAATCACCGGGTGAGCTGAGTACGCTGCGGGTAGCAACCGGAAAACCCGAGCAACAGCAAGCGTTGGCCATCCAGCGGGCGTTTGCAGGCCTGGGCGCCATGCTGCAGGCGACAGGAGAAAAGCCGAGCTACTACGATGAAACCCTCGGCGCTGTTGCGGCCGTGCTGGACTATGCCAAGGCCGTACAGGACAGCCCGGACCGCGGCAAGGCCGCGTTGCAAGCCGTGCATCAGCGCTTTGCGATGACAGGGCAGGACCCGATCGGCACCCTGCAACGTGTTGCCACAGGTTTACCGGAGCCTATCAGCCACCAGGTCAGAAAGCTCGCCGACCAGACTGCCCAGGTGCTGAACGTCGAAGCACTGCGCGAACTGGAGCGACGTTGGGATGCTGACGTGTACAGTTTTTTCCAGCAACGCCTGGCAGGCCGCTACCCCTTTGTGGTGAAGGCACCCGATGCTTCTTTGGATGACTTCGAGGCGTTCTTCGGGCCGAAAGGGCGCCTACAGCAGTTTAATGATCGGTATCTCAAGGTTTTCCTGAAGGACAACCTTGAGGCTTTGCAGTCCGCTCAGCACGGGCAATCCCTGATTCGTGCCGACGTGATCGAGCAGCTCGAGCTGGCGGAGCGCATCCGCGAAACCTTCTTCGATCAGCGTGGCAAGCTGAGTGTGCAGTTCAGCATCGAGCCCTTGGGGCTCAGTGCGAACCAGCGTACCAGCCTGCTGGACCTGGATGGCCAGTTGATTGCCTACACCCATGGCCCAAGCCATATCACGGGTATTGTCTGGCCCAATACCCTGGGGCAGCAGGTCCGTAGCAATCTCACCTTGCTAAGGCAAAATGGCAACAGCAGCAGCCTGGAGTACCGTGGCCCGTGGTCGATGTTCCGCTTGCTCAGCCGCGGCGCGCTCAATGGTCGGACGGCGACCAGCGTGGACCTGAGCTTCCGGACCGGAGATGGCGTGATGCGCTATCGGCTTAACGCTGAAAAAGCCTTCAATCCTATTACCCAGCAACCGTTCAAAGGCTTCCGCTTGCCCCGAGGCTTATTGCAACAGCCAGCCAATGGGGTGCAGGCGGCGCTATCGGATGAGCAGCGACTATGAACATCGTCAGGGGCGCAATGCATTGACTGGGCAGGCTTTCGAAGCCTGGGTATGCGCTGGCTGCCCCCGGCCTCTGCTTACTCCACAGCCTCGGCCACGCCCCGATCCTCACCCAGGAACCCGCCACTCTGGTGCTGCCACAACCGTGCATAGGTACCCTGTTTTGCCAACAGTTCGGTATGGGTGCCTTGCTCGATGATGCGCCCTTCATCCATCACGATCAGCCGGTCCATGGCGGCGATCGTCGACAACCGGTGGGCGATGGCGATAACGGTCTTGCCCTGCATCATCTCATCCAGGCTCTCCTGAATGGCCACTTCCACCTCCGAGTCCAGCGCGCTGGTGGCTTCGTCAAGCAGCAGGATCGGTGCGTTCTTCAGCATCACCCGGGCAATTGCAATGCGCTGGCGTTGGCCGCCAGACAGCTTGATACCGCGTTCACCCACCAGGGTGTCATAATCGCTGTTGCCCTGGCGGTCGCTGAGCTGGCTGATGAAACCGTCGGCCTGGGCATTGGCCGCAGCAGCACGGATCTGTGCCTCGGTAGCATCGGGGCGGCCATAGGCAATGTTGTCGCGAATCGAACGGTGCAACAGCGAGGTGTCCTGAGTGACCATGCCGATGGCGCTGCGCAGGCTGTCTTGCGTGACCTTGGCGACGTTCTGCCCGTCGATGCGTATTTCCCCCTTGTCCACGTCGTAGAAGCGCAGCAGCAGGTTGATCAAGGTGGACTTGCCGGCGCCGGAGCGGCCGACCAGGCCGACTTTTTCGCCCGGACGAATGTGTAGCGTCAGCTCATTGAGCACCTGGCGCTCGCCGTTGTAGTTGAAGCTGACCTTGTCGAAACTCACCGCGCCACCCGTGGTGACCAGCTCTGCAGCACCCGGCGCATCCTGTACCTTGGGGCCGCGGGTGAGGGTGGCCATACCGTCCTGCACGGTGCCGATGTTTTCGAACAGCGAGGTAATTTCCCACATGATCCAGTGCGACATGCCGTTGACGCGCAAGGCCATGGCGGTGATTGCCGCCACGGCCCCGGTGCCGACCTGGCCCTGGTGCCACAGCCACAGTGCATAGCCACCGGCACCAAAGATCAAGCCCACCACCAGCGCCTGGTTGACGATTTCGAACTGGCTCACCAGGCGCATCTGGCGAAAACCGGTCTGCTTGAAGTCTTCCATAGCTGCGCGCGCAAAGTGCGCTTCGCGGTTGGAGTGCGAAAACAGTTTCACCGTGGTGATGTTGGTGTAAGCGTCAGAAACCCGCCCGGTCATCGACGACCGGGCATTGGCCTGCTCCTGCCCGACTTTGCCCAGCCGGGGTACGAAATACAGCATCGCCAAGCCGAACAGCACGACCCAGGCAATGAAGGGCAGCATCAGTTTCAGGGCAAAGCCACCGGCCAGGGCAATGATCGCGATGAAATACACGCCAATCCCCGGCAGGATTTCGATAAGGGTGAACAGCACATCGCGCACTGCCAGTGCCGTCTGCATCACCTTGGTTGTGACCCGGCCAGAAAACTCGTCAGAAAAGAACGACAAGCTCTGGCGCAACATCAGGCGGTGAAAATCCCAACGCAGCCGCAGCGGCAGGTTGATCGCCAGCACCTGGTGCTGAACCATGGTGCGCAGCGCCACCAGCCCGATGCTGACCAGCAGGACGATGCCGATACCCCACAGCACACGGCTTTCCTCGGGGCCAACAGTACCGCCTGCCTGCCAGGACGCGAGCAGGTCGACCACCTGGCCCAGGAACGCGAACAGCCAGGCTTCGTATATCGACACCCCGGCACTGAGCAGTGCCAGCGCCAGAATGTAGCCACGGGCGCCGCGGGTACAAGCCCACATGAAGCGCAACAGGCCAACGGGCGGCGGTGGTACCTCGTCGGGTGGGAAGGGGTCGAGCCGACGTTCAAAGATACGCAGCATGCTTGTCTCCGGAAAACGGTTTTTGCTTGGCCAATGCCCTGCCGGCTTGCCTTTGCCGACTTTTGTTTTTAACCCGGAAAAGGTCGGCCTTGGGGTGTTTGTTAACAAACCTTTGCAACTCATTACATTTCAGATTGATTTCATTCTGCCTTGATGCTGTATAATTGACGCAGCTTTGTGTTTCGCATCATTTTCGTCGTTTTTTTGACGTGAGTCATAAGGCGTCAGCAGAGGATGTGACACATTCCGCCTTCAAACCGTTTCAATTTACCTTTTGTAGAGCCAGTGTTTTGACTAATGGAATGCAGTTGTTGGCGATTTTCGGCCTGAGCGTCGAGAGCAGCCAGCTTCATCAACAAGGACTGTACTGGTTAGCCTGTGACGCCGCCGAAGACGCCTCCTTGCTATGCCGCCAGGTGGTCGAAGGCATGCCCGATAATGCCAGGGCAGCCCTGATCGCCGACGCGCAAGCCATGGATGACGTGCTGGGTGCGCTCGACGCAACGCGCGGCCCGGCCGAGCTCGCGTTGTATGAGGCCAACTCGCAAGCCACCCGTTATCTGGTTGAAGACCTGCCTCGTCTTGATGCCCGTGGGCGTGTGCTGGTGCTGCTGGCACCGGCACACGCCTGGGCGGATACCGAAGTCGAGCACTGGTGCAATGCGCTGCGCCCGGCGTTGTTGGCTGAAGCGGCGTTGCTGCTGGTCGTCACTGGGGGGCAGAGCACCGCCTTGGTCGAGCGCCTGCGCGTTTTCAACCAGTGCCTCGACGGCCTGGGGCAGGTGTACCGTGGCAAAGGTGGGGTGCGCTACCTGCAGCATTTCTGGAGCAACCCGCTTGGCAAAGCAGCCACCCGGGACATGGAGCTGACTCGGCTGAGCGCGGGGTTTGCCGTTGCTGCCACGCCTCAGGCACCCAGCGACACCGGTGGCGACGAGTTGCTGTGCCTGGCCCAGCGCCCGGTACTGGAAGGCGCGCCAGCCTTCTCTGAGCACTGGCAGGTCTGCGAAAGCTTTGAGGAACTGGGGGGCAAAGCCAGCCGGGCGGTGTCTGCCACGGTGATCTTTGCCATGGACGGTGGGCAGCGTCTGGATAGCCTGGCGCGCCAACTGCACCACCTGCGGCAGTCGCGTGGCAACGCCTTGAAGCTGGTGGTGCGCGAAATGGCGCCGACCCTGCGTTATCAAGACGAACAGTTGCTGCTGGCTTGTGGTGCCAGCCAGATCGTGCCGTTCGGTGCCAGCTTGTCACGCTTCCTGACCATGGTGGAGAGCATCCAGGGTTACGTCTGGCGTCGACACCTGCCAACCGACTTCGATGCCTTGCTGGCACGCCTGCGGCCGCTGGCCATCTGCGGGTTGGTAGCGCCACGGGCGTTCGCCGAGGCTGTGCAAAGCATGTGGCACGGGGTGCGCAACGGCGAAATCGTCCACCAGTTGCTGGTGTTGCGTCCGGCGCCCGGCCTGACCCCGCTGCAGGCTTGCTCGCGTACAGTATTCCGCCGTGATGGCGACATTGCCTGCGTGGTTGGCGAGGTGCTGTTCCTGTTCCTGTTCGCTTGCCGCTCGGAAGGGGTCGAGCAGGCGCTTGACCACATCTTCCAGCTGTCATGGAAAGAGCTGTTCATCAGCCAGGAGGTGCTTGCCGGTGTCGACAGCCTGGCCACTCCGGCCTTCCTCGACAGCTACCTACCGCAGCCACCCCGCAGCGACACGGCGGCGCAACTGCCTGCACAGGCATGGTCGGCGCTGGCACCGCGCAAGGTTGGCCTGGCCAAGCGGGGTGGCGCATGAACTTCGTGCAACTGCTGCAGGTGGTCGGCATTACCGCACTCGTCACGCTGGGCCTGGCCTTGTTGCTCGTGCACCTGTGTTCGGCATTACGTGACGGGTTGCGCCGTCGCCTTCCCCCCCGTTACCTGAAACCGCTGGGCGTACGCCGCCGCGCTGCACACCAGGAACCCCAGAATGACTAATACCACCATCACCCTCCCGGTACTGGCCCGCTGGCCTGGACTGGGAGGGTGGAACCTCTATTTTTTTGCAAAGTTTCTGCTGGTCGCACTTGGCATGCTCGACTTCCAGGCGCTGCCGAACCTGTTGTTTGCTGCGTTTCTGCTTATCCCTTTGCCGGGCCAGTGGCTGCGTATTGCCCGGCAACTGCTGGCGGTGCCAATCGGTATCGCGCTTTTCTACCAGGACACCTGGCTGCCACCCTTCAGCCGCTTGCTGGCGCAGCCGGGGGTGCTGGACTTCTCGTGGGACTATCTGCTCGAGCTGCTGGGCCGCTTCATCAACTGGAACCTGCTGGGGGCGCTGGCAATGTTGCTGGTGGGTTACCTGTACCTACGCCATTGGCTGCGCCTGAGCACCCTGAGCCTGCTGGGGTTGGCATGGCTGTCGGTCGGCGGCTTGCCGTTGCTGGGTGCAAGCCAGGCGCCCGGCGTGGCGGCGCGCACCGCAGCCGAACCCGCGCCTGCCACTGCAGTAGCCGACAATGCCACGCTCGACAGCTGGCTTGAGCGCTTCTTCGCCAGTGAGCGCGAGCGGGTGACGGCATTCCCTGCCTTGAATGCCGATGAGCAACCGTTCGACCTGCTGGTAATCAACATCTGCTCGCTGGCCTGGGAGGATCTGTCTGCCGTGGGGCTGCGGGACAACCCGCTGTTGTCGCGCATGGACGTGATCTTCGACCAGTTCAACTCGGCGACCTCCTACAGCGGCCCGGCCGCCATCCGTGTGCTGCGTGCCAGCTGCGGACAGTCGTCGCACACTGGCCTGTACCAACCGGCTCCGGAGCAGTGCCTGCTGTTCCAGAACCTGGCCCGGCTGGGTTTCCAGAGCAACACCTTGCTCAACCACAGCGGCCGGTTCGACAACTTCATCGGCGACATTACCCAGCAGCACATGCCGCAACCCGGCATGCGCAATACCGACTTTCCACGGGCGCTGGTGGGCTTCGACGGCTCGCCGATTGCCAGTGACCTGGATGTCCTGCGCCGTTGGTGGGGGCAACGCAAAGGCACCCCGGACGAGCATGTGTCACTGTTCTACAACAGCATCAGCCTGCATGACGGCAACCGTATCGTCACTGCCGACGGCGGTACCCGCGTGGCCGACTATGCCACCCGCGCCAATCGCCTGTTTGGCGAGCTTGGCACCTTCCTTGACGAACTGGAGCGCAGTGGCCGCCGGGTAGTGGTGGCCATTGTCCCTGAGCATGGGGCCGCGTTGCATGGTGACCGCATGCAGTTGTCTGGCATGCGCGAAATTCCCACGCCGTCAATTACCCATGTGCCGGTCGGCCTGAAGTTCATCGGCATGGGCCAGCCTGCCCGCAACGAGCCGCTGCGGGTCACTGCTGCCACCAGCTACCTGGCGCTGTCCGAGCTGATCTCGCGTGTGTATGCGGGCCTCGGCCAGCAGCAGGTGCTGGATGTGCCCGGCCTGCTGACCGACCTGCCAACCACCGAGCAGGTTGCCGAAACCTCTGGTGCACAGGTGCTGAATTACCAGGGGCGTGCCTACATGCGCCTGCAAGGCCAGCCTGACTGGCAGCCCATTCCGAAGGAGCGCCCATGATCACTGGCAAGTCAGACCCGTCCGACCGTAGCGACGATATTGCCCAGTTGCGTCAGCACCTGGACATGCCAGAGCTGAACTACCAGGACATCTCGATGCTGGTGGGCGCTCAGCAGGCCCTGCAGCGCTGGCCATTGCTGGGTGAAAGCTGCAGGGCCAGCAGCGACGATGCGCTGTACGCGGCTGTCACCCAGCGCGAGAGGGTCGCGCCATGACCAGCCTGGCATTGCATGGGGTACGCGGAGGCCTGGGGCGCAGCGCCTTGCTGGCTGCATTGGGCTACGCGCTGCAGGGCGTGGGCGAGCGGGTGCTGCTGATTGACCTGTGCCCAAGCAACTTGCTCGGGCTGCACTTCAACCTGCCGCTGGATACGTCCGAGGGTTGGGCGCTGGCCGAGCGGGAAGGGCGGCCGTTCAGCGATGCCGTGTACGCGGTGCTCGATGGCCTGTGCCTGCTGCCGTATGGCAACCTGCCTGGCGGTGCGCAGCACCGCGTGCCCGATGCGCAGTCATGGCGCGCTCGCCAGGTCGAGCTGGCCGAGCATTTCGACTGGCTGTTGTACGACCTGCCGCAATTGCCGGGCGATACCACCGGCAATGGCATCGAGACTGATGTACGGGTACTGGTGGCAGAAGCCGAAATGGCCAGTCACCTGCTGCTCGGGCGACGCCCGCTCGAGCACTTCGACATGCTGCTGGTCAACCGCTACGACCCGGCCAGTCGCTTGCAGAGTGACCTGTTGATGGTGTGGCGTGATCTGTTTCGTGATCGCTTGCCGATCCAGGTGGTCCATCGCGACGAAGCCTTCCTCGAAGCGCTGGCGTACAAGGCTCCCCTGGGTCTTTACGCACCGCAGAGCCTGGCCTGCCGGGATGTGCAAAGTCTGGCGGTGCGCTGTCTGACGAGGCGCCAGCCGTGACCCTGACCCCTTTGTCGGCCTATACCTGGTTTACTGTCCGTGGCGCGCGTCTGCCGGTCGCATGGCTGTTCACCCTCGGCGTGTGGCTGGCCTTCCTGTTTCTGCGCCTGGAGTCACCCGCCTGGCAGGCGCTGCTGGCCGAGCGGCAACGCCTGTACCCGCAACTGGCGGGCAAGCGCCCAACCCTGGGTGACCCGCTGCGTCTGTTGATCCAGAGCCTGTGGTTGTTGCTGCGGCGCCAACCGCAGGCACGTACAACAGGGCCTGGCCGCCGCGCGTTGGGCGCGGTGCGCATGCACCTGCGGGCGGCAGGCGGGGTGGCGCGCCACTACCGCGGCCTGCTGATCGATGCATTGCAACAGGTGCCCGCGCGCTACCGCGCCAGTGCTTTCAAACACCAGGCCTCGGCACGCCTGCGCGGCCTGAGCGTGTTTGCCCGGCGGGCGTTCTACAGCGTGCTGACGGTGTTCGCCCTCAGCCTCGCCCTGCTGTGCGTGACTGAACCGTTCGGCTACCTGGCGCAACTGATGTTCATCTGCCTGCTGCTGGTCATCGCCCTGCTGGTGCGACACATGCCGGGGCGTTTCCCGACCCTGATGCTGATCGTGCTGTCGACCATCATCTCGTGCCGCTATCTGTGGTGGCGCTACACCTCGACCCTGAACTGGAACGACACCACCGACTTGGTATTCGGGGTGATCCTGTTGGCGGCGGAAACCTATTCGTGGTTCGTGCTGATCCTGGGTTACATCCAGACCAGCTGGCCATTGCAGCGCAAGCCGGCAAACCTCCCGGCCAACGCCAGGCACTGGCCAACCGTCGATTTGCTGATCCCCACCTACAACGAAGACCTGTCAGTGGTGCGCACCACGGTAATGGCCGCACTGGGCCTGGACTGGCCACGCGAGTGCCTGCGCATCTATATCCTCGATGATGGCCGCCGCGACGCGTTTCGTGCCTTTGCCGACGAAGTCGGGGTAGGGTATATCGTGCGGCCCGACAGCAAGCATGCCAAGGCCGGCAACCTCAACCATGCGCTGGGCGTCACCGACAGCGAGTTGATCGCCATCTTCGATTGCGACCATGTGCCGGTGCGCTCCTTCCTGCAACTGACCGTGGGCTGGTTCCTCAAGGACGCTAAACTGGCGCTGGTGCAGACACCGCACCATTTCTTCTCGCCTGACCCGTTCGAGCGCAATCTCGGCTCGTTCCGCCGACGCCCCAACGAAGGGGAGCTGTTCTACGGCCTGATCCAGGACGGCAACGATATGTGGAACGCGGCGTTTTTCTGCGGCTCGTGTGCCGTGCTGCGCCGCACTGCGCTGGAAAGCATCGGTGGTTTTGCCGTCCAGACCGTGACCGAAGATGCCCACACCGCCCTGCGCCTGCATCGCCAAGGGTGGACGTCAGCCTACCTGAGCATTCCGCAGGCTGCGGGCCTGGCCACTGAAAGCCTGTCGGCGCACATCGGCCAGCGCATTCGCTGGGCCCGTGGGATGGTGCAGATCTTCCGCACCGACAACCCGCTGTTCGGGCGTGGCCTTAGCCTGTTCCAGCGGGTGTGCTACGCCAACGCGATGCTGCACTTCCTGGCCGGCCTGCCGCGGCTGGTGTTCCTGACGGCGCCACTGGCGTTCCTGTTGCTGCATGCCTACATCATCTACGCACCGGCATTGATGATTCTGCTGTACGTGCTGCCACACATGATCCACGCCAGCCTGACCAACTCGCGCATGCAGGGCAAGTACCGACAAACCTTCTGGGGCGAGGTCTACGAGACCGTACTGGCCTGGTACATCGCCCGCCCGACCACGGTGGCGCTGTTCGCGCCGAAAAAAGGCACGTTCAACGTCACCGCCAAGGGCGGCCTGATGGAGCAGGAACAGTTCGACTGGCGCATCGCCCAACCTTACCTGTGGCTGGCGGCGCTCAACGTGGTGGGCCTGGGCTTTGCGGTGTGGCGCCTGGTCACCGGCCCGACGGCAGAAATCGGCACGGTGATCGTCAGCTCGCTGTGGGTGATCTACAACCTGCTGATCATCGGTGCCGCAGTTGCGGTGGCCGCCGAAGTGCGCCAGGTGCGCCGCGCCCATCGGGTGCAGATGCGCTTGCCGGCGGGGCTGATGCTGGCCAGCGGTCATGCCTACCCCTGCACCCTGGTCGACTACTCCGACGGCGGTATCGGCCTGCAGGTACAGCCCGGTCTGGAGTTGAAACCGGGGGAGCAGGTACGCCTGCTGCTCAACCGCGGCCAGCGCGAGTTCGCCTTCCAGGCGTGCGTCACCCGTACCGTCGGGCAACACGTGGGCCTGGTGTTCCGCGACCTCGCCCTGCAGCAGCGTATCGACCTGGTCCACTGCACCTTTGCCCGCGCCGATGCCTGGCTTGGCTGGAACGAGCAGCACGAGGTCGAGCGCCCGCTGCGCAGCCTGATCGATGTGTTGAAGCTGGGCGGCGTCGGTTACGTGCGCCTGGTCGAGCACATGCCGCCATGGCTGCGGGCGTGGTTGCGCCCGTTGCGTTCGCTGGCGCTGTGGCTGGCCAGCTACTGGCCCCGCACACCGCGGGCAATCCCTTCCATGAACCCTGTTGATCGAGACGCATGATGACTGGTTATCCCGCGCGTACCTGGGGCCTGGCGATGGCGCTGTTTACCGCCTTGTCGCAGAGCGCCGCTGCTGCTTCTGTAGCTCCGCTTGCCGAGCCTGCGGTACCCACACCCACGGTACCAAACTGGCAGGTTGCGAAAACCTTCGAGCAGCTTGGACATGCGTCCGACAGCCTGCTGCTGGGGGTACGCAACAGCGAGCATATTGAGTTCGGCCTGCGTCGCGATCGCCTGGCCACCGATGCCAGCTTGCAACTGGACTACACGCCTTCGCCAGCCTTGCTGCCGAACCTGTCGCACCTGCGCGTCTACCTCAACGACGAGCTGATGGGCGTAGTTCCGGTGGAAAAAGAGCAGTTGGGCCAGCGTGTGCGTCGCCAGCTGCCGTTGGACCCGAAACTGCTCGGCGACTTCAACCGGGTACGTCTGGAGTTTGTCGGGCACTATACCGATGTCTGCGAAGACCCGGCGCACAGCGGCCTGTGGCTTAACCTTAACCGCAAGAGCCAGGTACAGTTGCACGAGCAGGCGCTGGTGCTGGAAAACGACCTGGCGTACTTTCCGTTGCCGTTCTTCGATACCCGCGACACCGGCAAGGTAGTGCTGCCGGTGGTGTTCAGCGGCGTGCCGAGCCTGGGCGAGCAGCGTGCGGCGGCAATCCTGGCATCCTACTTCGGCAGCCAGGCCGGTTGGCGCAAGGCCAGCTTCCCTGTGCTGTACAACCACCTGCCGGCCCGTGGCGAAAAACCTGCACCGAGCATCGTGTTTGCCAGCAACGACCGTCGCCCGGCGTTCCTCGCCGATCTGCAGCAGTTCCCGCCAGTCGACGGCCCCGTGCTGCAGGTGATCGATCACCCGGACGACCGCTTCAGCAAAGTGCTGCTGGTGCTGGGGCGTAACGACGACGACCTGATCAAGGCCGCCTCGGCGCTGGCGGTCGGCAACAATCTGTTCCGCGGCGCGCGCGTCAAAGTGGAGCAGATGACCGCGCTGCAACCGCGTCAGCCCTACGATGCGCCGAACTGGACGCGCACCGACCGGCCGGTTCGATTTGCCGAGCTGCTGGATTACCCCGAGCAACTGCAAGTCAGCGGCCTGCAACCGCGGCCGGTGACACTGGAACTGAACCTGCCGCCCGACTTGTTCGTCTGGCGCAACCAGGGTATTCCGCTGCGCACCCTGTACCGCTATACGGCGCCAGCGGTGACCGACGAATCGCGCCTGAGCATCAGCGTCAACGATCAGTACATCACCAGCATGCCGCTGGTGGGCAATGACCGGCGCGGCGGTACCCTTGAGGAAATGCGCCTGGCAGTGCTGTCCGGTGACAACACTGCATTGACCGAGAACTCGCTGGTGCCGGCGCTGAAGATTGGCGACCGTAACCGCCTGCGCTTCGACTTCAGCTTTGCCAGTACCCTGGGCAGCGCCCAGCGCGATCGCTGCCAGACCTCGCTGCCGGTGGACGTGCGTGCAGCAATCGACGACAACTCCACCATCGACCTTTCCGGTTACCACCATTACATCGCCATGCCCGACCTGCGTGCATTCGCCCGCAGTGGCTTCCCGTTCAGCCGCATGGCCGACCTGTCCGAGACGCTGGTCATCATGCCGGCCAAACCTACGGCGATGCAGGTCGGTACTTTGCTCGACACGGTTGGCGGGTTGGCCGGACAGATCGGTTACCCGGCGCTTGGCCTGCAATTGATCGACGACTGGCAACAGGTCGCAGCGGCAGACGCCGACTTGCTGCTGATCGGCAGCCTGCCCGAGGCCCTGCGCGACGCGCCCGACCTTGGCCTGTTGCTCAGCGCCCAGCGTGACTGGTTGCTGCAGGGCCGCAGCGCATCGCTGCCCGGTGGCCAGCGTTTCGATACTGAGCCGGTGGCTGCAAGCAGCCGCGTGGCGGTCAGCGCCCAGGCGCCGATTGCGGCCATCACCGGGCTGAAGTCGCCGTTCCACGAGCAGCGCAGTGTTGTGGCCTTGCTGGCCAACAGCGACAGCGATTACGCATTGCTGCGCGACGTGCTTGGCGATGTAGGCAAGCTCGATGCGGTGGCGGGTTCGGTAACGCTGGTACGCAGCAGTGGCGTGAGCAGCCAGTTCGTCGGCGAGCACTACTTCGTGGGCGCGCTGCCGTGGTGGCTGCTGCTGTGGTTCCACTTGTCCGAGCACCCTGTGTTGCTGGCGGTGATCGCGGCTGTTTGCGTGGTGCTGTTCGCCTTCTTGTTGTGGCGGGCACTGCGCTGGGCAGGCAAGCGCCGCTTGGGTGAGGCGGGGTGATGATGCGTCAGATGCTGGTAGGGCTGGTCGCCTTAGGCCTGCCCGTTTTCGCCAATGCCGGGTCGGTTTGCCCATGGCCTGCCTGGGAGCGGTTCAAGGCCGAGCTGGTGAGTGTGGATGGGCGGGTCATCGACCCGAGTGACGAGCGCCTGATCACCACCTCGGAAGGGCAGAGTTACGCGCTGTTCTTCGCCCTGGTAGGTAACGACCGGCAAACCTTCGCGCAGTTGCTGCGTTGGACCAGCAACAACCTCGCCGAGGGTGACCTGGCCCGGCATCTGCCTGCCTGGCTGTGGGGCCGTGACGGGCAGCAGCAGTGGCAGGTGCTGGACGCCAACAACGCCAGCGATGCCGATCTGTGGATCGCCTACAGCCTGCTGGAAGCAGGGCGGTTGTGGGACCAGCCGGCCTACACGCAACTGGGCCAGCACCTGCTGTGGCGTATCGCCGCGCAGACCGTGCGCAAGCTTCCAGGCCTTGGCGTGATGTTGCTGCCAGGTGACTACGGCTTCGAAGACGCCCAGGGTACCCGCCTGAACCCCAGCTACCTGCCGCTGCAGTTGCTCGACCGCTTCAGCGAGGTGGACCCCTTGTGGGGGGAGCTGGCGGCCAACACGCGGCGTTTGTGGTTGGCATCGTCGCCAAAGGGTTTTGCACCGGACTGGTTGCTGTGGACGCCGGCCGGAAAGCCAGCGGCAGACACGAAACATGGCAATGCCGGTGATTATGACGCCATTCGTGTGTACCTGTGGGTCGGCATGTTGGCCGAGGGGGCGGCGCAACGCCGCGAACTGGTGGCCCATTATGCGCCGATGGCGGCATTGACCCAGCGCCAGGGGCTACCTCCTGAGCACCTGGATGCACGCAGCGGTGAAGCCCGCGGCCATGGCCCGGCAGGTTTCTCTGCGGCCTTGCTGCCATTGCTTGCCGCCTCGCCAGGGCACGTGGCCGGCCTGGCGGCCCAGCGCCAGCGCTTGCGCGAACAACCGGTGGAGGCCAAGGCGTACTACAGCCAGGTGCTGGCGCTGTTCGGCCAGGGCTTCGACGAGGCCCGTTACCGTTTTGACCCGCACGGCCGCCTGTTGCCGGCCTGGAGTGCGCCATGCAGCGAATGATCGGCGTGTTGATGCTGGCGGCAATAACCTGCCAGGCAGATGCACAACCCAAGGATATCGATGAACAGCGCCAATGGCTGCTGGACCAGGTACGCCGTGGCGAAGCGCTGCACCGTGACGACCTGGTGCGCGATGCGCTGGGCCGTTTGCAGTTGCTTGAGCCGCGCAACCCGGAGGTATTGCTGGCGGCCTTGAGCCTGGCATTGCGCGAGAAGAACAGCAGTGAAGCCGAGCAGTTGAGTGCGCGGATCAGTGCCTTGGCGCCTGGCAGCCTGCAAGCACGTCAGGCCGCACGCCTGCTTGAACTTCAACAACCGGCGCCTGCGCGGCGCTTGCAGCAGGCGCGTCTGCTGGCGGTTACCGGCCGTAACGAAGAGGCGCTGGCGGTGTACGAACAGTTGTTTGCCGGCGAACCACCCAGCCTTGAATTGGCCCTGGACTACTGGCGCGTGCGCGGCAACCTGCCAGGCCAACGCCCTGAGGCGATCCGCCAGTTGCAGCGGTTGGATCAGCAGTACCCAGGCAGCGCCGGGCTGCGCCAGACCCTGGCCGGTTGGTTGTTCGCCGAAAAGCGTGACCGCGAGGCCTTGGCCCTGCTCGATCAGCTGGCGCGAGACCCCGGTGCACGGGATGCCGCTGCCCAGCGCGAGTTCGACTACCTGTCCGGGCAAGCCGTGAGTGCCACCAGCGCGGCAGCCTGGCAGGCCTTTCTTCAGCGTTACCCGGCTTCGCCGTTGTTGGCACAGGCCAGCGAGACCTTGCAACAGCAGCGCAAGCTGCTGGCCGACCCGGCATGGCAGGCCGGTCAACGGGGTAAGGCATTGCTCGACAAGGGCCGTAATGCCGAAGCGGAAACGCAGCTGCGCCGCGCCCTGCGCCAGTACCCGGGCGATGCCAGCCTGCATGGGGCCCTGGGTTATGCGTTGATGCGCCAGGGCCGCCATGAAGACGCCCATGCGGCGTTCCGCGCGGCGAGCGCCAAGGAGCAGGACACCTACTGGATCAGCCAATGGAAGGACCTGGAGTCGTCCAGCCAGTATTGGGCCCTGCTGAAGAAAGCCGAGCGGGCCCTGGAGGTGAAAGACGTGCGCGGTGCGCGCGCACTTTACCAGCAGGCTCGCCAGCAACGGCCAAAGGATGAATACGCGTTGCTGGGCTTGGCAGATGTCTCGCTGGCCGAGGGCGATGTGGCGGCTGCCGAGCGGCAGTACCTGCAGGTACGGCGTATGGCGCCGGATAACGAAAGTGCCGTGCGTGGCTTGATGCGCGTTTACCAGGCGCAGTCGCCAGGCAAGGCGCAGGCATACCTGGACAGCCTGCCACCACGGCAGCAGGCGCAGTTCGCCAGCCTGCGACGCAGCCTGGAACTTGCGCGGCTGCGCCAGCAAGGGGACGAAGCCCTGCAGCGCGAGGACTGGTCGACGGCCAGCCACGTGCTGGGCCAGGCTTCGGCCCTGGCTCCCGATGAGCCTTGGCTGGTGTATCAGCTGGCCAACAGTTTGCGTCACCAAGGGCGCACTGGCGAGGCCGACGCGGCATTTGCCAGGCTGGTGCAGCACCAGCCACGTGATCCGGCAACGCGCTATGCCCACGGCCTGTTCCTGGAGTCCAGCGACCGTGATGCCTTGGCTCTGGACAGTTTGAGGGCGGTACCTCAGGCGACCTGGAGCGCGGACATGCACGCCCTGGAGCAGCGTGTTCAGCGGCGTATGACCCTGGCCTCTGCGCAGCAGTTGCAGGCACAAGGCCGCAGTGCCGAGGCGACAGCCTTGCTTGAAGCCGGCCTGGCGCGTGGTGAAGGTAGCCCGGACGACTTGATGCTGTTGGCTGACTGGGCAGCCGCGCGTGGTGAACATGGCAAGGCGCGCAGCTATTACCAGCGTGTGCTGGTCGCGCAGCCTGGGCGTCCTGATGCACGCCTTGGGGTGATGGAAAGCGCCGTGGCCGAAGGCAACCTGCAGCAGGCCCGGCACATGCTGGGCGTGAAGGTGCCACAATTTGCCGCTGATGACGGCAACGCCCAGCGGCGCCTGGCGGCGGTGTGGACCGCGCTGGGTGAACACGATCAGGCGGCCAGGTTGCTTGACCGGATTGCCGCGCAGCAGACGCGACCCGATCCGTTGTTGCGGCGCGACGCAGCCAGCCTGGTGGCGCAGGATGATCCTCAACGAGCACTGGACCTTTACGCGGCAGCGATGGCTGATGCGCAGTTGCTGGACCGTGCTGCCGTAGCGCCACGGGATGACCGTGCATTGACCCTGGCCAGCCGCGAGCGGGATGGCGACGACTGGCTGGCCCGCAGCCTGCGCAGTGATGTGGACGCCCTGTATCGCCAGCGCAATACCCATGTGACGCTGATGCATGACTACGGCTGGCGCGAGGATGATGGTACGCCCGGCACGTCGGAGCTGAGTACCCAGTCGACCTTGTTGCATGTCGACACTCCTTGGCAGGAGGGCACCGCGTTTGCGCGAGTAGAGCGCATTGGCATGGATGCGGGGTCGTTCGAGCCGAACGATCAGGGAAGCTACACCCCCGACTTCGGCAGCTGCCAGTTTGTTGGCCAGACCGCTGACGGCAAAACACTGCCCGCGTGCACGGGGGGATCGCAGACTGCAAACGGTAGCCTGTTGGCGTTGGGTTGGCAGGGCAGCCGCTGGGCGTTCGACCTGGGCACCACCCAGGGCTATGCAATCAACAACTGGCTGGGCGGCGCGACGGTCAACGGTGACCTCGGGCAGGTTGGCTGGTCGCTGACCGCCTCGCGCCGGCCGATGAGCAATTCATTGCTGTCGTTCGCCGGCGCACGCGACCGCCCGACGGGCGTGCGCTGGGGCGGGGTCACTGCCAATGGCGCCACGCTCGGCCTGAGCTGGGACCAAGGTGGCGACAACGGGGTGTGGGCCAGCCTGGGGCACCATTGGCTGTACGGCGAAAACGTGGCCGACAACCAGCGGACCCGGGCCATGGCCGGCTTTTACCACCGCGTGGTGGAAAAGGCCGACGAGCGTGTCCGTGTTGGCGTGACGCTGATGCACTGGCGCCATGACAAGGACCTGGGTGGCTACAGCCTGGGGCAGGGCGGTTACTACAGCCCGCAGCGCTACAGTTCGGTGGGCGTGCCGGTCAGTTATGCCTGGCGCAACTACGACTGGTCGCTGCTGCTGGAAGGTTCCGTCAGTTGGTCTCAGGCTCATAGTGGCAGTAGCCGCTTGTACCCGGACGCACACATCAACCGCAAGGTACTGGCAAATTATGGCGTCGATTCCAACATCGATGCGATGACCGAAGCCAGCGACAGCAGCGGGTTGGGCTACCGCCTGCGCGGCCTGTTCGAACGGCGCCTGAGTGACCAGTGGGTACTGGGCGGCGGCTTCGACTGGCAGCACAGCGATGACTATGCGCCTAGCCATGGCATGCTCTACCTGCGCTACCTGTTCGAACCGTGGCGAGGCAACCTGGCTCTGCCGGTGACACCGCTGGAGCCTTACAGCGAGTGGCGGTGACGGCAATCGCTGCGTTGCAAGGGGCGCGCCTGCACGGGGCGATGCGGGCCAAGGGTTGACACCAGGCACGCCGCCCCACCATTATCCAGCCATACCTACGCAACGGGCTTGCCAGCATGTCCACATCCAACCACGCCATTTCCGCTTCGGGCTTCATCGCTCAGGCAGACGCGTGCGTTGCCGTTGCCAAGAAATCCAAGAAACAGCCGCTCATCTGACCGAGGCGCGCTGTCTCGTCAGGTGGGCTGACGAGACAGAAGGCGCCAGGTATCCCTGCCACCACTTCCACTCTTCGCCCTGCTGACGCTGACTTTCGGTCAACATCAGGAGTTTTTGCATGTCGAATTTCCGTGGTATCTGGATCGCCCTCGTCACGCCAATGCGCGCCAATGAAATCGACTTCCCAGGCCTGGAAAAGCTGGTGAAGAAGCTGCTTGAAGACGGTGTGGCCGGTTTTGTGGTGTGCGGTACCACGGGTGAGGCAGCGGCGTTGTCCAAGGCCGAGCAACTGGCAGTGCTGGATGCCGTGCTGGCCTGGGTGGAGCCTGGCAGGGTGGTGATGGGCCTGTCAGGTTACAACCTGCGTGAGTTGCTGGCCTTCCAGGCTGAAATCCAGCAGCGTGACATTGGCGGACTGCTGGTTCCCGCACCTTGCTACATCCGCCCTTCGCAGGCTGGCATCGAAGCCTTCTTCGCCACCGTGGCCGATGCCGCCAGCGTGCCAGTGATCGTCTACGACATTCCCTACCGCACTGGCGTACGCATGGAACGTGAAACCCTGCGCCGTATCGTGCGCCATCCACGCATTGCAGCGGTGAAAGACTGTGGTGGTGACAGCGAGACGACCATGGCCCTGATCGAGGACGGCCACGCTCAGGTGCTGGCCGGTGAAGACCTGCAGATCTTCAACAACCTGTGCCTGGGTGGGGCAGGGGCCATTTCAGCCTCCGCACATGTGCGCGCCGACCTGTACGTACGCATGGTGCAGCAGGTTGACAGCGGTGATTGGGCCGCCGCGCGTGGTACGTTCTACCAGTTGCTGCCCTGGATCAAAGTGGCCTTTGCCGAGCCCAACCCGGCCGTGGTCAAGGCGGCATTGCAGCTGCAAAGCCTGATTGCAGACGAGCTGCGCGAGCCCATGCAGGCGTGCACGAATACCACCCGAGACAAGCTGCAAAGCGTGCTGTGTTCGCTCGGCGCCTGAAGCGGCAACGGTTGATGGCGGGTTGACAAGCCGCCACACCCGGCATATACCGTTGGTTGTCAGGAGCCGCGCATCAATGGCGATGTCGCGGCCTCCACCCCGAACCCAAAGAGCAAATGAGCTCTCTCCGCATGCGGAGAGGGCTTTTTTTCGTCCCTGAAAAATAACAACAAGAGGTGGTCAACATGCGTCATGGTGATATTTCCAGCAGCAATGACACCGTCGGCGTCGCCGTGGTCAACTATAAGATGCCGCGCCTGCATACCCGCGATGAAGTGCTCGAAAACGCCAGGAAAATCGCCGACATCATTGTCGGCATGAAGCAGGGGCTGCCGGGCATGGATCTGGTGATTTTTCCGGAGTACAGCCTGCAGGGCATCATGTATGACCCGGCCGAAATGATGGAAACTGCCGTGGCCGTACCCGGCATGGAAACCGAAGTGTTCGCCCAGGCCTGCCGCAAGGCCAATGTCTGGGGCGTGTTTTCGCTGACCGGCGAGCGCCATGAAGAGCACCCGCGCAAATCCCCCTATAACACGCTGGTGCTGATCGACAACAATGGCGAGATCGTGCAGAAGTACCGCAAGATCATCCCCTGGTGCCCGATCGAGGGTTGGTACCCGGGCGACCAGACCTACGTTGCCGATGGCCCCAAGGGCCTGAAGATCAGCATGATCATCTGCGATGACGGCAACTACCCGGAAATCTGGCGCGACTGTGCCATGAAAGGCGCCGAGCTGATCGTGCGCTGCCAGGGTTACATGTACCCGGCCAAGGACCAGCAGGTGCTGATGGCCAAGGCCATGGCGTGGGCTAACAACTGCTACGTTGCAGTGGCCAACGCCGCGGGCTTCGATGGTGTGTATTCCTACTTCGGTCACTCGGCAATCATCGGTTTCGATGGTCGTACACTCGGCGAGTGCGGTGAAGAGGAGATGGGTATCCAGTACGCCCAGCTGTCGATCTCGCAAATTCGCGATGCGCGGCAGAACGACCAGTCGCAAAACCACCTGTACAAGATCCTGCACCGTGGCTACAGCGGTATGCATTTGTCTGGCGACGGCGACCGCGGCATTGCCGAATGCCCATTCGAGTTCTACCGCACCTGGGTGCTGGATGCCGAGAAGGCCCGCGAGAACGTCGAGGCCCTGACCCGGCGCACCTCGGGGGTGGCGCAGTGCCCGGTCGGCAGCCTTCCCTACGATGCCAAGGAAAAGGAAGCCCGCTGACGGGGTTGCCCAGCGTGCCTGCGGGCACGCTGTTTCACAAAGCGAGGGGAAGACCATGCCGTTCTTGAACGACCTGCTGGAGCAGACGCGTCGCGATGCGTCCTCCAGTGCTGCACTGAGTGCCGAAAACTGCCACACCCGGGCAATCGTCGAGACCCACCTGCGCAGCGAAGACACCCTGCAGTCGCGTTTCCGCTTCGATGTCGCTGCCGTCATGCAGGTAGTACGCAACGAAGTGCTGGGCCAGGACGAAGCCTTGCAGGCCATCGAAGATGTGCTCACGGTGGTGCGTGCGGATATTCTCGACCCGCGCCGCCCGCTGTTCACGGCATTGTTCCTAGGCCCGACCGGGGTCGGCAAGACCGAGGTCGTGCGTGCCCTGGCCCGCGCCCTGCACGGTGATGCCGATGCCTTCTGCCGGGTCGACATGAACACGCTGGCCCAGGAACACTACGCCGCTGCTCTGACCGGCGCGCCACCGGGCTATGCTGGCGCCAAGGAAGGCCGCACGCTGTTTGATCAGGCGCTGCTGGACGGGAGCCAAGGGCGCCCTGGGATCGTGCTGTTCGATGAGCTGGAAAAGGCCAGCAAGGAGGTGTCCCAGGCGCTGCTCAATGTGTTCGACAATGGCCTGCTGCGCTTGGCCTCCGGTGAAAAGAGCTTCAATTTCCGTAACACACTGGTGTTCATGACCAGCAACCTGGCGGCAGACGAAATACGCCAGCACCGGCTGGGCCCGCTGGCGCCGCTGCGGCGTCTGCTTGGCCTGCAGGCAGGGCGCCGCGAGCGTTTGCTGGGGCTGGTGCGGCGGCGCCTGGTGAAGCGTTTTTCTGCCGAGTTCGTCAACCGCATCGACAGCACTGTGGTGTTCAATGCCATCGAACAGGAGGTGAGCGAGCGCATCGTTGAACTGGAGGTGTCGCGCCTGAACCGGCGCCTTGCCAAGCATCACTGCCGCCTGCAGCTGGATGCGGCGGTGGTTGGCAAGCTGGCCAGCGAAGGCCACGACCTGGAGTTTGGCGCGCGTGCGCTCAAGCGCTTTATCCGCCATGAGCTGGAAGTGCCACTGGCCGAGTACCTGCTTGGTAACCGCATCCCATGCCAGGCAGAAGTGACGTGCATGACGGTGGCCGGCCACCTTGAGCGCGGGCGTATCCGTTTTTCGTTGCCGACATGACGGTTGTCACAGGATGGTGTGATGAGTAGACAAGACAGGCAATTGAAGGTGGGCTTGCTGTTCGCCGAAACCGGCGTTACCGCAGCCATTGAACGCTCGCAGCGCTGTGGCGCGCTGCTGGCGGTCGAACAGGTTAACCGCGAGGGGGGCGTACTTGGCGAACCGGTTCTGACCCTGGTCGGCGACCCCGGGGGCGACCCGGACCGTTATCGCAATCTGTGTGACGACTATGTGCGCAACCACGGTGTGCGCCTGATGCTCGGCTGCTACATGTCGCACACCCGCAAAGCCGTGATGCCCGTCATCGAGCGCGCCGATGGCTTGCTGTTCTATCCCACGCCCTATGAGGGCTTCGAGTACTCGCCCAATATCATCTACGGCGGGCCGGCACCTAACCAGAATAGCGCGCCTCTGGCGGCATACCTGACACGTCATTACGGCGCCAGGGTCGCCTTTGTCGGTTCCGACTACATCTACCCGCGGGAAAGCAACCATGTCATGCGCCACCTGTACAAGCAGCATGGTGGTGAAGTGGTGGAAGAAGCCTACATGCCCCTGTACCCCTCGGCCGATGACCTGGCCCTGGTGGTCGAGCGGGTGGTGCGTTCTGCCCCTGACGTGGTGTTCTCGACCGTGGTCGGTACGGGGACGGCAAGCTTCTACCAAGCAATGGCGCAGCGCTATGGCAATGGCCCTCGGCCGCCGATCGCCAGCTTGACTACCAGCGAGGCAGAAATTGCCGAAATGGGGGCCGAGGCGGCCCGTGGCAACATCGTCGTGGCACCCTACTTCACCAGCGTCGAGTCACCGCAAAGCAACGCATTCGTCAGTCAGTGCCGTGCGTTCTTTCCGGCCGATGTGTGCATCACTGCCTGGGCCGAGGCGGCGTACTGCCAGATGCGCATGCTGTGCCAGGCGGTAAATGCCACCGGCAGCCTGGAGGTGGAGGTAATCCGCAATCACCTGTACCACGCGAGCATGGATAGCCCCCAGGGCAGGGTGCAGGTGGAGCAGCAGAACAACCACTCGCACCTGTTTTCACGTATCGGCGAGATCGATGCGCGCGGGCAGATCTGCATCAAATGGCAATCGCCTACGACCATCCGCCCTGACCCCTATGTGGTGGTTCACAACCTGGACGACTGGACCTTGAGCATGATGGGAGGCGGCCCCTCATGAGCACGTCGAACATCCTGAACACGTTGCGTGAACTGCACGTGGGCATCGTTTGTCCGCCCAGTGAAATCACTGATGCCCTGGTGTTGCAACTGATGCGTATCGGCTGCTCGGTGAAGCAGTGCTGGCCACCGCCCAAGGCGTTCGACACCCACACCGACCTGGTGTTTTGCGGGGTGTTCGAAGGCCGCCACCATGCCGAGCTGGGCAAGCTGCTGGCCCAGGGCGGCGTACGCCTGACCGCCATCGCCTTGGTGGAGTACGAGAGCCCGACCATTCTTTCGCAAATCCTGGAGCTGGGGTGTCACGGCGTGATGGTGCTGCCTCTGGACAACCACAAGGTGCTTCCGGCGTTGGTGTGCGCCAGAAGCAACAGCGAAGCCCAGGCCCGCTTGATGCAGAAGAATGCCCAGTTGCAGGAGCGTCTGGAGCACCAGGCCGACATCAACAAGGCCAAGGTCCTGCTGATGGCGGCCCAGGGCTGGCAGGAGCCTGAAGCTCATGCCTACTTGTCGAAAGAAGCGATGAAACAGCGGCTGTCGATGCTGGAAATGGCAAGAAAAACTCTAAAACAATTCGAATGAGAAGAGGTTGCCATGTTGTACGGACTGGTTCTGCTGTATGTGGGTGCAGTGTTGTTCATCAACAGCATCTGGCTGATGGGGCGTATCACTGACCGCGAAGTGGCGGTGATCAACCTGTTTGTCGGTTTGCTCAGCCTGTTGGTGGCGGTCTACCTGATCTTCGTGGTGGGCTCGGCCGAAGGCATCAAGGCCGGTGCCTTGACCCTCCTGTTCGCCTTTACCTACCTGTGGGTGGCCGCCAACCAGGTGCTGCAGGTAGATGGACGCGGGCTAGGCTGGTTCTGCCTGTTCGTCAGCGTGACGGCGCTGGTGATGACAGTCAGTTCCATCCCTGGCGCTGAAGGGCTGTTGAAGGTATGGGATGTGCTGAACTGGGCGGCGTGGACGGTGTTGTGGTTCAGCTTTTTCCTGCTGCTGGCGCTGGCCAGGAAGATCCAGCGTCTGGTGGCGGCAATGACCTTGCTGTGCGCGATCTTCACAGCCTGGGTGCCCGGGTTGCTGATCTTGTGGCAGCAGATGGGCTGACGACCGTGCGCACCCAATAGCAGCAGTCTTGCGCTGCAGAGCCTGGTCGCCAGTTTTTGAGAGTTCTTCCAGGTCGACAACCCCAACCGTGACACGCGACGCGGACTGGACCTGGAAGAGGCCTCCAGCACCTGGGTGTCGTGGTGCACAGCCTGGAGCCATGGGTACACGCTATCAGACCGGCATGTAGGGCAGCAGTCGCTCGGTTTCTTTCTTCACTACGGCGTAGCATTCGCAGCTCAGCAGCTCCAGTCGTGGTCTGTCGAGCACCCTGATCTGCCCGCGGTTGTACTCGATCACCCCCAGACGCTGCAGCTTGCCTGCAGCATCGGTCACACCCTCGCGGCGAACGCCCAGCATGTTGGCGATCAGTTCCTGAGTCATGCACAGGCGATCACCCGGCAGGCGGTCGAGCGACAATAGCAGCCAGCGGCACAACTGTTGGTCGATGGAGTGATGCCGGTTGCACACCGCGGTTTGCGCCATCTGGGTGATCAGTGCCTGGGTGTAGCGCAGCATGAGCGTCATCAGCTCGCCATGTCGGTTGAACTCGTCCTTGAGCCTTTGCACGGGCAAGCGGTAGGCATGCCCTGCGCTTTGTACGATGGCCCGGCTGGGTGTGCTTTCGCCACCCATGAACACGGCAATGCCCACTAGCCCTTCGTTACCTACCACCGAGATCTCGGCCGAGGCGCCGTTTACCATCACATACAGCAGCGAAACGATGGCATCGGTCGGGAAGTGAACGTGGCGCAGGGTATCCCCGGACTCGTACAGGGCCTTGCCCAAGGGCAGGTTCACATGCTCTAGGTCCGGCTCCAACCGGCTGAACGTCTCTGACGACAGTGCAGCCAACAAGTGGTTGTTTTGGGGTTTTTGCGTGGGTTGCATGCGTGGGACCGTGGACGGAGACGTGTTGGTACAAGTTTAGCGTAGCGGGGCCAAAGCTTGCGTCTGCGCGGTCATGGTGCGCCCAGCGGTTCAGCAGGTAGGCGTGGAGCAGCCCGACACTGGGCAATGACGTGGTGCATGCGCCCGTCGTCCTTCAGCTGAAGCTTGGCTTCGGCGAGCTGCTCGCCGTCCAGGCTCAGGATCAGCTCGCTGCCGCTGTTGCGTACCTCGATGCGGTAATGGGCGCTACCAAAGCGGTAATGCAACACATAACCTGGCCAGCCTGCCGGCAACAGTGGCTGCAGGCGCAGGGTGTCGTCACTGCGTTGCAGCCCCAGCAGGCTTTCGACGATCAACCTGTACATCCAGCCGGCAGACCCGGTGTACCAGCTCCAGCCACCCCGCCCGGCGTGGGGCGCAACTGCATAGACGTCGGCGGCCATGACATAGGGTTCGACCTTGTAGGTATCGATCAGCGCGTTGCAGCTCTGGCGCACCGGGTTGATCAGACGCAGCAGCTCCCAGGCCTTGTCGGCCTCGCCCAGGCGCGCATAGGCCATGCTTGCCCAGATCGCCGCATGGGTGTACTGACCGCCGTTTTCCCGCACCCCTGGCAGGTAGCCCTTGATGTAGCCAGGGTCCAGGGTGCCCTTATCGAAGGGCGGGTCGAGCAGTTTGACGATGCCAATGTCGCGGCGCACCAGGTGGCTGTCCACCGCGGCCATGGACAGACGCGCACGCTCGGGCGACGCGACGCCCGAAAGCACTGCCCAGCTTTGCGCGATTGAGTCGATCCGGCATTCCTGATTGCTCGCCGACCCCAGCACCTGGCCATCGTCGAACCAGGCGCGGCGGTACCAGCCGCCGTCCCAGCCGTGTGCTTCCAGTTTTTCGGCGAGTGTCGCGGCCTGGGTGGTGCAGCGCAGCGCAAAGGCGCTGTCGCCCTGGCGCAGGGCAACGCTGCCAAATGCCCGCAGCACCTCGTGGCCAAAGAAGCCCAGCCACACGCTTTCGCCGTGCCCTTGTTCACCAACCCGGTTCATGCCGTCGTTCCAGTCGCCGCTGCCCATCAACGGCAGGCCTTGGGCGCCGCACCGCAGGCCGTGGTCGAGGGCGCGCTGACAATGCTGGTACAGGCTCTCGATCAGGGTCGAGTGGCCAGGCAGGTCGTAGTAGGACTCTTCGCCGGCGTTGAGCGGGCGCCCTTCCAGGTAGCCGACCGGCTCGTCAAGCACCGCGTAGTCCCCGGTGGTCTCTACGTAGCGGCTGGCTGCCAGCGGCAGCCATAGCAGGTCGTCCGAGCAGCGGGTACGCACCCCGCGCTGCAGCGGTGGATGCCACCAGTGCTGCACGTCGCCTTCGGCATACTGATGCGCAGCGCAGGCCAGAAGATGTTGGCGCGCCGCCGCCGGAGCGGCATGGACCATGGCCATACTGTCCTGCAACTGGTCGCGAAATCCGATGGCACCGCCGGACTGGTAGAAGCCGCTGCGCGCCCAGAACCGACAGGCGATCACCTGGTACATCAACCAGCCGTTGGCCAGCACATCCAGTGCAGGTTCTGGCGTCTCGATCTGCACGGTATCCAGTGTCCGCCGCCAGTAGGCGCTGACCTTGTCAAACTCGCCCAATGCGGTCTGCACGCCCCGGTATTGCTGGACGTAGCGGGTGGCGGCTTGGGCGTCCCGGGCGGCGCCCAGGCGGAACACCACTTCCCGACTTTCGCCAGGCTCCAGCTGCAGCGCCACTTGCAGTGCCGCGCATGGGTCCAGACCGCCGCCGATACGCCCCGACAGCCGTGACTGGTGCATGCCCAAGGGGGCCTGGCAATCGCCGTTGCGCCCCAGGAATTCGCCGCGATCACAGGTCAGGCTCTGTATCGGCAGGTCGCAATCGAGAAAGGCCACTTGCGTGGAGTATTCCACTGCGTAGCTGTTTCGGGCAAACAGCGCACCACTGAAAGGGTCGGTTTCACTGACCACGTGCATGGCGGTTTTGCCAGGCAGGTCGCCCAGCACCCACTCGACGAAGCAGGTCACCGACAACCGGCGTACCCGTGTCGAAGTGTTGTGCAGTTTGAGCCGGCTGAACTTCACCGGTGCATCCAGCGCCACATGCACCCAGAGCTCGCTGCGCAGGTCCTGCTCAGCATATTCGAACACGCTGTAGCCAAAGCCGTGGCGGGTGCAGTAATGGCCAGGGCCTGGGCAGGGCTGCGGAGTCGGTGACCAGTACTCGCCGCTGTCCTCGTCGCGTAAGTAGAGGGTTTCGCCACTGGCGTCGGTAACTGGGTCGTTGTGCCAGGGCGTCAACCGGTACTCGTGGGCGTTCTCGTACCAGGTGTAAGCGCTGCCCGCCTCGGAGACAACGCTTCCGAAGTACGGGTTGGCCAGGATGTTGACCCACGGCGCCGGCGGCGGTGAGCCGGGTAACTGCGCAATGACGTACTCGCGGCCGTCGGCGCTGAACCCGCCATAGCGGTTGCCCAGCATCAGCGTGGGTTGCTCGGTCGGTGAATGGCTGGCGGGTGCCGGCCGTCGGCTGGCCGGGTTGTCCTGAGGAGCCGGAGGCACCGCTGGCTGGCGACGCAGGTGCAGTTGCTCCTCCAGCGTGCCGAGATTGTCGTTGAGTACCAGCCGCGCTACCGACAAGGTCAATAGCCGGTCCTCGGCAGAGAGTTGCTGCGCGGGCCGTACGAAAATGCCGCCGGGGCGGTCGAGCAGGGCCGCTTCGCTGCCGGAGGCGACGATCCCCATGATCAGCTCCTGCAATTGCTGGCGGTAACCGGCCTGGTCTTCGTTCCAGATCAGCAGGTCGAGCGCCAGCCCTTTCTGGCGCCAGTAGGCATGGGCGAGCACCATCTGCTTGACCAGATGAATGTTGGCCGGGTCGCCGATCTGTACCAGCACGATCGGCAGGTCGCCTGACAAACCTTGGCCCCACAGGCCGGACTGGTTGCGCCGGTTGCTGGCCAGCAGCGCTGCGTTGGGCCGCAGGCTGGCGTTGGGATAGAGCACGGAGGCGGCCATCTGTTCGAACAGCCGGGCGTCGGCCAGCGAGCCGTTGAGCTGGTGCAGCAGCACCTGACTGTGCGGCCAGGCGAGGTCGAACACCCGATCGGCCAAGTGCCGGTCGCGGTACTTGCCGATCAGCTGCAGGCAGGCATCCCGGCTGTCGGCGACGCCTGTGACCAGGTCAACCGTGGCCGCATGGCCGGGCATCAGGGTGATGCGGCAGCGGATGGCCACGATCGGGTCCAGCACAGCCCCTGCGCTATCGGACAACACCGCGTTGTCACGGTCCATGGCCGCCGGCCTCGCCAGAGTGCGCCCTCGCCCGATGAAGCGGGCCCGATCGGTTTCGTAGGACAGCGCCTCGATATCGGCCCCGTGCACCGCGAGCACGTGGCACATCCACGGCACGGCGTCCTGCTGCGAGCGCGGCCGCCGCGTGCAGAGAACGGCTTGCAGCGGGCGGATCAGTTCGGTCTGGATGAACAGCTTGCTGAAAGCCGGGTGCAGGGCATCGCTCAAGGCTGGTGCCAACACCACTTCGGCGTAGCTGGTCAGCTCCAGGGTGCGGGTCTGGTCGCTGTGGTTGGTCAGATGCAGACGTCGCAGTTCGATGTCGTCTTCCGGCGATACGGCAATTTCGGTGTGGCAGTCGAAGTCGCGCTCACGCACGCGAAACTCCGCGCGGCCGTCGCTGAAAATCGCTTCCTGGAGTTTTGTGCGGTGTCGTGTCGGCTGGTAGGTGGTGGACCAGTAGGCGCCGCTGGCGACATCGCGCAGGTAGCAGAAGTTGCCCAGGTCGTCGCGGCTGGCGTCTTCGCGCCAGCGGGTCACCGCCAGCGTGCTGCGCTGGCTGTAGCCACTGCCCACGTGGTTGACCATGACGTGGTAACGGCCGTTGGACAGCAGTTGCACGGCCGGATGGGCGCGGTTTGGCTCGCTGAACACCCGCAGCCGTGCCTCGGGGGCGCGCTCTGCGGCATCCTCGGCCGGGGTCTGGAGGGTATGCAGGTACGGCGCGGCGGTTTTCGGTACGCGCTCCTGCAACAGCAGCATGCTGGCCTGGAACTGCGGGTCGGAGGCGAAACGCCGTTGCATGGGCTTGTTCAGCAACAAAGCAGTCAGGGCCAGGAAACTCATGCCCTGATGGTGGGCCATGAAGGAGCGGATCACGACGGCGTCCTGCCCGGGGGGCAGGCGTGCCTCGCTGTAGTCCACGGCCTCGTAGAGTCCGAAGCGGCCAGCCAGGCCTAGCGTGGCCAGCCGCTGCAGGTTGTGGCAGGCGGCAGCGGGTTCCACCATCAGAGCCAGTGCGCTGGCATAGGGCGCGACCACCCGCTCTTCACCCAAGCCACGCTTGAGGCCAAGCCCCGGTACGCCGAACGCCCGGTACTGGTAGTTGAAATGGGCGTCCAGCGCATTGTAGGCCGATTCCGAGACCCCCCAGGGCAGGCCCGACAGCCTGCCATGTTCGATCTGCCGTTTGACGGCGGCATGGCAGGTCTGGTCGAGTAGCGTGCCCTCATAGTTCGGCATCACCAGCAGCGGCATCAAGTACTCGAACATCGAACCGGACCAGGACAGCAACACGGGCACGCCTGCATTGCTGGTGAGCAGCCGGCCGAGGGCGAACCAGCTGTCCTGAGGCACCTGGCCCTGGGCGATGACGACGAAGTTGGTCAGGCGCATCTCCGAAGCCAGCAGGTCGTAGAACGCGGCGTCCAGGCGTTGTTCGTCGGCGTTGTAGCCGATGGCGAACAGGTCGCGTTGGCTGTCGTACAGGAGGCTGAAGTCCATGCTGGCCAACGCTTCAATGCGGCTGGCAAGGGCGTGTGCCTGGGCGATGCGCTGGCGGGCAACCGCCTTGACGTTGGCCACCTCCGGGCGCTCGGGGGGAGGCCACTGGTCTGCGTCGAGCTCTGCCAGCTGGCGCCAGGTCAGCAGCCCTTGGGGGGCTTGATCGTTGCCCGGGGGCAATTGCAGCCGCTGCCGTTCGCAACTCAGGTCCACACATTGCGCATGCAGGGCATTCAGCCAGAACGCCCGGTCGTCAGCAGCTTCTGCCCCCAGCGCAAAGGCCGCAGGCTGTGTGATCAGCGCCTGCAGTTGTTCGGCCAGCCTCGGCAGCAGCGTGGCGGGCACGTTGCCTACTTGTCCATGAGCGTGCCATACCTGCTCGCGCAAGGTCTTGATCGGCTGGGCGTCAGCGTTTGTGTGGGTATAGGCGTCCAGCAGCGTATCGAAGGTGTCAAGCAACCCCTGGGTAACGCGCCGGTCTGTCTGGGACGTGTCGGCCATTTCCAGCAGGCCGGGCCTGAGTGTCAACAGCAGGGCGGCCAGGTTGCCGCTGTCCACGCTCGAGACATAGAGCGGTGACAGCGGCTTGAGGGTCTGGGTGTCGTACCAGTTGTAGAAGTGCCCTTTGAAACGCTCCAGGCGGCCCATGCTGTCGAACATGCAGGCCAGGCGCTCGAACAAGCGGCCAGCACTGAGGTAGCCGAAGTCGTGGGCCGCCAGGTGCGAGAGCAGGGCCATGCCCATGTTGGTCGGTGAGGTGCGGTGAGCGATGCTGGCGAAGGGTGGCGCCTGGATGTTGTCGGGTGGCAGCCAGTTGTCGGCAGGGCCGACGTAGCTGTCGAAGAAGGCCCAGTTGGCGCGGGCAAGCCGATGCAGGAAGGCCAGGTCCTCTGCACCGGGCATGAATGCAGTGCGGCCACTCGAGCGGCCAAGCCACCAGGCCAGCGTTGGGCCGAGCAGCCACAGGGCAAACACCGGCGAGGCAATCAGCAGTACCATCGGCTGCATCGCCAAGGCTCCGATCAGCACCGCCACCAGGGCCGCTTGCCCCCATTGTTCGCGATACACCGCCTTCAGGGTATCTGCACTGTTGCGCTCGTCCTCGCGCGAGGGGTTCCATTGCAGCAGGCGTTGTTTGCTGACAGCCAGACGCCACAAGGTGCGGAGGATGGCATCCAGGCTGTAGCAGGTCTCGAAGGGTAACCAGGCCAGCGACAGGCCGGCACGTACAAAGTGTTTACCCGAGGTGCGCAAAGCTGCCAGCAGGTGTTCTGACAGAGGTACATCGGTGGTCTTGCCCAGTACTTCAAGCAGCGAATCCAGCAAGGGGCGCGTCATCAGCAAGGCCAGCAGGGCGAGCGTCCAGGCGAGCGGCGTGGTACTGGCCAGCCAGCCCCACAGCAGCAGTGCCAGCAGCGCGGCCGGCTCCAGGCTGCGGCGCAGGTTGTCGAAGATCTTCCAGCGCGACAAAGCGCTGAGTGGGCTTTGCACCTGGCCTTGGGTGCCGGTGTGCAGCCATGGCACCAGCCATGGCAGCAGTTGCCAGTCGCCGCGTATCCAGCGGTGTCGGCGTTTGCTGTCAGCGCTGTAGCGGGACGGGTAGGTTTCGAACAATTGCACATCGCTGAGCAGGCCCGAGTGCGCGTAGCAACCTTCGATCAGGTCATGGCTGAGTACACGGTTGTCGGCAAAACGGCCCTCCAGTGCCTGCTCGAAGGCGTCCACTGCATAGATACCTTTGCCAATGAAGGAACCGCTGAGAAACAGGTCCTGATAAACGTCCGAAACCGCCCGCGTATAGGGGTCTACACCCGCGTCGCTGCCAAATAGGCGTGCATAGCGCGAGCGCGAGACGCTGGGCAGGCTGATGCCCACCCGCGGTTGAAGGATCGCGTAGCCTGCATGGATGCGCCCTGTGTGCGCGTCGAACCGTGGACGGTTCAGTGGGTGCTGCATGGCGCCGATGAACTGCTGGGCGGCACCGCGAGGCAATTGGGTGTCGGTGTCCAGGGTGATGACATAGCGCACGTGGCCGAGTGTTTGCAGGTCGCCGATGATACGCATGAAGCACGCGTGGCCGTGGCCGCGCAACACCATGTTCAGCTCGGCGAGCTTGCCGCGCTTGCGCTCGCGGCCCATCCAGCAGCGCTCGGCGGCGTTCCATACGCGTGGCCGGTGAAACAGGAAAAAGCGCGCGCCGCCCAGGCTTGGGTACTTATGGTTGAGGCCTCGGATGCCTTCGCTGGCCAGGTCGAGCAGCGCCTCGTCATTGGGCTGGCTCTGTTCACGGGCATCCATGAAGTCGCTAAGCAGAGCGAAGTGCAGGTGGTCGTCACGGTTGGCCAAGAAGCGTACTTCCAGCCCTTCGACCAGCTCTTCGACATCGCCGGCATTGGCCAGCAGAGTAGGCACCACCACCAGCGTGCGGGCGTCTGCGGGAATACCGGTCGTGTAGTCCATCCGCGGCAGAAAGGAGGGCTTGACGGTCAAGGTCACCAGCCAGTTCACCAGACCGATGACCAGACGGCTGGTGCACAGCAGAACCGGCAGGGCCATGGTGACCAGCACCGCGAAGGGCCACCCCGCCAGGCCAATGGCGCGTATGAAGCCCCACGCCAGCAGGCAGGAAAGCAGTGTCACAGGCACCAGATAGAACGTCAGTGGCGCCCGGTGCAGCAGGCGTTGCCAGCGCTCGGCCATCGGCACCCGCGCGGTTAGTCGCTGCTCCAGCAACGGTAGGCCGGCACCCGCCAGGTAAAAGCCCACGTGCTCAGCCGGTTCACCTGGGGCGGCGCCTGCTGCCAGGGCCAATTCGATGGCTGTGCTCGCCACCGCGGACTCGCTGAATGTGCTGTGACGCGCCAGGCGCTCGACGCTGTGCCGGTAATGGTCACGGCTGGAGAAATCCATGGCTGGATAGATGGCGGCCGGGTCGCGGCGCAGTATTTGTTCGACATGACTAAGGTGCTCGACGAACAACTTCCAGTCGATGGTCGACAGCAGGCGCAGACTGCCGATGCTGTTGCTGATGGACACCTGGTCGATGGCCTGCTGTTGGGCATCGAGCTGGACATGATGCTCGATGCTGTGCGCCGACTCGCTGAGCATCTGCTCCACCCAAAGCAGCGGCTGGGACAGCGAAACACTGTGCCCCTGCAGCCGCCTGGCCAGCTCGGCGACGAAGGCGGCCGTCATCGGCGGTTGCGAGCGGGCCATGTCGGCGACCACCAGAACCACGCTCTTGGCGTCGCGCTCGGCGGTTTCGCCAAGCCGGTCGGCCCAGACATTGGCCAGGTCGCGGTCAGCCCAGTTGGCCATGACCCGCGCCGCGACTCGGCGCAGGTTTTCTATCAGGGCCAGGCGCAGCATGATCGGGATAGCCCAGAGCTCACCCAGGGTCAGGGTGCTGGCCTGCTGATAGGCCTCGACGAAACGGCTGAAGCTTTTGGCATCGATCCGCCCGTCACCGTGGCAAATCGTCTCCAGGGCAATGTCGTAGACACGCGGCAGACCGGTCGAGGGGCCATTGTCCAACTGCGGCAGCTGCAGGCTGTAGTTGGCTGGCAGGTCGTGTTTGGCAATGCGGATGTGTGTTTCGACCAGATAAAAGTTGTCGAGCAACCACTGCGCGGCGGGTAACGCTGGGCGGGAGCTGGGCAGGGCGCCTGCGAGGGCGGTGCAACTGGTCGACAGCATCCGTTCGTTGTCGGCCAGGCGTTCAAGCAGGGCGTCGTTGGCTGGCAGCTCGCTCAAGCGGTGCTGCTGGGCCAGCCGTAGGCCGTGCTCGGCCATCTGGTCGGCGTTGTACAGCTCCGAGCGCAGCAGGCTTTCATAGGTGAAGGTATGTCGGGGCGAGCGCCAGCGCCCCGCAAGTGCGTACAGGCGTCGAATGTAGCTGCGCGCAAGAAGCCAAGGACTGTCCATGGTAGGTCGGGTTGCTGATCTGGCCTTTCAGCGTTCAGTCTGCGGGGGCGCCCGAGCAGCGTCTGTGCGTTAGCGAACAGACCCGCCGCCGCCTTGCGCCCATTCTGAATCGGCGCCGCTTGTCATGTCGAACGGTGCTTTTACCCCGGTCGACCCGGCAAGGGTGGCAACACTCGCACGCAGGAGACTTTACCTTGAACGCGTTTTTTAATTCTGCCGCAACATCCGTATGCGCCTGCACGGATGTTGCGTCACATATACGTGAGGACACTTCCGGTTTCGGGTTGCTGCTGACATCGCAGAACGGGCAGATCGCCAGCGCCAATGCGGCGTTATGTCGAATGCTGGGCTACAGGCACGAAGCCTTGGTTGGCATGCGTTTTCAGCAACTGCTTACGAGGGAAGCCAACACCCTTCATCAGCTGTACTGGCAGCCATTGATTGGGCAGTTGGGGGCGGTGGCGAGCGTCAAGTTCGATTTCGTACACCGTCTGGGCTTCACTCTGCCGCTGATGTCCAATGCCATTGCCTGCCCACGTTTGAACGGTATCGTTCATGAGCTGACCGTTTTCAACCTTGAAGGTTCGCGTTATGAGCATGATCTTCTGTGCGCGCGTCTCTTGGCAGAGCGTTGCCTGGCCAAAAATCTCCAGGCACAGCGCGCCTTGCTGTCTCGCAGCAGTCCCTGCGTGTTGCGGCGCCCGGAGCCTTCGCAATCCTTACTGGAGACGCAAATGCTGGCGATCGTCAGCCATGACCTGCGTACGCCGTTGCACGCGATCGGCATGGCTGCCGACCTGTTGGGGAGACGCTCACATGCGGCCGATAGCCCCAGGTTGCTCAGAGTGATCAGCCACTCCGTGACGCGCGCGCAGCGGTTGGTGGCGGCCTTGCTGGACTTCACGCTCATCCAGGCCGGGCGCGGTATCACCATTGAGTCCAAGGAGGCTGACCTGCCGCATGCCGTGGAGGGGTGCCTGGACGAGTTGCGGCTGACATTCCCAGGCCGTCAATTCAATTATCAGCATAGCGGCGGGCGCAGTGTCTGGTTCGATACCGACCGCCTGTACCAGATGATCGGTAACCTGGTGGCCAATGCGGTTGCCTACGGCGATCCTCGCACATCGGTTGACGTGACATCCTGTGTCGAGGACACGACAGCCACCCTGACGGTGCACAACAGCGGCCCGCCTGTTCCCCTTGACCTGCTGGAACACATGTTCGAGCCGTTGGTACGAGGCGAGCAGCAACTTGCGGGTGCTACCAGCATTGGCCTGGGTCTCTTTATCGTGAGCGAGATAGCGAAGGCCCATACGGGATGCGTGTCTGTCGTGTCTACACGGCAGGGCGGCACTACCTTCACTGTAAGGCTTTCGCGACAGAACACTGGCACAGGCTCGACGCTGACATTTGTCAAACCGTCGCGCTCATCGCCGAGAAGCTTTCACGCAGCATGAGCCCGTTCAGTCCTCAGGCGGCGAGGGGAGTCTCATAAGCGTGCAGCGTTCCATCGCCGCTGTATCACTTCTCACAGGTCACTCGGGTTCACAGCCGGATACTGCAGGCGTATCGCCTGGGTCGCTTTGCGGCCCTTTCGCGACACCGGCCTACTCCTACGCTGGCTGCTCCGGCAGGCGCTTTTCCATCGGCTGATACACCAGCCCGGCAAACTCACCCACGTCGCCTGCCAGGGTGAAGCCGTAGCGTTGGTAGGCGGGTACAGAAGACAATGATGCCTTTACCGTCACCACCTCAGCGCTGGCATGCTTCAGTGCGGCGTTCATCAGGCGCTTGCCTATGCCCTGGCGTTGCAGGCCTGGTGCAATGAACAGCATCGCAACGTGGCGGCCTTCCTTGAGCTCGATCAGCCCCGCGATAGCGCCTTCGACAAAACAGGCCAGCATTAGGTTGTCACCTTGCATGCGCTCGGCAAACGCCTGGGGTGCTGACACCTGGGTAAAGGTCTCGATACCTTGCGCCGACAGCGTGGGTGCGACTGCCTGCATGAAGGCATCCATGCACAAGGCGCAGGCCTGGGGGAGGTCGTCAGGGGTGAGCGTGCGTACTTGCATGGTAATCGTCCTTGTCGGGTGACCTTCTGTTGCCCACTTTAACCTGTTACGGGTTCAGAGGCTGATGCGGTATCAAGCTGCCCTGGCAGTGCCCGGCTTGCGTTCGCCAATCAGGATGTCTTCGAAGAATGCCCCGACAGGTTCGGTAGGGTGGCACAGTTGTATCTCCAGCACCCACACCACCTCACTCGGGACAATCTCCACCTCGGCCAGCTTGTCCTGGCTATACAACACATGCGGGAAGTCGGCGATGCGATGCCCGGCCAGGTTGCGCTCCAGCTGCCAACCTTTGGCCTGGGCACTGCGCTCGGCGAAGTCATACAGTTCACGCCCGGTCAACCCGCGGCCCCAGGCCTGTCGGGTCTCGTCGAACACTTCATGCAGTGCCTTCACGCAGGCATGGTGCAAAGCGTGCTGGCCAAACACGAACGTATCGCCAAAGTCACCCTCATAGCCATCCCATACCGGGCCAACGTCGACCACGACGATGTCCGTGGTACGTAGTGCGCGTTGAAGGTCAATGCCTTGTCGTGGCGTACGCACGGTATCGTCGCCAAAACGGATGTAGGTGGGGTGCCAGGTGTGTGAGGCGCCCATCGCCTGCAGGGTATGCGCGGCCATCTCCAGTGCCTGGGCGGTGGTCATGCCGACCTGCAGTTGGCTGGCAATGGCGGCCACGGCCCGCACCGACTGTTCGCGGGCCGCGAGCATGCCGTCCAGCGAGTAACGTGGGCCGACCTTTTCCAGCTCAGGGTGCAGCGTGCTGGCTGATGAAGCCTGCGTTGTCAGTGCGCCGCTGGCGACAAAGGCCTCGGCAACAAAGCGATGGGGCTGTACGCCTGCCGCAAGGCATTGTTCGCGGGCCTGGGTGATCATCGTGGCATTGCCACAGGCATAGACCTGGGTTTCGTCCCAGCGATGCGTCTGGCTGAGCGCCACCTGCTGTATACGTGCCTGGGCCGAGAGCACCGGTTGCCAGCGAAAGTGTGGGTGCACACGGCTGGACACATCGAGAAATTCGCGGTCATAAAAATCCGCCGGCGATGAGCCGCCCCAGTACAGCGTGACGTCGGCATCGCCGGCCAAGGCTCTCAGCAATAGCGGCTTGATGCCGGCGTAACCTGTGCCGGTGGCGAAAAGTATCAGCGGGCGTTGATCATCGTGCTGCCAGGTACAGGCGCCCAGCGGGCCTTCGAGCTTTACCGTTGCACCTGCTTGCAGGGTGGGCAGCAAACCTTCGGTGAACAGGCCGCCGCTGACCTTGCGGATGTGAAACACCAGTTGCCCTTGTTCCTGGGCAGGCAGGTTGGCAATGGAGAAACAGCGGCTGTCGCCGTTGTCCAGCTGGAACCGCATGTACTGGCCCGCCCGGACATCCAGCGGCTGAGCAGGCTGCAACACCAGCTCGACAATGTCTGCGCTCAGCGCGCGCTTGCCAACAACCTGTGCGAGGGTTTCCAGTGCCGGGGCGTCCAGTGACCAGCCGGGTATTTCCAGGCGCATGTCGCTGCAGGCGTGGCTCTGGCACAGCAACATCTCGTCGGCGGCCAATGGGTAGGAAGGCGGCGGCGTGTCCGCATCCCGCTGCTTGTCCTGATACTGCCCCGACACCACCTTGACCTTGCACGAGCCGCAGGCGCCGCGGCGGCAGGAGAAGGGTACCGGCAGGCCGCTGGCGAGCATGGCATCGAGCAGCAGCTCCTGGCTGGCTTCGAAGGTTTTGCCCGAGGGCGACAATTCAATGACGTGACGGCTTTGCATGAGCACCTCGGGGCAAATGGAGGTTCGATTGTTGCTATAGTCCAGGACCAGCAGAACCTCCAGTTTTGGATATTTCATATGGTCCAGCTTCGTAAATGGCAGCCACTGCTCAAGCTCGATGGTGCACAGGCTTCGTACCGGCAGATCGTCGAAGGGCTGGTGGCCGCAATCAGCGAGGGTCGCCTGCGCCCTGGCACGCCGTTGCCGGGCACGCGGGAGATGGCGCAACTGCTGAACGTCAATCGCAAGACCGTGATCCTCGCTTATGAGGAAGCCGAAACCAAAGGCTGGCTGCAAAGCGTGCAACGCCGGGGCACCTTTGTCAGCCAGCAGCTGGCGCCTGGCACAGCGGCCGTTTCCGGTGCCGTGCGGCCTTTTGCCCTGGCGCTGCCAGAGGAACCTGCCGTTGCCTACTTCAAGGCGAACGAACAGGCTGTAGCCCAGCAAGGGCGGCCAGGGGCCTTGTTCTTCGACAACGGCGCCTGTGACCACCGCCTGCTACCGCAGGCTGTGCTGCACCGCTATTACCGCAATGCCTTGCGCAGCAGCTTCAGCAGCAACAGCGTGCGCCACGGCAGCGAGTGCAGCAGCCGCAATCTGCGCAGCGCCTTGGCCGACATGCTGCGGCACAATCGCAGCCTGAACGTTGGCGCCGAGCATATCTGCCTGACCCAGGGGGTGCAGATGTCGCTGTCCCTGGTGGCCAGTGTGTTGCTCAAGCCGGGTGACGTTGTGCTGGTCGAGCGCCTGAGTTACCCCCCCGCCTGGGAGATCTTCCGTCAGCTGGGTGCCCGCCTGGTGACTGTGGAGCTGGACCATGAGGGGTGCCGGGTCGATCAGCTAGATGCCCTGTGCCGGCAGCACAAGGTGCGGATGATGTACATAACACCCCATCACCAGTTCCCGACCACGGTCAGCCTGCCAGCCGGGCGCAGGCAACAGCTGCTGGAGCTGGCGCGCCAGCATGCCTTTTGCGTGGTCGAAGAAGATTACGACTACGAATACCACTTTGCCGGGCGGCCTTATCTGCCGTTGGCCAGCGACCGCCAGCAGCGGCACGTGATTTACATTGGCTCACTGTCCAAGCCTTTGGGCAGCACGTTCCGTTGCAGCTATATCGTGGCACCGGTGGAAGTGACAACCGTGCTGGAACGCAGGGCGATGTTGACCCTGGGGCAGGGCGATGCAGTCATGCAGCAGATGTTGGCGGACCTGATCAATGATGGCGAACTGAAGAAGCACTTGCGCCGTGTCAACCGCGAGTACCGGCGCCGGCGCGAAACCTTGTTGGGGTGCTTGCGCGATGCGTTTGGCGAACAGATCAGCGTGCAGGCGCCAGAAGGTGGCCTGGCGCTGTGGGTGAGGTTTGCCGATGAGATCAATGTGGATCAGTTGGTCGACAAAGCGCTGGAACGGGACCTGGTGGTGCGCAGTGGGCGACAGTTTTCACCGTTTGGCCATGCCGAGAATGCCTTGCGCCTGGGGTTTGCTTCGCTGGATGCGGATGAGATTCGGCAGGCGACCCAACGCCTGGCAGACGCCGCGAAAGCGATTGGCAAGGCGCGGTGGCTGTAGGCATGGCCTTGTGTCGCGACAGGGGATGGCACGGGCTTCGCCCGTGTTCGCGGGCAAGCCCGCTCCCACAGTGATCGCGGTGGGCTCAGGATTTGTGCAGGAGGGTTACGCCCCCAAGGGGCGCGAGGCCTCTGGGCCTCAACGCATTCCGTTCGGTTACCGCACATAACCGTATCTCGGCGCCTCAAGCCTGCGCCAGCACCTCCGATAGCAGCACACCCACCCTCGAATCTTCGATCAGAAGTGGTGCCAACAAGGAGTACTGCCCGCATGCTTGCCAACCTGAAAATTCGCACCGGAATGTTCTGGGTGTTGTCGCTGTTCAGCCTGACCCTGCTGTTTTCGACGGCCAGTGCCTGGTGGGCTGCCGTGGGTAGCGACCAGCAGATCACTGAACTGGACCAGACTGCGCACCAGTCGGACCGGTTGAACAATGCGTTGCTGATGGCGATTCGCTCCAGCGCCAACGTATCTTCGGGCTTTATCGAGCAGTTGGGTGGCCATGACGAGAGTGCAGGCAAGCGCATGGCGCTGTCGGTGGAGCTGAACAACAAGAGCCAGGCGCTGGTCGACGAATTTGTCGAAAACGCCCGTGAACCCACCCTTCGCGTGCTGGCAACCGAGCTGCAGGCTACCTTTGCCGAATACGCCAAGGCGGTGGCGGGGCAGCGTGAAGCGACCCGCCAGCGTTCGCTGGAGCAGTATTTCAAGGTCAACAGCGATGCCGGTAATGCCATGGGGCGGTTGCAAACCCTGCGCCAGCAGCTGGTGACCACACTGAGCGAACGTGGCCAGCAAATCATGCTCGAGTCCGACCGGCGTCTGGCCCGGGCGCAATTGCTGAGCCTGTGCCTGCTGGGCATGACCGTGGTGCTGGCGGTGCTGTGCTGGGCGTTCATTGCCCAGCGTGTGTTGCACCCCCTGCGTGAAGCCGGTAGGCATTTCCGGCGCATTGCCAGTGGCGACCTGAGCGTGCCGGTGCAAGGGCAGGGTAACAACGAAATCGGCCAACTGTTCCATGAGCTCCAGCGCATGCAGCAGAGCCAGCGCGACACCCTTGGGCAGATCAACAACTGTGCCCGACAGTTGGACGCCGCCGCCTCGGCGTTGAACGCGGTCACCGAGGAAAGCGCCAACAACCTGCGTCAGCAGGGGCAGGAGCTGGAGCAGGCCGCGACCGCCGTGACCGAAATGACCACGGCAGTGGAGGAGGTTGCGCGCAACGCGATCACCACCTCGCAAACCACCAGTGAATCCAACCAGCTGGCCGCGCAAAGCCGCCGGCAAGTCAGCGAAAACATCGACGGCACCGAAGCCATGACCCGCGAGATCCAGACCAGCAGTGCGCACCTGCAGCAGTTGGTGGGGCAGGTGCGGGACATCGGCAAGGTGCTGGAAGTGATCCGCTCGGTGTCCGAGCAGACCAACCTGCTGGCGCTCAATGCTGCCATCGAGGCGGCCCGTGCCGGTGAGGCCGGGCGCGGCTTTGCGGTGGTGGCGGATGAGGTGCGCACACTGGCCTACCGCACGCAACAATCGACCCAGGAAATCGAGCAGATGATCGGCAGCGTGCAGGCGGGGACCGAAGCTGCGGTGGCATCCATGCAGGCCAGCACCAACCGCGCCCAGTCGACACTGGACGTGACCCTGGCCTCGGGGCAAGTGCTGGAGGGCATCTACAGTGCGATCGGCGAAATCAACGAGCGCAATCTGGTCATAGCCAGTGCGGCCGAAGAGCAGGCTCAGGTGGCGCGGGAAGTAGACCGCAACTTGCTGAACATCCGCGAACTGTCCAACCATTCCGCGGCAGGTGCGCAGCAGACCAGCGAGGCGAGCAAGGCGTTGTCGGGGCTGGTGGGGGAGATGACGGCGTTGGTGGGGCGGTTCAAGGTTTGAGGCGCTGCGCCTGCGTGGAACATTAAGATAAGGTTAAACTTATTTAAAGTTCCCCTTGCGGGTTGACTTCGATACTACGCTTGAATAAAGTTCGACCGCCCCGAGCGCGGGGCCTTTTTTCCCTTCACTGAAGAATTCAATGGACACAGTATCTCGTCGCTGCCTGACCTCTGCCGAATGGCCGGGTCAGGCACTTGAACCGGAACACCGGTCCCGACACCCTGGTCGGGCAAGCCGCGCCAGAGCCTGATGCTCCGCCGTGACTTGCCGCCGCCGGTGTTGGCCGGTTGGAGGCAAGCTCATGAACCTCACTTCATTCGTTTCACATCGCCAGCCTGCGTGCCTTGCGCCGCGGCAGGCCCGCGCCTGGCCGCGGCGTCTGCACGGCTACCTTGACCACCACCAGCACCCCCCAAGTAGTTGCGGGGTGCTGGCGCGTCTTCATGCACGCTTGAGCCCCCGCACTTCTCACTGAATAAAAGATATTGAACGGTATCTTTGTGCTCGAACTTTTCACGTTAAAAGTTCGCGGGATAACTATTGCCCTGTGTTTATGAAAAGGAATCAAACCATGGATTGCGCGAGTAGAAAGTTCGCTGCCGACACAACTTCCGACTCTCGGCAGCGGACAGACAACTGTCGGAAAGAACCAGCATTATTCAGCGACCCGACATGCCTTCGTTCACCGCCTGAGTGAAACGTCTGTGTGTCGTGCCGCCGCAGCGGCAGGAGCACAGCAACATGACTGTCAAACACCGTAACACCTCATCGGCCAAGGCCGAACGCGAAACCCGCCTGTCCACCCGCGCCGCCCGTGAAGCGCGCAATGGCCTGGCGGTCACCCTCGCCAACCTCGATGCCAGCGAACAGGGCCTGACCGAGCACGAAGCCGTCAAGCGCCTGGCGCGCGATGGGGCCAACCAGGTTGCCCACGACCCGCAACCCCACGCCCTGGTGCAGCTGCTCAAGGCCCTGAACAACCCGTTCATCTATGTTCTGCTGACCCTGGCCGGGATCAGCTTTGTCACCGACTACTGGCTGCCGGTCAGTGCAGGCGAAGCAGACGACGCCGACCTGACCAAGGTCATCATCATCATGACCATGGTCAGCCTCAGCAGCCTGCTGCGCTTCTGGCAGGAGTACCGCTCGAACAAGGCTGCCGACGCGCTCAAGGCAATGGTGCGCAGTACTGCCACGGTGTTGCGCCGCGAGCAGATCGGGCAAGCCCCGCGCCTGCGCGAAGTGCCCATGGACGAACTGGTGGCCGGCGACATCGTGCAGCTTTCTGCAGGTGACATGATTCCCGCCGATATCCGCCTGCTTGAAGCGCGCGACCTGTTTATCAGCCAGGCCGTGCTCACCGGCGAAGCGTTGCCGGTCGAAAAGTACGACACCTTGGGTAATGTCGCGCAGAAGTCGGCCGCCGAGCATGGCGCACATCAGGACAACCTGCTCGAGTTGCCGAACATCTGCTTCATGGGTACCAATGTGGTCAGTGGCCGCGCCCGCGCCGTGGTGGTGGCGACCGGCCGACGCACCTATTTTGGCTCGCTGGCCAAGGCCATTGCCGGTTCGCGCAGCCAGACCGCTTTTGACCGCGGCGTGAACAGCGTCAGCAGCCTGCTGATCCGCTTCATGCTGGTGATGGTGCCGGTGGTGTTCATGATCAACGGTGTGGTGAAAGGCGACTGGGGTGATGCCTTCCTCTTCGCGCTTGCCGTGGCAGTGGGCCTGACCCCGGAAATGCTGCCGATGATCGTCAGCGCCAACCTGGCCAAGGGCGCCGTGGCCATGGCCCGGCGCAAGGTGGTGGTCAAACGCCTGAACGCCATCCAGAACCTGGGCTCCATGGACGTGCTGTGCACCGACAAGACCGGTACGCTCACCCAGGATCGGATCATCCTCGAGCACCATGTGCGCTTCGACGGCCAAACCGACAAGCGCATCCTCGAGCTGGCCTGGCTCAACAGCCATCACCAAAGCGGCATCCGCAACCTGATGGACCAGGCCGTGCTGCATTTCGCCGGCCAGGACCGCCAGTTCCAGGCGCCTTACGCTTACGCAAAGGTCGACGAACTGCCGTTCGACTTCATCCGCCGCCGCCTGTCAGTGGTGGTGAAGAATGCCTTGGGCGATCACCTGCTGGTAAGCAAAGGGGCGGTCGAGGAAATGCTCGCCATCGCCACCCATGTGCAGGAAGGCGACAAGGTCGTTGCCCTCGATTTATGCCGCCGCCAGCAGCTTCTGGCCAGTGTCGATGCCTTCAACCAGGACGGCTTCCGCGTGCTGGTGGTTGCCACCCGGGAGATCCCGGCGGCCGAAGGCAAGGCGCAGTATCACACCGAAGATGAGCGCGATCTGGTCATCCAGGGCTTGCTGACCTTCCTCGACCCGCCCAAGGAAACGGCCGGCCCGGCCATCGCCGCCTTGCGCGACATGGGCGTGCAGGTAAAGGTACTGACCGGCGACAACCCGGTGGTCACGTCCAAGGTCTGCCGTGAAGTGGGCCTGGCGCCAGGCCAGCCGTTGCTCGGCCAGGACATCGAGGGCATGGACGACACCACCCTGAAGCTTCAGGTGGAGGAGCGCACCGTCTTCGCCAAGCTCACCCCGCTGCAGAAATCACGGGTGCTCAAGGCCCTGCAGGCCAATGGTCACACCGTGGGCTTCCTTGGCGACGGCATCAACGACGCCGCCGCCCTGCGCGATGCTGACGTCGGTATCTCGGTGGACAGCGGCACCGACATCGCCAAGGAATCGGCCGATATCATTTTGCTGGAAAAGAGCCTGATGGTGCTCGAGGAGGGCGTGCTCAAAGGCCGCGAAACCTTCGGCAACATCATGAAGTACCTGTGCATGACTGCCAGTTCCAATTTCGGCAACGTGTTCTCGGTCCTGGTGGCCAGTGCGTTCATTCCGTTCCTGCCCATGCTGGCGATCCACTTGTTGCTGCAGAACCTGATGTATGACTTTTCCCAGCTGTCGCTGCCCTGGGACCGCATGGACAAGGCGTTCCTCAGCAAGCCACGCAAATGGGATGCCCGCAACATCGGCCGCTTCATGTTGTGGATAGGTCCTACGTCGTCGATCTTCGACATCACCACGTTCGCCCTGATGTGGTACGTGTTCGCCGCCAACAGCGTCGAAATGCAGGCGCTGTTCCAGTCGGGCTGGTTCATCGAGGGCTTGCTGTCACAGACGCTGGTCGTGCACATGCTGCGCACTCGCAAGGTACCGTTCTTCCAGAGCACCGCTGCATTGCCGGTGGTATTGGCAACGGGGCTGGTCATGGCATTGGGTATCTACATCCCGTTCTCCCCGGTGGGCGCGATGGTTGGCCTGGTGCCGCTGCCGTGGGAGTACTTCCCTTGGCTGGCCGCCACCCTGCTGGGCTACTGCGTGGTCGCCCAGGCCATGAAGACCCTCTATATCCGCCGTTTCGGCCAGTGGTTCTGAGCGATGCAAGGAGAGCAGACCATGCGAGTACTGATTTGTGCAGGACGCAACTACGCCGACACACGACGCTGCCGCCAGGCCTTGGACGACGTCCAGCGCCAGCGGCCGATCCGGGTGTTGATCCACGGTGGCAGCCAGTTCATTGGAGGGGAAATCGAAAGCTGGGCGCGCGAGCATGGCGCCGATCTGGTGCGTTACCCGCCAAACTGGCAGCTGCACGGCAAGCAGGCCGAACGCTTGCGCAACCTGTTCATGCTCAACGACAGCCGCCCTGACCTGTTGCTTGCCTTGCCCGGTGGCGATGACACCGAGGAGCTGCTGGCCAGGGCCCGTGGCGCCGAGGTTCAGGTGATGTGCGCCAGGCAACCGCGCCAGCCCGAGCGGGGCGATTGCAGCTAATGCAAGCGCCTGGGGCCGTACGGCACCTGCGGGCTTGCCCGCGAAGCAGGCGCCTCGGTTTCACGGCCTCAAGCTTTGCGCAGCCGCCCTGGGCGGCTGCTTAGCCTGGCTGCGCCGCCAGATCGTTACTGACGTTGCGCCCCAGCACCAGCACGGTGACAAAGCCACAGCCCACCAGCGCCGTGGCCAGGCTCAGCAGTACCGCAGTGCCCAGATGGTCCACGACTTGCCCGCCGAAGAACGAGCCCACGGCAATGATCACCTGGAACAGGGCCACGAACAGCGGCATGCCACGTTCGACATCCTTGGGCGCCACGACAAACATCCAGATATTGGCACAGGCCGGGAACGCACCGAAGGCAAAGCCCCACAGTGCGATCAGCATCGCGGCACCTGTCATGCCGGTGGCGAAGTGCGGGAACAGGGCGGTGCTGACTGCGATCATGAGCGCGACCAGCATCAGGGTATGCCGCACGCTGCGGTTGGCCGCAAAGCCGGCGAAGATGTTGCCCATGAAGCCGGCCACGCCATACAGCAGCAACAATGAACCGATCGTAGGCCCGTCAAAGCCGGCATTCTGTTTGAAGAACGGTGCGACGTAGGTGTACGCAGCAAAGTGCGCCAGGCCGATCAGCAACACGGCGATCAAACCGACCCGTGCTTGCGGGTTGATGAACAACGCCGGCAGGTCGCGGATGCGAATGGCCTTTTCCGGCATCAGCCGCGGCAGCAGGAAGACCTGTGCCAACAGCACCGGTACGCCTACCAGTGCAGTGACCAGGAACGTCATGCGCCAGCCCATCAGGCCACTCAGCCAGGTACCGACAGGCACGCCCACTACCGTCGCCAGGGTTACGCCCGCCATGATGATGGAGTTGGCTTTGGCTACGCCCATCCCGTCAGGTGCCAGGCGGCCGCTGAGGGCGATGGCTGTCGCCCAGAAGCCGCCGATACTGATACCCAGTAGCACACGGCCGACCAACAGCAGGTTGAAGTCGCCGGCGTAGGCCACGATGGCGTTGGCGATGATCATGATCAGCGTCAGGCCGATCAGCAGGTAGCGCCGGTCCAGCGCGCCGACGCCTACGGAAATCAACGGGGCGGCTAACGCAGCCATGATCCCTGGCAGGGTCACCATCAGGCCGGCAAGGCCTGCACTGATGCCAAGGTCGCTGGCCACATCGTTCAGCACCCCCACCGGGAGGAACTCACTGGTGACCAGGGCGAAAGCACCCACGGCTACGGAGAGGATTGCCAGCCATTGCTGGGTCACGCTTTGTTGGCTGTGTTCGGGAAGGCCGCGAGGGGCCTGGCTGTTGCTTGGCATGGGTTAGGTTCCATGAGGGATCTCGCCTGTAGCAGGCGCAGGAGCGGGGGGATTTGCAGGGGATTGTAGAGGCGGCCGTGCCAGGCCGACAGGCAGGCCGCTCGATAGTAATCATCAGTGCAATCGATGAAACGCCCTGTGGAGAGCGCGCTGGCAGCGACTACGCCCTACCGGTACCGCACCGGTGCAGGCCATGGCAATTTGCAGCCTGCAGCGTCAGCTTCTCTTTCCTGCGTCGTATACCGGGGTGCCCAGCGAGTGATCGAACGCACCTTACCGGCGTCGCCGTCGGCTACTTTTGCTGTTGCTCACCCTCCACCCACTGCTGGTAGGTGATGCGGCTGATGTGCTCAGTACGATAGTCGTCGAGAAAGCGGTTGTGCTTGTTTTCTTCGGTGTGATGATGACGGAAGCCACACTTCGCCTGGGCAGCCTGTGACTGGCTGTTGTCAGTGTAGTAGCCACACCACAGTGCCTGCAGTTTCAGGGTTTCGAAGGCGTGGCGCATGACTTCCCGCACAGCCTCCGGAACCAGGCCTTTGCCCCAGTAGGGAACCCCGATCCAGTAGGAAATTTCACCTTCTTGTTCACTGATCTCGAAGTTGCTGTTACTGCCAGTCAGCAGGCCGACACAGCCTACGGCACGTTGATTCTGCTTGAGTTCAAGGGCGTACACTTCGGGGTGGTTGAACACTTCGCGAATGACCTCGCGGCTGTGCTCCACACTGGTGTGCACAGGCCAGCCCGCAACGGGGCCGACGCGCTCGTCCTTGGCATATTCGTACAAATCAGCAGCGTCGCTCTCCAGCCAAGGGCGAAGCAGCAAACGTTCGGTTTCCAATTTCATGTCCTGTACTCGTGTCTGGTCCGTGGGCCAGCGTATGGCCGACTGGCCACGCGGTAAACGTCACTACCTTGGCATTATCGGTACTTTTCGAAACTGCACGGGTGCTTGATGTTAGGCTGTTGGCTCTATCTGGCGGTGGTACCGAGTGCGATGCATCACATTCCGAAACTTTACGCGGCTGGTGATCCGATCCAGACAGGTGAAAGCACGCTTGCCGATGGGCAGGGGGCGCCACTGTCATTCGGTCATGCCTATCTGACACTGCTTGTGTGCCTGTCCGGGGCTGCCCGTTTCACGCTGAACTTCAAAGAACATGCTGTCAGGCGCGCAGATGTGCTGGTGCTGGCCGAAGACACCATAGCCTTGCTCAAATGTCGCTCACGATGCTTCAAGGTGTTTTTCTGCCTGATACCACAAGCACTTGCTGCCGAGGTCGCCTACCCACTGCCCAATTCATTGTTCGTCTTTCTGCACGACCATCCGCACTGTGTACTTGCCGAAAGCGAGAGGCCGCTGCTGGAAGGGTGGATGGGGCAGATGCGCGATATTGTGCGGTGCTGTGCCACTTATCAGCACATCATGCTGCGCAACCAGCTACAGAACCTTTTCCTGAAGATTGCCGAGCAGCTTCCCGTGTTACCGACAGCAGGCAGGGCGTTCAGCCGCAAGGAAGCGCTGAGTTGGCGATTCTGGGAGCTGGTAGGCAAACACAGCACCCGGCAGCGCGAGGTTAAGTTCTATGCCGACGCGCTTAACATCACCCCGTTCTATCTGTCGCAACTGACAAAGGTGTATTTCAATGCCAGCCCGAAAGGTTTGATCGATCGGCAGGTGACCCTGGAAATCAAGGCACTGCTTTCCTACAGTAATCACGCTGTCGGGCAAATTGCCGATGCGCTCAATTTTGCCGACGCGTCTTACCTGTGCCGCTATTTCAAACGTCAGACCGGTTTTTCGCTTTCCAGCTACCGCAGGCAAGCGCAGAACGTGCAAGGGCAGGGCTGACGCTTGCACAGCGGCGCCTGCCGAGGGCGCTTAGCAGCGTGCTCGGCAGGCACGGTATGCTATGGCGAGACCAGCACATCACACTGCGATTCGTTCAATACATGCTTGGTGACGCTGCCCACCAGCAGTTCCTCCAGTGCGCTTGCCCCCTGCTTGCCGACCACGATCAGGTCGCACTCCAGCTCCTGTTCCTGCTCGGCAATGCGCCAGCCAGGGTCGCCGTGCACGAGGATCTGCCGTGCATCGGCCAGGCCGGCAGCCTCACTCAGCGCCGCGAGCTGTACTTGTGCATCCTTGCGGATGACATTGCGGTAGTGGGTGAGGGTGTCGTGATCGAGATGGGCGAAGCGCACGCTGGCTTCGAACGGGGCTTCGTACACATGCAGCAGAATGATCTCTGCCTGCGGGGCAATGGCCTTGGCCAATTCGAGGGTGCGCAGTGAAACGGACGAAAAATCGACTGGCACCAGCACGGTACGGTAGGCATCACGAGGGGCCGGCTTGACCACCAGCAAAGGGCAGGGCATGCGGTTGAGCAGTTTCTGCACGGTCGAACCCAGCAGCAGGCGCCGCGCCACGCTCTGGCCCCTGGCCCCACACACCAGCAGGTCGCTGTGCTTGTCCTGCACCACCCGGTTGATCTCCGTGATCACCGAGCCGCTGGCGACCTGCACGCCAGCGGAGATAGCGTAACGCTGGAACAGCAGTGCTGCCAGTGCGTGGGTTTTCTCGCCTGCGCAATCCAGTACGCGTTTCAACAGATCGTCATCAGGCGTCACTAACTGTTTGAGGCGCTCGAAGGGTGCCGGGTTGGCAACGTAGAGCAGGTCCAGCGAGGCCTGGTGCGCATCGCTCAGGTAGGCAGCGCGCTCAGCGGCGTTGCGGGCATGTGGGGAAAGGTCGGTGGCAACCAGTATGTGTTTCATCGGGTTCATGTGGGGCTCCTTGGCCAAGGCCGCGCACAGCGATCAAGCGGTAAACCTTGAGCACTGTGCGCCTGGCGGTGCTTGAGTCATTCCTTGCGTGCAGCCATCGTCGCGCGAACCCGGCGCGAGGGCTTGATCTGGGTCAATGGCGTGTAGGTGTAGCGGCAGGTCATGCCGGCAACAGCACTGCCGGTGTAGCTGCAAGGCTGATTACCCAGGGCTGGCGGGCCGCCTCATTACTGTCTTGACCCTCAGCCTCTCAGCCCAGATTTCCCAGTGGCTTCTGCCATGAAACCGCATTAACTGTCGCAGCGCTGTCGGCCCTGCAACAGCAGCAGTTCGGTGAGCGTGTCCATGGCCGGTGTTGCCTGGCTGCCTTTACGGGTTACCAACTCGTAGGGGTCGCTGACCGAGGCCATGCTCAAGGGCAGTATGCTGACCTGTTGATTCATTGCACATTGCCGGGCCACGTCGATCGACACCAGCGCAACGAAGTCAGGACGGTTTTGCAACAGCGACAAGGTCGCCAGGATCGAAGTGGTTTCAACCAGGTGCAGCGGGAAGCGCAGCCCGGCATCGTGAAATTCGCGCTCCAGTTGCACGCGCATGGGCATGTTGGCCCGGTAGACGATCCAGCGGCTCTCGGCCAGGTCGGCAAGGCTCAGGCTTGGCGCATGCTTGAGCGGGTGGTCGATGTTGGCGATGACCGCCAGTGTCTCATCCTGGACAAAGGTGCTGGCGAACAGCTGCGGCGTATTGCTGACACTGGTGCGGCACAGGGCGATGTCCAGGCGGCCGCTCTCGATCTGCGTCAGCAGCGACTGGCTGGTGTCTTCGATGATTTCGAACGACATCTGTGGCTGGATGCTGGCCAGCTGTGACACCGCCTTCATCAGCAACGGCACCGCGCCCATGATCGCCCCCACAGCCAGCCGGCCGCCGACCCCACGCAGGATTGCATCCAGATCGTGCCGCAGGTTGGCGATGTCGGTCTGTAACAGGCGTGCGTAGCGGATGGCGCAGTGTCCGGCGGCCGTGGGCTCCAGGCCTCGGTTGGTGCGGTTGAACAGCACAGTGCCGAAGGTGGTTTCGATTTCCTGCAAGGCCTTGCTGGCACCAGGCTGGGTAAGCCCGACGCTGCTTGCTGCACCGAGCAGCGAGCGGTGCTCGTCCAACTCGATCAACAAGCGCAGGTGGCGGGCGTGCAGGCGGGACATGATCGAATTGAGCGATGGGGTCATCTGGTATTCGTCCTGGTTATACCGATATGGATTGTTCTCAATACCATGGCCAGCCGCGCATTCCTATACTGGCGCTGCACAGTGTCGCATCCAGTGCGGCTGAAACGCCCAGAACAATAAAGCCAGGAGCCTGCCAAGCCTTATGTCCCTGATCAACTACATCACCCAGATCCAATTCGATATCGGTGCCATTGCCTGCCTGCCCGCCGAATGTGAGCGCATTGGTATAACCAGGCCTTTGATCGTGACCGACCGTGGCGTGCGTGCCGCCGGTATCGTCGATACGGCGTTGAACACCTTCGGCAGCGATACCACACAACTGCCGATCTACGACGGTACGCCATCCAACCCCAACGAGCATGCCGTGCGTGAGGCTGTGGCCATGTTCAAGGCATATGGCTGTGATGGCATCATCGCCATTGGCGGTGGCTCGGCAATCGACCTGGCCAAGGGGGTGGCTGTGTGTGCCCGGCACGACGGACCGTTGAAGGGCTTTGCGGTGATCGAGGGCGGCCTGGCCCGGATCACCCCGGCAACTGCGCCGGTGATTGCCGTGCCGACTACAGCCGGCACGGGGAGCGAGGTCGGGCGCGGTGCCATCCTGATACTCGATGACGGGCGCAAGGTGGGGGTGATCTCGCCCCATGTGGTGCCCAAGGCCGCCATCTGTGACCCGGCACTGACCCTCGGGTTGCCGGCTCAACTCACGGCTGCCACCGGCATGGACGCGATTGCCCACTGCCTGGAAACTTTCATGGCACCTGCCTTCAACCCGCCTGCCGACGGCATTGCCCTGGACGGCCTGTGGCGGGCCTGGCGCTTCATCGAACGAGCCACCCGCGAGCCGGGCAACCTGGACGGGCGCATCAACATGATGAGCGCATCGCTGCAAGGTGCGCTGGCCTTCCAGAAAGGCCTGGGCTGCGTGCACAGCCTCAGCCACGCGTTGGGCGGGATCAACCCACGCCTGCACCACGGCACCCTCAATGCGATCTTCCTGCCTGCCGTCATCCGCTTCAACCGCACGGCCGAAACGGTGGTGAATGAACACAAGATGCAACGCATCGCCCAGGCGATGGGGCTGGCCGATGACAGCCAGATCGAAGATGCCATTCGCGACATGACCCGTACGCTGGGCCTGCCGACCGGCCTTGGCGAACTGGATGTCAACCCGGACCTGTTCCCGCGCATCGTCCAGGGTGCGTTGGCCGATCACAGCCACCGCACCAACCCACGTGAGGCATCTGCCGAGGACTACCAGTGGCTGCTTGAAGCGTCCATGTAAGCCGTTACCTGCTGTTCAACCAATAACAACAAAAGTGAACGCCCATGAATACCAAATATGCGCAACCCGGGCTTGCCCGCGAAGCTGAAGCGGTCGCCACCTCGAACCCGTTCAGAAAGTACCAGGTCATCACCGTCAGCCTGTTGCTGGTGATCGGCATCATCAACTACGTCGACCGCAGTGCGCTGTCGATTGCCAATACGTCCATCCAGCGCGACATGGGCATCACGCCGTCACAGATGGGCATTCTGCTGTCGGCGTTTTCCCTGGCGTATGCCTTTTCGCAACTGCCCTTGGGCATGATCATCGACCGCCTGGGCAGCAAGATTTCGCTGGGGGCGGCCCTGCTGGGCTGGTCGGTGGCACAGACGGCTTCTGGCCTGATCAACAGTTTTTCTGCATTCATCGGGCTCAGGGTGGTGTTGGGAATTGGCGAGGCGCCGATGTTCCCGTCGGCGGCCAAGGCGCTGGCAGAGTGGTTCGAGGCCGAGAAGCGGGGGACGCCGACCGGCATCGTGCTGTCATCGACCTGCATCGGGCCGTGTCTGGCGCCGCCGTTGCTGACGCTGCTGATGGTCACCTGGGGCTGGCGCGGCATGTTCATCGTCACCGGAGTGTTCGGCATTCTGGTTGCCGCCTGCTGGTTCGCCTTCTACAAAAGCAAGGCGCGGTACCTGGCTGAACTGCCTGCCGAGGCGCGTGAGCAACTGCTGGCGGCCCAGGCGCATAAACAGGCGGTGCCAAGCGCCAGGCCCAGTGTGCAGGCACAACTGGTGGCGTGGGCCGAACTGTTCCGCCACAAGAGCACCTGGGGCGCAGTACTGGGCTTCATGGGGGTGATCTACATGCTGTGGCTGCACCTGACCTGGCTGCCGGGCTACTTCGAGCGCGAGCATGGTTTGAGCCTGTACCAGACCGCCTGGGTGGTTTCGCTGGCCTATGTGTTCGGCGCGTTGGGCACCATTGTCGCGGGCCGCATCTGCGACCGCCTGGTGAAGCACGGTGCCAGTGTGCTGGGTAGCCGCAAGCGGGTTGTAGTGACTGCGTTGTTCGCAGCGGCCGCATTCACCGTTCCTCTGTCGTTCGGTAGCGGCTTTCTGCTCAGTGTGGCGCTGCTGTGTTGCGCACTGTTCAGCGTGAACATGGCCAGCTCTACCGCATGGATGATCGCCAACACCGTGGTCGATAGCCAGCGCGTGGCCTCGTTTGGCTCGATCCAGAACTTCGGCGGCTACCTGGCAGGCTCTGTGGCGCCCATCGTGACCGGGTTCAGCATTCAGCAGACCGGGTCCTTCGCTTCGGCATTCCTGATCAGTGCTGCCGTGGCCGCGGTTGCTGCGATGGCTTATGTGTTGTTGTTGAAGCAGCCGGTTTCCACTGATCGCTGAGCATGCACCTGCAGGCGGATTTCATCAGGCATTTCAATAACAATTTGTGATAATGGGCATCATGACAATATATTTATCATTATCAATTTCAGGCCATAGCATCTGTTGCCCGACATCGCCTATCTCAATGAGGTCTTGATGAACCGTTCGCTCTTCGTACACCAACGCACTGCAGCCTTGCTACTGCAACACTGGCGCAGCGGTGACCGGCTGACGGAACTGCCCGCCAGCCTCAAGCCCGAGACGTTGAAACAAGGCTATGACAGCCAGGACCAGTTGTTTGCTGCTGCCGCAGGCCAGCGCGCCGGGTGGAAGCTGGGCGTCGGCAGCCCAGCTGGCATGCGTGCAGGCAAGTTGTCGCGGCCCTTGATTGGCCAGTTGGAAGCGGGGCGTTGCCATGCCGATGGTGCACATATCCCGCTGCCAGCGGTTACGCCGGTGACCATCGAATGCGAAATTGCCTTCGTGCTGGACCGGGATATTCCTCCGCAAGCCGGGCGCGTACCGGTGAGTGAGGATATTCGCGCCACGTGCGTCACCTTTGAAGTGGTGCGTTCGCGCTTTGTCGACCGCAAGGCTGTCGGCTGGCCAAGTTTTGTGGCTGACAACGTGGGGTTTGAAGCATTGGTGGTCGGCAATAGCCTGGGCGCCGGTATCAATGTGCCGTTGCTCGCCGACCTGGCCGAAACCACCGAGGTGCATGTGGATGGTCAATGGCGCGCCGGTGGCTTGTCTGGCGATGCGGCCACCGACCCGCTGGTGTCGCTGGCTCACCTGTACGCGCACGCTGCCGAGCGTGGCCAGACCCTGAAGGCCGGGGATATCGTGACCACCGGGGCCATGTGCCAGCCGTTCGACCTGCATGAAACAGGCCACCAGGTCAGCGCCAGGTTCCTTGGCCAGACCCTGACGTTCACGCTGTAACGGCCGACCATTGCTCGAACGCTGCCAGCATTCTTTGCCGGGTCTGTGGGTCGGCGGGGATCAGGTGTTCGATGCGCAGTGACTGCACGGTGACATCCTGCGGCATGCCAAAGGTGGTGAACGTAGACAGGAACCGCAGCTCACCATACGGGGTGTTCACGCGGGTCAGCAGCAGAGGGGTGGCTGTCGTCATCTGGCACGGGCTTGCCGGGGCCGGCAAGTCGCGCAAGCGCGCTGCCAGTGCCGGATTGCCTGCGGCCTCCCTGGATGCACGTTGCCAGGCTGCAGCGCGGATTTCCGGCGCGTTGGCCAGGTGATCACCCAGGCCACCGGGGCACAGCAATGTCTGCAGCAGGTTGAGGCCGGTTGCCGGCTGTGCGCTGACACCGGCCATCGCCAGCAGCAGCCCGGTACTGGCGTTGGCGGCGATGACGTCCCAGTGGCTGTCGATGACAATCGCCGGAGCGGGGTTGTTCACCTGCAGAATATGCTCGATGGCAGTATTCACCAAGGCCAGTTCAGGCGCATCGAGTGGCGTGGCGGCGTAGCGGGGCGCGTATCCTGCAGCAACGAACACTTCGTTGCACCGCTCCAGCGGCGCATCCAGGGCCGAGAGAAGGGCATGCAACGTGCCTGGGCTGGCCTTGGCGCGTCCTGTTTCCACACAGCTCAGATGACGCTGTGACAGCCCCGTCAGCAGCGCCAGCTCCAGCTGGCTGAGGTTGGCCTGACGGCGCAGTTCGCGAAGATGCTGGCCCGCTGAGATGTGCGGGGCAGGGGTGCTGCAATGGAACAGATGCTGATTCATGCGTTGCCCTGATCGTCCTTGAGTGCAATGTCCATGACCTCACGGGTCATTGAGTGCAAGCAACCCTATCACTACTGTGCCGGCAAACCCTATCAAGGAGAGCTATATGGGGCTGCGTATCTGCGCGCTGGCAATACTGGTGCTGTTTTCGCTGTATACCGGCTGGACCATGCTGATTGCCGAGCAATCGCTGCTGGCATTCGGGCTGGCACTGCTGGCGCAGCCGGACACGGCCCAGGTGGTCTTCGACCTGTACCTGATGGCCGGGCTGGCCGGTTGCTGGATGGTGAGAGACAACCGCATGCGCGGCAGCGCCGGGATCGCGGTGCTGCCTTACCTGCTGCTGACCGTCGTGTTCGTTTCGCTGGGGCCGTTGCTGTACCTGGTGATCAGAGGCGTTGCCGAGGGGCGCCAGCCATGAGCAGTGCCTTGCAGGTTTATGCGCTGTGTGTGGTGGTGCTGTTTCTCAAGATGTTCCTGGTTTCCTGCTATCAGGGCTATCACCGCTTGCGCTTCGTCGCGTTCACCAACCCGGAGGACGCTGCCGTATTCAGGCGCGTCGCCCAGGCCGCAGAACGCCCGCAGGTGATACGGGCTGCCAAGGTATGGGCCAACGACCTGGAGAACATTCCCCTGTTCTTTGCCCTCGGCGGGCTGGCTGTTGCGCTGGAAGCCGCCACGCTACCGGTGCTGTGGCTGAGTGTTGTGTTCACGGTTGCCAGGGTCCTGCACACGCTGGCCTACCTGCGCGGTTTGCAGCCCTGGAGAACGTTGTTCTATGGCATCGGGGTCATTTGCCTGCTGGGATTCTGTTCACTCATCACCGCGAGAATAGGCGGCTGAACCAAAATATTGCATGAGTCATCTTGATGCTTTCACATAGCAGTACTAATACTTAAGCACTGCCGAAGGGGATGATCATGCAGACACGCTTCGTTGTGGTTCCCGCAGTGCCACTCAAGAAAGAGGCCTATCCTCGGCGGCTTGGCTTTCCCGCCGCACTGGGGGAGGGTTACGACCTCTACGACACGCAAGACAAGATGCGTCTGAGCCTGAACTTTTCCACCCGTGCCCAAGCCGAGTTCGAATGTGCATGCCGCAACCGCTGTGCCGATGCCGGTGATGCAGGTCTTGCCGGCATCGGTTGATCGCCTGCAGTGGCCAGGTTCTTGTACCTGGTGCTGCGTTGCAGGGTCTTCGCGCCTGCCGGTTTGCCTGAACGGTTGCAACCCTGCGCGTTTAAAAAGTGCCGGCTAATGGGCGAGCGGTGCTTTGGCCTCGTACGGCCGTCATCCAATCGGCACATTCAAGCGTTAGCGTTGAGGCCGGAGCCGTTTCAGGGTTCCGGCTCGGCGCCTGATGGCACAGTCGATAAGCTCTACCGCGCGGCCTGCCATTCAATAGTCACAAAGTTGTAACACAGCTGATGCAAAGTGTGCCGGCCATCACATGGAGCACATTTTGATGAAACGCCTGATGAAGTCTGCTGCACTCGCCGTTGCCGTTTCCCTTTGCGCCACCTCGGCAGCCTTTGCTGCAGAAAACGTTCGGTTGACCGGTTCGGGCGCCAGCTTCCCTGCACCGATCTACCTGACCTGGTTCAAGGACTTCAGCAAGAACACGGCTGGCGTCACCGTCGATTACCAGTCCAAGGGCAGCGGCGCGGGCGTTCAGGACTTCCTGAACAAGACCGTCGACTTCGCCGCCAGCGACTCGGCCATGAGCGAAGCAGACATTGCCAAGGTTGGCGAAGGCGTGCAGTTGCTGCCAATGACCGCCGGTGAAATCGTCCTGGCTTACAACCTGCCGGGTAACCCTAAAGGGTTGAAGCTGCCGCGCGACGTCTACTCCAATATCTTCCTCGGCAAGATCACCCAGTGGAACGACCCGCAAATCGCGGCGGCCAACCCTGACCTGAAGCTGCCTGCCACCCCGATCACCGTGGTCGTGCGTGCCGACTCCAGCGGCACCACTGCCGTCTTCACCAAACACCTGTCGGCCATCAACGCTGACTTCAAGCAAGGGCTGGGCGAAGGCAACACCGTCAACTGGCCGGCCACCGACAAGTTCATCAAGTCGCCGAAGAACGACGGCGTAACCGCCACCGTCCGCCAGACCCCGGGCGCCATCGGCTACATCGAGTACGGCTTCGCCAAGCTGGCCAAGGTCGACTTCGCCATGTTGCAGAACAAGGCTGGCCAATACGTCGTGCCGAATGCCGAGAGCGGTGCCGAAGCACTGGCTGCGGTGAACATGCCGGAAAACCTGGTGGCCTGGCTGCCTGACCCGGACGGTGCCAAGTCCTACCCGATCACTTCCTATACCTGGATGATTTTCCGCAAGGACAACGGCAACCCGGAAAAAGCCAAGGCCATGCGTGAAATGGTCGAGTACAGCCTGACCAAAGGCCAGACCATCGCCGACTCGATGGGTTACATCCCGCTGCCGCCGTCGGTAGTCGACCAGGTGCGTAAAGCGTCCGCCAACATCCAGTAATACCCAGGCGCTCCCGGTATCGGCATGAAGCCATGCCGGGGGTGTTTGTCCCTTGTCCCGGAACTCGCCAATGAACACTCCTTTTGCCATACCGGATAACCCCGACTCCGCGTGCCAGCCACCGTCTGCGAAAGACTTTCTGGTCGATCGCACCTTCCGTGCGCTTGCGCGCATTGGCGTGGTGCTGGTACTGGCGCTGGTCTTCGCGCTGGTCTACGAAGTCGGCCGCAAGGCACTGCCCGGCATTGAAAAGCACGGTTTTGACGTGTTGTTCGGCAGCGTCTGGGACGTTAACCAAGGCAAGTACGGTATTCTGCCAGCGATCTGGGGGACGCTGTACAGCGCCTTGATCGCCCTGTTGATCGCCGGTTTCTTCGGCGTCAGCATGGCCATTTTCCTGACCCAGGATTTCCTTCCGGCCAAGCTTGCCGCGGTGTTTCGCACCATCGTCGAGCTGCTTGCCGCCATCCCCAGCGTGGTGTACGGCCTGTGGGGCATCTATGTGGTTATCCCGGCGATTCGCCCGCTGACCGCCTGGCTGAACAGCGAGCTGGGCTGGATCCCGTTTTTCGGCACCTCCCTGAGTGGCCCAGGCCTGCTGCCTGCGGCGCTGGTACTGGCGATCATGATCCTGCCGACCATCGCTGCGGTTTCCCAGGATGCGCTGACCAGCGTACCGATGAAAACCAAGCAGGCTGCCTACGGCATGGGTACCACCCACTGGGAAGCCATCCTCAAGGTGATGGTGCCCTCGGCGGCTACCGGCATCTTCGGCTCGCTGGTGCTCGGCCTGGGCCGTGCACTCGGTGAAACCATGGCGCTGGCCATGCTGGTCGGCAACGCCAACACCATTTCCCTGTCCTTGTTCGCACCGGCCAACACCCTGGCGGCGCTGTTGGCGCTGAACTTCCCGGAAGCCGGCCCGAACGAGGTCGAAGTGCTGATGTACGCGGCACTGGTACTGATGTTCATCACCCTGCTGGTGAACGTCCTCGGCTCGATGATCATGCTCTACGCTCAGCGTGGTAACAAACAATGACTGACCTGACGACCCCTGTAGCCGCGCTGCCCAGCCTGCAGCGCAAGCTGGAAGGCCGCGCCCTGCGCAGCCTGGTATTGACCACCCTGGCATGGTTCGCGGCACTGGTGGCCAGCGTGCCGCTGATTTCAGTGCTGTACATGCTGATCACTCGCGGCGGGGCACGCCTTAACCTGGAAGTGTTCACCGAGCTGCCGCCGACTGGCTTCGAGATGGGCGGTGGTTTCGGTAACGCCATGGCCGGTACCTTCGTCATGGTCGGCATTGCCGCCGCCATCGCTGTGCCGGTCGGTATCCTGGCAGCGGTGTTCCTGGCCGAGCTCGGCCCCGACAGCAAGCTGGCCAACGCTGCGCGCTTTGCCGCCAAGATGCTCACTGGCCTGCCCTCGATCCTGGCCGGGGTGTTTGCCTACGCCCTGGTGGTGATGACCACCGGTACCTACTCGGCACCGGCAGGCGGCGTGGCCCTGGCGGTGCTGATGCTGCCGATCGTGGTGCTGACCGCCGAAGAGTCGATGAAGATGGTGCCCAAGATCATGAAGGATGCTGCCTACGGCATGGGCTGCACCCGTGCCCAGGTGATCTGGAAGATCGTTCTGCCCACCGGCCTGCCGGCCATCCTTACCGGGGTCATGCTGGCCGTGGCCCGCGCCGCTGGTGAAACCGCGCCACTGCTGTTCACCGCGTTGTTCAGCAACTACTGGATCTACCACGACGGCGATCTGGCGGTGATGAACCCCACAGCCTCGCTTGCGGTACTGATCTACAACTTCTCCGGCATGCCGTTCGACAACCAGCTGGAGCTCGCCTGGGCGGCCTCGCTGGTACTGGTAATGATCGTGCTGGTCATCAACATTTTGAGCCGAGTCTTCGGCAAGCCCAAGTATTGAGAAAGGGAGCATCCAACTTGAACGTATCCACTGCGCAAAGAGCCGCTCCCATGGTCAGCGAAGCCCCCATCGTCATGGACTGCAAGCTCGACAAGATTTTCTACGGTAACTTCATGGCCGTGCGTGACAGCCATGTGCCGATCAGGAAAAACGAGATCACCGGTTTCATCGGCCCTTCGGGCTGCGGCAAGAGTACCGTGCTGCGTAGCTTGAACCGTATGAATGACCTGGTGAAGGGTTTCCGTTTCGAAGGCCATGTGCACTTCCTTGGGCAAGATGTCTACGGCAAGGGTGTCGACCCTGTTGTAGTGCGCCGCTATATTGGCATGGTGTTCCAGCAGCCCAACCCGTTCTCGATGAGCATCTTCGACAATGTGGCCTTCGGCCTGCGCCTGAACCGCTACAAAGGCGACTTGGGCGATCGCGTGAAGCACGCCTTGCAAGGCGCCGCGCTGTGGGACGAAGTGAAGGACAAGCTCAAGGTCAGCGGGCTGTCACTGTCCGGTGGCCAGCAGCAGCGCCTGTGCATCGCCCGTGCCATCGCCACCGAGCCGGAAGTGCTGTTGCTGGACGAGCCCTGCTCGGCACTCGACCCGATTGCCACCCGCCGCGTGGAGGAGCTGATGGTCGAGCTGAAAAAGGACTACACCATCGCCCTGGTGACCCATAACATGCAGCAGGCGATTCGTGTGGCCGACACCACCGCGTTCTTCTCGGTGGATATTTCCCAGGGCACCCGCACCGGCTACCTGGTCGAGATGGGCCCGACCGCGCAGATTTTCCAGAACCCGCGTGAGCAACTGACCAGCGACTACATCAGCGGCAAGTTCAGCTAAGCCATACAAGCTCAAGGTGGGCGGGTGTTGCAGCCAGGAAGGTTGCAACACCCGGCCGCGTTACCTTCCGTTAAAGTGTTACCCGGGATTACCAATGCGAGCGACGCGTCGTCTTGATCTGTCAGCGGTAGAGCGCGCACTGCGCGAGGTGCAGGGCCGTTTTGCCGAACTCAGCCAGCATTTCACCGAACCGCGGGACCCGTTTACCGACGAGGTGCTGCTGAATGTGGTTGAAGGCTATGCGCTGATTGACGACTATGTCGCTCGCGGTATCGACCTGTTCGACCTGCAACAGCTGAACCTGATGCTGGAAATCAATGCCACCGTGCTATGCGGCAGCGATCCGGCCCGTCGCCTGGAATTCGCCCCGCACCTTGCGGCAACCGAAGCGCACTTTTTCAACAACGTGGAAGGTGGCATCAAGGATTTGTACAACTGGTACTGCGCGTACCGCAGCGATTCCATCTGGAAGCGGGCAGCGGGTGTGTATGTACGGATCCTCAGCAAGCCGCAGCTGTTCATCGAAGGCAACAACCGCACGGGTTCGCTTATTGTCAGCTATTTGTTGATGCGTGCCGGGCTGCCGCCATTCGTGCTGTCGCTGGACAACGCCGAGGGTTACTTCAACCCGTCCTCGGTCATACGCAACTCCGCCAAACACGGTGTCAAGGCTTTGTACGAACTCCCCAAGATCAAGAAAAAGTACGCCGCGTTCCTGGAAGCGAAGGCGCCTGAGCCCGGCAAGTTCTTCCTGAACGGCACGCCCGTGCCTGCCTGTGAGGGGAGCCGCTGATGCAAGCTTCATCCCTGTTCGCACGAGGGCGGCAAGCCATCGAACGCAAGCTCAAGCGTGGCCAGGTACGCATTTCGTTCGATATCGACGACACGCTGGCCTGCCTGCCCGAACACGCCGCCGCCGAGGACAGCAAGCTGCCGGGTTTCGTCCATCGCTGGCTGGGTGAGCCCCTGCGCAGCGGCACCCGCGAACTGATCCGCGACCTGCGCCGCCAGGGCTGCAGCATCTGGATCTACACCTCCTCGGGGCGTACCCCGGCTTACATCCGCCGCTGGCTGATGCTTTACGGCATTCATGTCGATGGCGTGGTCAACAGCGATCGGCACCAGCAGGTCCTGGCCCAGAACGGGCTGGAAAACTCACCCTCCAAGCTGCCTTCGGCTTTTGATATCGACCTGCACGTAGATGATTCCGAAGGTGTGCGCCTGGAAGGTGTCGACCACGGTTTCCGCGTGGTGGTGGTGTGCCCGAAGGATGAGCACTGGGCGCAGAAGGTGAAGGACGCGGTGGTGGATGTGCAGGCACGGCTGGCCTGGCAGCAACCGCATCGCTATGAGATGCCCGCTTGCCAGCGTTCGCAGGCACTGGCTTCCTGAAGCCAGGAGATTCCGCTCAGACAATGTGATTGGGGCTGCTTTGCAGCCTTTCGCGGGCTCGCCCGCTCCCACAGGGATCTTGGATATCCAAAGATTGTGGGAGCGGGCGAGCCCGCGAAGGGCCGCAAGGCGGCCCCAGTTCATTCAATCGTATGGATGCCCGCCTGCCACTCCTGCCTAAGCCATAAGTCTCGAACCCAGACCCAAGCAGGTACCGGGACCAAATCACCGGGCCACACCCTCCCGCCCCAAAGCACTCGCCACCCCACGCCAAAGCAGCGTTTCTGGCAATTTGCCCACTTCTGATAATCGCCTCCGACATCCCGTCCCCGTTTGGAGCGCGCCATGCACAACAACAATAAGCACCTGCCGCCTCGTTTTCTCGCAGCCGCCATCGCCAGCTTTTCTGCGCTTGGCCTGAGCAGCGTCGCCGAAGCCGAGATCATGCTGTACGACAAGGACCAGACGACGTTTTCCACCGATGGCTATATCAACGCCTTCTACGTCAACAGCGAGGTCGATCGCGAGGGCGAGCAGTTTGACCGCCGCCAGTCGCGGGTGAAGATGGGCTTCTTGCCCAACTACCTCGGCTTCAACATGGGCAAGCAGGTGGATGACCTGAAGCTCGGCGCGCGTGCCTCGTTCTGGGTAACCATCAACGACAGTGAAACCAACGGCACCGACACCGCCATCGACGTGCGCCAGTTTTACGGCACGGTGGCCAACCCCGAGTGGGGCGAGGTGCTGATCGGCAAGGACTTCGGGCTGTTCGCCCGTTCCAACATCCTGCTCGACGAACTGCTGGCCGGTTATGGCCAGGTCAGCGACACCCTGGGGCTGGTGGACGGCGGCGGGGTGTCGTTCGGCAACATTGGCAGCGGCTACCCATACCCGTTCCCTACCTCACAGATCACCTACCGTACGCCCGTGATGGAGGGCCTGCGGGTGGCGGTGGGCATCATGGACCCGGTGGACACCAACGACAGCAGCCCGACCGGAAAGGCCTACCAGGAAAACCCACGCACCGAGAGCGAGATCACCTACCAGTTCGACCTGGGTGGGGCGCAGATCTACAGCTGGGTCAACGGCAGTTACCAGACCTCGGACAATACTGACTCCACGGTAGAAACGATCACTTCCAAGGGGGTGGGTTACGGGGTGCAGGCAAAGATGGGCGGCTGGTCGCTGACCGGCTCGGGGTTCCAGGCCAAAGGCATCAACCCGTTCTTCACCAACAATGCCGGCGAACCGGTTTTGCGCAATGTCGACAGTGATGGCTACCTGCTGCAGGGCTCGTACAAGTTCGGCAAGAACCGCGTGGCGCTGTCCTATGGCAAGACCAAGGACGATGGCAACGGTGCGGTTGGCAGCGGCGCGGACTACGAGACCCGGGGTGTGGCGCTGTTCCATGACATCAACGACAACCTGAAACTGGTGGCCGAGTACAACCAGTTTTCCATCGACGGGCATGACACCAGTGCGCAGAACGAAGACACCGATACCTTTGCGGTGGGCGCGGTGTTGACCTGGTAAGCGGCCGGGGCCGCAAGGCGGCCCCGAATGACACGGTCTTTTACGCCCATGGAACCGCCCACCCGCTACCCAAGTAGCATTCGTCACCCACCACCACCTCCTTAAACTGATCACTCAGCCACCCCGTGCCGGAGACCACGATGCAGCAGGCTCATAACGACGGTGTGGTCAATGCCATGTCGCAGGCTACCGACGCACGGCTGGCCGCTCAGGACCTGGCGCGGCAGTTGCTGCACCCGCACCTGGGTTTCGTGTTGTTCTTCTGCTCCGCCGAATACGATTTGCAGGCTTTAGGCGAAGCATTGGAACAGGACTTTGGTGGCATACGCCTGGTCGGCTGCACCAGCGCCGGTGAAATCACCCCGCTGGGCTACGGCCGCAATTGCGTGACGGCGGTGGGCTTCGATCACCGGCACTTTTCGATCGCCACCGCGTTGATCGATGAGATGGAGCGCTTCAGCCTGATCGACGCGCAGCAGATGGTCGAGCGGCTGGTCGGCACCTGCCGCAGCAACACCCTGGCGCCAATCAAGGGCCACAGCTTTGCACTCACGCTGCTCGATGGCTTGTCCAGCCGCGAGGAGATGGTGCTTGCCGCACTCAGCGCAGCCCTGGGGGATATCCCGCACTTCGGCGGCTCGGCCGGTGACGACAACTACCTGAACCGCACCCATGTGTATTACGGCGGTACATTCCACAACGGCGCAGCCGTGGTGGTGCTGGTCAACACCTGGCTCGACTTCGAAGTGTTCACCACGCATCACATCCTGCCGCGCCAGGAAAAGCTGGTGGTCACCGGGGCCGACAGCGCCCAGCGCCGGGTTTTCGAACTGAATGCCGAGCCGGCGGCCGAGGAATATGCCCGCCACATTGGTGTGCCCGTGGCTGCGCTCGATCACCGAGTGTTCGCCGCCCACCCGCTGGCCGTGCGCATTCATGATCAGTACTACGTGCGGGCGATCCAGCAAATGCATCCTGACCTCAGCTTGAGCTTCTACTGCGCGGTGGAGAACGGCATCGTGCTCACGGCCATGACCCCGGGCCCGCTGCTGCCGAACCTGCACCAGCTGTTCGATGGCCTGCACCAGCGTCTCGGACCGTTGCTGCTGACCATCGGTTGTGATTGTTTCCTGCGGCGGCTGGAACTGGAGGCCCATCACGGCCTGGAGCCGGTCGGCGCGTTCCTGCGCGAGCAACGGGTGATCGGCTTCAACACCTACGGAGAACAGTTCAATGGCATGCACATCAACCAGACCTTCACCGGGGTCGCCATTGCCCGCAACCGGCCTCCTGTCGGTCGCTGAACTGCAGGCCGAGCTGACCCGGCTGCAGCACCAGAACCACAAGCTGCAGCGTATCAATGACGCACTGATCGAGCGCATCGAGTCGGGCGTGACCCGGGGCAACGACCCATACGCCGCGTTCCAGCATTCAGTGGTGCTGGCCGAGCAGGTGCGCGAACGCACCGATGCGTTGAACCAGGCCATGGCCGAGCTCAAGGCCGTCAACCGCCTGCTCAGCGAGGCCCGGCAGCGGGCTGAGACGGCCCATCAGCACCAGATTCGCCTGATTACCGACAACGTCCCGGCGCTGATCGCCTACCTGAACGCCGATCTGGTCTACGAATTCACCAACAAGGTTTACGAAGAATGGTATTGCTGGCCGCATGGCGTGATGCTGGGCCAGAGCCTGCGCGAGGCCCACAGCGAGCAGCATTACCAGCGCCTGGAAGGCTACGTGGCGCGGGCGCTGGCGGGGGAGAGCGTAACGTTCGAGTTTGCCGAGACCAATATCAACGGCCAGGAACGCTACATGCTACGTTCCTACGTACCGAACCGCCTGGCCAGTGGCGAAGTGGTGGGTATCTTCGTGCTGATCCGCGACATCACCGAGCGCCGCAACACCGCACAGGCGTTGCACCAGGCCTATCAGCACCTGGAGCAACGGGTGCGCGAGCGCACTGCCGAACTGACCAGCCTCAACGACCAGTTGCTGCGCGAAATCGAAGAGCGCAGCCAGGCCGAGTCGCGTCTGCGCGAGGCCAAGCGCGAGGCCGAGCAGGCCAACCTGTCGAAAACCAAGTTCCTGGCTGCGGTCAGCCATGACCTGCTGCAACCGCTGAACGCGGCGCGGCTGTTCACCAGTGCGTTGCTCGAGCGCGACGAACCGCAAAACGCTGCCCACCTGGTGCGAAATGTCAGCAATTCGCTGGAGGATGTGGAAAACCTGTTGGGTACTCTGGTGGATATTTCCAAGCTCGATGCCGGGGTGATCAAGGCCGATGTCGCCCCGTTTGCCCTCCACGAACTGATGGACAACCTGGCTGCCGAATACGCCCAGGTGGCGCGTAGCGAAGGGTTAGAGCTGCATTTTGTGGGGTGTTCTGCCGTCGTGCGCAGTGACATCCAGCTGTTGGCGCGCATCCTGCGCAACCTGCTCAGCAATGCTATCCGCTACACCCGCAGCGGGCGCGTGGTGCTGGGGTGTCGGCGCCAGCGCGGTGGCGTGCGGATTGAAGTGTGGGACAGCGGCATCGGTATTGCCGAAGAACACCTGGAAGACATGTTCCTGGAGTTCAAGCGGGGTGATGTGCAGCGCCCGGACCAGGACCGTGGGCTGGGCCTGGGCCTGGCAATCGTGGAGAAGATCGCCGGCATCCTCGGCCACCGGATCCGCGTGCGGTCATGGCTGGGCAAAGGCTCGGTGTTCGCTGTCGAGGTGCCGCTGAGCGCCACTGCACCCAAGGCCCAGCCAAGCCAGGCGATCTGCGAGCCGATGCTCGAACGCCTGCGCGGGGCGCGGGTGTGGGTGCTGGATAACGATGCGGCGATTTGTGCGGGCATGCGTACCTTGCTGGAAGGTTGGGGCTGCCGGGTGGTCACTGCGCTGTCGGAGGAAGACCTGGCGCGCCAGGTGGACAACTACCATGCCGAGGCCGACCTGCTGATTGCCGACTACCACCTGGACAATGACTGCAATGGTGTCGACGCCGTAGCGCGGATCAATGCCCGCCGCGCCCAGCCGCTACCGGCGCTGATGATCACGGCCAACTACAGCAACGATCTCAAGCAGCAGATCCGCGAGCTGGGTCACACGCTGATGCACAAGCCCGTAAGGCCGATGAAACTCAAGACGGCGATGAGCCATCTGCTGGCCAGTGGCGTGGCATAGCGGTTGGCCGCTTCGCGGGGTTACCCGCGAAGCCGCCGGAACAGGTCAACGGCGTAGATAATCAGCAAAGTCGATATCGCCGGCACTGAGGATGGCTTGTACCCGGTTGTGCACATTGAGCTTGCGCAAGATCGCCGAAACGTGGGCCTTGACGGTGGTTTCGGCGATGTCCAGCGTGTAGGCGATCTGTTTGTTCGATTCGCCTTTGGTCATGCGCTCGAGCACCAGCAGTTGCTTGCGGGTCAGGGCCTGGAGCATTTCCGGCGGGAAGCTTGGGGCATCGTTATGGCGCCGGCTGGTGCTGCTTTTTTGTGCGCGGATGATGTCTGGCGGCAGGTAGACATTGCCATTGAGGATCTGCTCGATCGCTTCGATCATCTGTGAGCGTGGCGACGACTTGGTGATGAAGCCCACGGCACCGTAGGTAATGGCCTGCAGCACGATCTGCTTTTCCTGCTCGGCCGAAACGATGACCACCGGCGTGGTCGGCGCCTCGTTGCGCAGGGTGATCAGGCCATTGAGGCCGTGCATGCCGGGCATGTTCAGGTCGAGCAGGATCAGGTCGAGGTCGTCATGCGCCTGGGTCAGGGCCAGGGCGCTTTCAAGGTCCGCGGTCTCCATGACCTCGCTGCCCTGGAAGCCATCGCTGATGACATTGTGGATGGCTTCGCGAAACAGGGGGTGATCGTCGGCAATCAGAATTTTGTACATGGCCTTTTCACCTTGTTTTTATTGGACGGAGCGGGGCACGCATACACAGGCATTTCAGGGGAACGGCACCGGTTGTGCCGGCTGCAATGGCAGGTTGGCTTGCTGCCATGCATCCAGGCCGTCGCGGTACCAATACAGGTTGTTATAGCCCAAGGCTTTCGCGCGTTTTACCGCGTTCCAGCTTAACCAGCAATCGGAGCGGCAGTAAAAGACCAGTGGTTGGTCCGGGTGCCCGGCCGTGGCTTTTTGCAGGTTACGCACGAAGTAGTCCTGCCATGCCGGGCTCAGTTCGCCGTCGCCGGCGTTGGCCAGCCACAGGCTGCCGGGGAGGTTGCTGTGTGGTTCGTCTTCGATGAAATGACCTTGCAGCCATTGGCGGCGATAGACGTCGATCAGCACCGGCCTGGGCGTCTGGGCCAGCAGGCTTTGCAAAGTGGCGGTGTCGACGACCTGGCCGCCTTCGACCTGTTGCGGGGTCGGGCTGCGATAGTGCGTGGTGCGATAGCCGTCGGCGGAGAACAGCGGCGCCGTGTCAGCCTGGGCGATGCCTAGCGTCAGGCTCAGCGAAAGTACCGCCAGCAAAGAGCGTGGCAGCCGGGGCAGGGCACGTGGCATGGAGGTTTTTCCTTTTTGTTATGGACTCATTACATGCCAGTGGCGGTGCTTTGTGAATGCGACGATAGACAGTAAATGCAGTACTAAAGTAGTAGGTGGCCGGGCGCCTGAAGGCAGGGAGACGCCCAAGGTGTGGGAGCGGGCTTGTGTCGCGAAAGGGCCGCAAAGCGGCCCCCGGATTTCAGCACTGTACATAGATTGCCGGGGCTGCTGCGCAGCCCTTTCGCGACACAAGGCCGCTCGCACACGTTCAGTGACAGGTCTTCAATCAGTGCAGTATCTGCGCCAGGAACGCCTTGGCCCGCTCGGTGCGCGGCTGGTTGAAGAACACCTGCGGCGGGCTGTCCTCGATGATCTGCCCACCCTCAAGGAACAGCACCCGCTCGGCGACCTGCCGGGCAAAGCCCATTTCATGGGTGACGCACAGCATGGTCATGCCCGTGCCCGCCAACTGCACCAGCACGTCCAGCACCTCGGCGACCATTTCCGGGTCCAGCGCCGAAGTGGGCTCGTCGAACAGCATGATCCGCGGCTTCATGCACAGCGCCCGGGCGATTGCCACGCGCTGCTGCTGGCCGCCGGACAGCTGGCTGGGGTACTTGTGCGCCTGGCTTTCGATGCCGACCTTGCTCAGGTACATGCGTGCCCTCTCCTCGGCGTCCTTGCGTGACAGCCCGCGCACGCTGGTGGGGGCCAGCAGGCAGTTGTCGAGCACGCTCATGTGCGGGAACAGGTTGAAGTGCTGGAACACCATGCCGATGTCGCTGCGTACCTGTGCGGCCTCGCGCGTGGTGGCCGCCAGGTCGATGCCGTCCACCTGGATGCTGCCCTGCTGGGCGACTTCCAGGCGGTTGATGCAACGGATCAGGGTCGACTTGCCCGAGCCGGACGGCCCGCACAGCACGATGCGTTCGCCTTCGCGCACCTGCAGGTCGATGTCACGCAGCACGTGGAACGCGCCATAGTGCTTGTTCAGGCCTTCGATGCGTATCAGCACCGAACGCGGGTCGGGTTCGGGGGCAAGGGTGGCAAGGCTCAGTGGTGCGGTCATCTTGTTGTTCTCCCGCGTGGGTTCAGTCGAAACGGGTCGCGCTGTAAGGCGCGGGGTCGGTGAAGGGGGGCTCGCCAGTGAGCAGCTCGGCCAGCAGCCGACCGCAGACCGGGCCCAGCGTGAGGCCGTGATGGGCATGGCCGAAGTTGAACCACAGCCCTGGGTGGCGCGGCGCCGGCCCGATCACCGGGCGCATGTCGGGCAGGCAGGGGCGGCGGCCCAGCCATGGCGTGTCGTCCAGACGATCGCCGAGGGCCGGGAACAGCTTGCGCGCCAAGGCCTCGCAGCGGCCCAGCTGAATCTGATTGCCAGGCGCGCTGGCTGCGTCGAACTCGATGCCGGTGGTCAGGCGCACGCCGCGCGCCATCGGCGCCAGTACATAGCCGCCTTGGGTGTCGCAGATCGAGTGCTCCAGCTGAGCGCCGTCACGGGTGCTGTAGTGCATGTGGTAGCCCCGCTTGATGGCCAGCGGGATCTGGTAGCCCAGGCCGCTGAACAGGTCGGCTGACTGAGGCCCAAGGCAGGCCACCACCTCGTCGGCAGTGATCGGGCCACGCTGGCTCTCTACCCGCCATTGGCCATTGGCCTGGCGCAGGCTGCGCGCATCGCCATGCACGAACTGCCCGCCGCGCTGCAGGAACAGCGCCGCATAGCCACGGGTGAGCGCGCCGGGGTTGTTCACGGTTTTCGGGTCGAGCCAGTGGATGCCACCGACCACGGTGGCGTCCAGCTGATGTTCACGTGCCTGCAGCTGCCCGCATTCAAGGATTTCGAACCGCAAGCCGTAGCGGCTCAGGCCCTTGGCATCGGTTTTTGCCTGCTCGAACAGCGCGGGGTCGCGGAACACTTCGATCCAGCCTTTGGCTTGCACCAGGCCCTCCAGGCCGGCGGCAGCGATCAGCGCGTCATGCTCGTCGACACAGCGCTGCACCAGCGGCAACATATCGGCGGCGGCGCCGGCCAGGCGCCCGGGTGCCGACTGGCGCCAGTAACGCCACAGCCACGGTGCGGCCTTGGGCAGGTGCGCCAGGCTGTAGCGCACATCGGGCTGGCGGTTCAGGCCGTAGCGCAGCAGTGCGCCGAGTTGCCGCGGGAAGGCATAGGGGATGACACTGGAGCGCTCGATCAGCCCGGCGTTACCGTGGCTGGTGCCGCTGCCCGGTTCGTCGCGGTCGATCAGAATTACCTGGCGCCCGCGTGCCTGTAGGTGCAGCGCGGTGCTGACGCCGACGATGCCGGCGCCGAGGACAAGGGTCTGGCAATGCATGAAACGTATCCTTCGGTCAGTTCAGGTGGCGGCCCAGGCGGGCTTCCAGGTGTTTCAGCAGGCGCCGCACCAGTTCGACGATCACCAGGTAGAGCACGGCGGCCCACAGGTAGATCTGGAAGTCGAAACTGCGCGAGAAGGCCAGTTTGGTCACGCCCATCAGATCGTAGATCGTCACCAGCGAGGCGATCGCGCTGGCCTTGATCATCAGGATCAGTTCGTTGCCCAACGGGCCAATGGCTACCAGCAGCGACTGCGGCAATATCACCTTGAAGAACGTGGTCGAGCGCTTCAGGTTCAGCGCCCGCGCCGCTTCATGCTGGCCAGGCGCAACCGCCATCAGGCTGCCGCGGAAGATCTCGGCCTGGTAGGCGGCGGTGTTCAGGGTGAACGCCAGCAAGGTGCAAAACCACGCATCCCGGAAGAACCACCACAGGCCGACGTCCTGCCAGAAGCCCTTGAGCGAGCCCAGGCCGTAATACAGCAGGAACAATTGCGCCAGCAGCGGCGAGCCGCGGAAGAAGTACACGTAGCCGGCTGCCATGCGCTGCAGTACCAGGCTGCGAGACAGGCGGGCAAGGGCCAGCAGAAGGCCGAGCACAGCACCCAGGCTGAAGGAAATCGCCACCAGCTTGGCGGTTACCAGCAGGCCGTCGATGAAGCGCGGGCCGTAGCGTTCCAGCAGGTCGGGGTCAAGCACCATTGCCAGCAGTTGATCGAAGCTCATGCGCGTGCTCCTTGCAGGTGGCGGTTGCTGCGCCGTTCGATGTAGGCGAACACGCGCCCGGACAGTGCCGCGAACAGCAGGTAGCCCAGGCAGGCGACGCCGTAGAAGAACATCGGCTCCTTGGTTACGCTGACCGCCAGGTTGGTCTGGCGCATCAGGTCTACCAGCGAGATGGTCGACACCAGCGAGGTGTCCTTGAGCAGCGACAGCCAGTTGTTGGACAAGCCGGGCAGGGCGATGCGGGTCAGTTGTGGCAGCAGCACCTTGAAGAAGCCGGTGCGCTTGCTAAGCCCAAGCGCCGAGCAGGCTTCCAGCTGGCCTTTGGGCAGGGTCTTGAAGGCAGCCAGCCAGATCTCGCTGGAAAACGCGGCGAACACCAGGCTGAAGGCGATCATCGCGGCGAGGAAGGTGTTGATGAGGAACTCACCTTGGTAGCCCATGGCGGCGAGGATCTTCTGCGCGGCGATCTGGCAGCCGTAATAGATGATCAGCAAGGTCAGCAGCTCGGGCAGGCCGCGGAAGACGGTGGAAAAAGTGGTGGCCCAGGCCCGTGGCAGGCGTTTGCGTGAGCGCGCCGCCAGCGCGACCACCAGGCCCAGTGGCAGGCCGATGGGCAGGCAGGCCAAGGCCAGGGAAACGGTAACCAGCGCGCCGGCCAGCAACGCCTGGCCCCAGCCTCCGCTGGCGAAAGACAGCAAGGACAATTGATCGAGCATGACGAACCTCTTGGGCGGGTTATGCGGCCTTGTGGGAGCGGCCTTGCGTCGCGACAGGGCTGCGTAGCGGCCCAGGGTTCATGCAACTGCAGAGATTGCCGGGGCCGCTACGCAAGGCCGCTCCCACAGGGGGCGCACAACTTCCTGAAGATCAGTTGTAGATATCGAAAGCAAAGTACTTGCTGGCGATCTTCTGGTAGGTGCCGTTGGCCACGATCTGTTGCAGCGCGGTATTCAGGCGCTGGCGCAGGGCTTCGTCGTCCTTGCGCACAGCGATCGCGGCATCGGCCTTGGTGTCGGCCACGTCGCCAAGGATCTTGCAGCAATCCCCGCCGTTCTTGTTCATCCACTCGTGCAGCGGAAATTTGTCGGCAATCACGCCGTCCAGGCGGCCGGCCGCCAGGTCTGCGTTGGCTTCGTCCATGGTCGGGTACAGTTTCACGTCGGCACCGGCCTTGCCGTACACGTCTTCAGCGTAGATGGCCTGGGTAGAGGAAGACTGCGCACCGACGGTGTAGCCGACAAAGTCGGTCTGGGCGCTGTCGATCTTGCTGTCCTTGGCAACCGCCACGGTCAGGGGCGTGCGGTAGTAGTGGTCGGTGAAGGCGATCTTCTTGCGTCGCTCTTCGGTGTCGATCATCGATGCCACCACCGCGTCATACTTGCGCGCCATCAGGGCGGGGATGATGCCTTCCCAGTCCTGCGCCACCAGCGTGCATTCGACTTTCATCTGCTCGCACAGGGCGTGGGTGATGTCGACATCGAAGCCGTGCAGCTTGTTATCGGCGTCTACATAGTTGAAGGGCGGGTAGGCACCCTCGGTGGCGAACCGCAGGGTTTCAGCGCTGGCGGCACCCGCCAGCAGCAGGGCGCACGCACCCAGCAAGGCCATGGACTTGTTCATCTCGCACCTCATTGCACTCTTGCTATTGTTGTTTGCCCGTCGACCACGAGGTGTAGCCGACGAATTCGTTATGTAGAGCGGCAGTTGCTTCCAAGCGTTTTTCAACATCCGGTCCGAGCTTCTTGCAGACCTCGTTGACCATCAGATGCACCCACGACAGCATCGTCGAGGTGGATTCCCAGAACAGGTTGAATTCGGTGGGGATGCGGAACACCTCGTCGGCATTGGCATCCGCCCAGTCACAGAAGGTGTCGGTCACCAAGGTGACCGCAATGCCAGCCTCGCGCGCCTTTTGGCACAGCATCAGGGCATGGCGGGAATAACGGCGCGCCTCGAACACCACCAGGGCGCTGTCTTCGGCGCGGCCCAGCAGCACTTCGCCGAAGTGCCCGGCGCTGATGTCCACCAGTTGCACACCATCGCGCAGGTATTGCAGCAGGTGGCTCATGCACATGGCGATGCCGCGCTCGGTCTGGAAGCCGGCGATGAACACCCGTGGCTTGCTGGCCAGGCGTTGCGCCACGTTGTGCCAGGCGGGGCTCTGGCGGTATTCGTGTACGCGCACCAGGGCGGCGATTTCCAGCTCCAGGCTGCCGGCGTTGTCGCTGGCGTCCTGGTTCTGGCGGTAATCTTGCAGACGATCGCCTACCAGCCACGGGCCATCGCCCAGATCGTTCTGCAGGTCTTGCTTAAGCGCCTTGAGGTGGGCATAACCCAGTGAGCGACAGTAGCGCCCGACGCTGGATTCGCTGACGCCCAGCTTGGCGGCAATGCTGGCCGAGGTCTGGAACGGCAGTTCGTGCAGGTTGGCAAGCATGTAGGTGGCGATCTTGCGACCCGAGGCAGCGGCCCCTTCGAGGCTGTTTTCCAGGCGTTGCTTGATCAGTTGGCTCATGCTGCGGCTCCAGGGGTGAGGCGTGGGAAGAAAATGAATGTTTTCTGTCATCAAGTCAACATTTGACAGATTGCTGTCACATGAAGGAAAGTTTTTGTCGTTGCAACGCTGTAGCCATTCCAAAATCAACAAGGAGCTTCAGATGTCCGCACCTTCCACCAGCACCGTTGTGCGCATGCCTTTTACCGAGCTGCAAAGCCTGTTGCAGGCGATTTTCCAGCGTCATGGGTGCAGCGAGACCGTGGCCCGGGTGCTGGCCCACAACTGCGCCAGCGCCCAGCGTGATGGCGCCCATAGCCATGGGGTGTTCCGCATGCCCGGTTATGTCTCGACCTTGGCCAGCGGCTGGGTCGATGGCCAGGCCACGCCACAGGTCAGCGACGTGGCCGCCGGTTATGTGCGTGTCGATGCTGCGGGTGGTTTTGCCCAGCCGGCACTGGCGGCCGCCCGTGAGCTGTTGGTGGCGAAGGCGCGCAGCGCAGGCATTGCCGTGCTGGCGATCCACAACTCGCACCACTTCGCCGCGCTATGGCCGGATGTCGAGCCGTTCGCCGAAGAGGGCCTGGTAGCCCTCAGCGTGGTCAACAGCATGACCTGCGTGGTGCCGCATGGTGCACGTAAGCCGCTGTTCGGTACCAACCCCATCGCTTTTGCTGCGCCTTGCGCCGAGCATGACCCGATCGTTTTCGACATGGCCACCAGTGCCATGGCCCATGGCGATGTGCAGATTGCCGCGCGCGCCGGCCAGCCATTGCCGGAGGGCATGGGGGTGAATGCCGATGGCCAGCCGACCACCGACCCGAAGGCGATTCTGGAAGGCGGGGCCTTGCTGCCATTCGGTGGTCACAAGGGCTCGGCGTTGTCGATGATGGTCGAGCTGCTGGCGGCGGCGCTGACCGGCGGTCATTTCTCCTGGGAGTTCGATTGGTCCGGGCATCCGGGCGCGAAAACGCCGTGGACCGGGCAGTTGATCATCGTTATCGACCCGGGCAAGGCCGAAGGCCAGCGCTTTGCCCAGCGCAGCCGCGAGCTGGTGGAGCACATGCAGGCGGTGGGGCTGACGCGCATGCCGGGCGAGCGGCGCTACCGTGAGCGCGAGGTGGCCGAGGAGCAGGGCGTGGCGGTGACCGAGCAGGAGTTGCAAGGCCTGAAAGCGCTGCTTGGATGACCCGGTCTCTTCGTGGGTAAACCCACAGGTGCCTGAGCTGTTCCCAGGCTGTGCGCTGAACCCGTAGGAGCAGGTTTACCCGCGAAGAATCCAGCACGAATTTCCAGCCATGCAATGTTGCATAGACAACCTTGCACAATAGTGGATGTTCCTGAGCCCGCTCTGCGGGTATGCTCAGAGCTGACTTTCCGTACCGTCCTGATCCAAGGAGCTGCACGCTGTGTTCAAACATGTCGATGCCTATGCCGGCGACCCGATCCTCTCGTTGATGGAAACCTTCAAGGCCGACCCGCGCGCCGACAAGGTCAACCTGAGTATTGGCCTGTACTACGATGAGGCCGGCGTGGTGCCGCAACTGGCGGCGGTGGATGCGGTGGAAAAACGCATTGCCGGTCAGGACCACGAAGCCTCCCTGTACCTGCCGATGGAAGGCCTGGCCAGCTACCGCCAAGCCATCCAGGCGCTGCTGTTCGGTGCTGATCACCCGGCCGTGACCGGCGGCCGGGTGGCCACCGTACAGACCGTGGGTGGCTCCGGCGCCCTGAAGGTTGGTGCCGACTTCCTCAAGCGCTACTTCCCGCAGTCCGAAGTCTGGGTCAGCAACCCGACCTGGGACAACCACCGCGCCATCTTCGAAGGTGCAGGCTTCAAGGTGCACACCTACCCGTACTTCGACCAGACCACCCGTGGCGTGGACTTCGACGGCATGCTGGCCACCTTGCAGAGCCTGCCGGCCAACAGCGTGGTGCTGCTGCACCCGTGCTGCCACAACCCTACCGGTGCCGATCTGCAGCAGCACCAGTGGCAACAAGTAGTCGAAGTGGTCAAGGCGCGCCAGCTGATCCCGTTCCTCGACATCGCTTATCAAGGCTTCGCCGAAGGCTTGGTAGAAGACGCCTACGCTATCCGCGAAATGGCCCGTGCCGGCGTGCCGTGCCTGGTCAGCAACTCCTTCTCGAAAATCTTCTCGCTGTATGGCGAGCGGGTGGGCGGCCTGTCGGTGGTGTGCGATGACGAGGCCACTGCCCAGAGCGTGCTTGGCCAGCTGAAGGCCACCGTGCGCCGCAACTACTCCAGCCCGCCCAACTTCGGCGCCCAGCTGGTTGCTGGCGTACTGAGCGATGCTGGCCTGAATGCCCAGTGGGCCGAAGAAGTCGAAGTGATGCGCAAGCGTATCCTCGACATGCGCCAGGCGTTGGTCGATGCCCTGGCCGTGCTGCTGCCGGGCCAGGACTTCCAGTTCTTCCTGCGCCAGCGCGGCATGTTCAGCTACACCGGCTTCAGCGTCGAGCAGGTCCGTCGCCTGCGTGACGAGTTCGGTGTGTACCTGATCGACAGCGGCCGTGTGTGCATGTCCGGCCTGCGCCCGGCCAACCTGCAACGGGTTGCCGAAGCGTTCGCTGCCGTTCAGAAGTAACTCGCCAAGGGGCCAGCCACGGCCCCTCCTGTGGGGCGCGGTTGGACTTTGTGGGAGCGGCCTTGCGTCGCGAAAGGGGGGGCGGAGCGCCCCCACGATTGTAGCTTTGCCGCTGACATTGCTGGGGCCGCTTTGCGGCCCTATCGCGACGCAAGGCCGCTCCCACAGGCCGCTCCCAGAGGCCGCTCCCACAGGCCGCTCCCAGAGGCTGCCCCACAGGCCCCCAGGCCGCTACATTCCATCGATCGACACCAGCAATGCCTTCCACTTGTAAAGACAAGTGCAACCGCTCCTCGGAAAAGGGCTTCGCAAGTGCAACCTTTCCGTGCACAATCGCGCCCCTCTTTTCCGGTTGAGTTGGGCGAAACGTCTATTTCGCCATTCTCAGCCTGTTGCAGTCTTGCGAGTGGAGCTTCACCCGGAATGAATGAGCAGGCCCCAAGCGTTGAACAACGCTTTGCAGAATCGACCCCCGCCGCCCTCGGCACTTGGGCGCGTCACGACACCACCTGGATGCTGGGCCTGTTCGGCACAGCCATCGGCGCCGGGACACTGTTCCTGCCGATCAACGCCGGCCTTGGCGGCTTCTGGCCGCTGTTGATCCTGGCCGTCCTGGCCTTCCCGATGACCTATTTCGCCCATCGCGGGCTGACCCGTTTCGTCCTTTCCGGGCGCGATGGCAGCGACATCACCGAAGTGGTCAAGGAGCATTTCGGCATCACCGCCGGTGCCTCGATCACCGTGCTGTACTTCTTCGCCATCTTCCCGATCCTGCTTATCTACAGCGTGGCGCTGACCAACACCGTGTCCAGCTTCATGGAACACCAGCTGCACATGCAGCCGCCGCCTCGGGCAATCCTGTCATTCGTGCTGATCCTCGGCCTGCTGGCCATCGTGCGCTGCGGGGAGCAGGCCACGGTCAAGGTCATGAGCCTGCTGGTCTACCCGTTCATCGTTGCGCTGGCGTTGCTGGGCCTGTACCTGGTGCCGCACTGGACCGGTGGCATACTCGACAGCGCCACAGAGGTGCCGCCGGCCTCGGCCTTCCTGCACACCCTATGGCTGGCCATTCCTGTGATGGTGTTCTCGTTCAACCATTCGCCGATCATTTCGGCCTTTGCCGTCGACCAGAAGCGCCGTTACGGCGCGCACGCCGACGAGCGCAGCGGCCAGATCCTGCGTCGTGCCCACCTGCTGATGGTGGTGATGGTGCTGTTCTTCGTGTTCAGCTGCGTGCTCACCCTGAGCAGCGCCCAGCTGGCCGAAGCCAAGGCGCAGAACCTGTCGATCCTGTCGTACCTGGCCAACCACTTCAGCAACCCGACCATCGCGTTCGCTGCGCCGTTGATCGCCTTCGTGGCCATCGCCAAGTCGTTCCTCGGCCACTATATCGGTGCCAGCGAAGGCCTGAAGGGCATCATCGCCAAGACCGGTGCGCGCCCAGGCGCCAAGGCCCTGGACCGCGTGGTTGCCGCACTGATGCTGGTGGTGTGCTGGATCGTCGCCACCCTCAATCCGAGCATTCTCGGCATGATCGAGTCGCTCGGCGGCCCGATTCTCGCGGTGCTGTTGTTCCTGATGCCGATGTACGCCATTCGCCGTGTGCCATCGATGCGTAAGTACAGCGGTGCGGCCTCCAATGTGTTCGTCGTTGTGGTCGGCCTGGTTGCGCTGACTTCGGTGGTGTACGGCCTTGTAAGCTGATTCACCCGTTTCATTCAAGAATGCCCGGGTCGCTTGTCGCCACCCGGGCATTTTTTTGCCTGATCAAGGGTTCAGCAGCGTTGCATTCCATCGTCCTTGGTGCATGCAAGCAGCCACCCTCCGCACAGGCTGGCCACCACGAACAGCACGCCCAAGCCCGCTGTTAGCGCGCTTTCGAAGCCTGCGACCAGAGTGCTCGTCAAACCGGCACCGGCGAACAGCAATGTCGTATTGAGCGACGCTGCCGCACCTGCCTGATGTGGATAGCGCGCCAAAGCCTGGGTCGTTGCGGCGGGGCGTACCAGGGTTGTCCCGGTGGTACAGACAATCATCGGCAGTAGAACACCCAGCACAGATAAACCCGCTACCCATTCCCACATCAAAAGGGTGATGCCCGCCGTACTTATAAGCAGCAAGCCTGCTTTTATTTGAGCTTGCGGGCTTACGCGACTGTTCAGGTAGGTCGCAGCCATACCGCCGACGATGTATGCCAACCCATAGCCGATAAAGACCAGAGAGAATTGATAGGCCGTCAGCTCCAGCCTGCCCATCAGCAGCAAGGGCGCCATGACGATAAAGGAAAAATGGCAGGCAAAGGCGAGGCTGGACAGTATGGAATGCGCGAGATAGTTGGAGTCTCGCAGCATCACCCGATAACTGGACATGCTTGGCGCCCGGTCATGCGCCGCAGGTGTGTCATGAAGCAGCACACACGATAACAGTGAAACGATTGCAGCGATGATCACGAATACCGTAAAGCTTGCCTTCCAGCCAAAGGACTGTTGAAGAAAAGCACCTGCTAGCGGTGACAGGGAGATGAACAACCCGCTCGCGCTTGTTAACAGGATGCGCATGGCATTACGTTGTGTACCGCTGTAGAGGTCCTGCACAAGCGCCTGGCCTAGCACGAGGCTGCCGCAACCCAGGGCCTGCACCAAGCGAAAGGCCATGAACGTTTCATAATGGGTTGAAACTACGCAACCGAGCGCCCCTGCAATGGATACGCCCAACCCGGCGAGCAACAAACGCTTGCGCCCGATGCCATCCGACAGTGGGCCGACCACGATTTGCGCCATGGCCACACCGACAGCAAAAAAGCTCACTGAGTACGCAATCTGTTTTGTGTCGACCCGAAACTCATCTGAGAGCGCAGGGAATGATGGGAGGATTACGTCCAGAGGAAACACACCCAGCAGACATAACAAAATCAGCAGCGTCGAGCACAGGTGGCGCCGAAGCGAACCAGCGGGGCGGTTCATGCCATTAACTCCTCGAATGGAATTGCAAGAATTAGCTTTCGTCATCCAGTAAACCAGTACGCTAAAGATGTACAAGGTGAGCTTGGTGGCGAAACTTCCGATAGAGTTGTAGGATTTTCTACCTCAATGAATACGGGGCAATTAAACTTGGTCGTAAAGCCTCTGGTACAAACTTCGCAGCCAATTTGGAAGCAGCTTTGTGCCGCTCAGATCAATCAATTAGCCAACTGTGTGGCGAGTTTGTGGTGGGAGGTCGGGATGGGCGTTCGGCAACGGTGAGGCCGCTGGCCGTAACCGCGGGTATCGGCACTTTTGTCCACAAAAATCGTCCGGCAATGGAACAATTTCACCTGCCCCCATAGGCACCCGGCTGCCTTCATGCTTAACTCAGTGTCCTTTTCAAACCCCGCATAAGGATTTCGTCATGGCTCAAGTGACTCTCAAAGGCAACCCGGTCCAGGTCAACGGCAACCTGCCACAGGCCGGCGCCCAGGCTCCGGCTTTCTCCCTGGTAGGTGAAGGCCTGGCTGACAAGTCGCTGAAAGACTACGCCGGCAAGCGCAAGGTGCTGAATATCTTCCCAAGCGTCGATACCCCGACCTGCGCCACCTCGGTGCGCAAGTTCAACGCCCAGGCCAGCGACGTTGCCAACACCGTGGTGCTGTGCATCTCGGCTGACCTGCCGTTCGCCCAGGCTCGTTTCTGCGGCGCCGAAGGGCTGGAGAATGTGAAGAACCTGTCGACCCTGCGTGGCCGCGAGTTCCTCGAGAACTACGGCGTAGCCATCGCCGACGGCCCGCTGGCCGGCCTGGCCGCCCGCGCCGTGGTGGTGCTGGACGAGAACGACAAGGTGCTGCACAGCGAATTGGTTGGCGAAATTGCTGACGAGCCGAACTACGACGCGGCGCTGGCTGTACTGAAGTAAGGATTGCGTGGGGCAGGGCGGGCGTCTGTCGCCTGTGGTGGCCTCTTCGTGGGTAAACCCGCTCCTACAACGTGCGGCACAGGTTTCAAAGGCTGTGACATCCCCGTAGGAGCGGGTTCACCCGCGAAAGGGCCAGACCAGGCAACCAAACCTTCAGGCCCGCCACCGCTCCGAGCAACACCCTGTAACGGCCCGGAACACGTTCCGGGCCGTTTTCATTTAAAATTCCGCCTCTTGGCAACGTCAGGCAAAGGTAAACCTCTGGTAAAGGCCCTTTGCTAAAACGATGGCAGTGCTTATCGTTCATCCTCCCCAAGTCGTCATTCCGAACAAGGTTCGTTCAACCCATGCAAGCGTCCAATTCCCGTTCCCTTCGTCGCTGGCTCGTCGGCCTGCTGATCCTGCTGCTGGTGGCTGCACTGGCCTGGTGGCTGTGGCCCGCAGCGACGCCTGCGCATAAAGAAGCCAGTGGCGGGCGCGGTGGCAAGGGCATGGGCATGATCGGCGGCCGCCCAGGTTTTGGCGGCTCCAGTGACCCGGTACCCGTACGCGTCGTGCCGGTGCGGACAGGCGACTTCCCCCTCTACTACAAAGCCTTGGGCACGGTTACCGCGACCAATACGGTGAATGTGCGCAGCCGCGTGGCTGGCGAGCTGGTGAAAATCCACTTCAAGGAAGGCCAGCGCGTCAAGGCTGGCGACCTGCTGGCCGAAATCGACCCGCGCCCTTATCGCATCGCCCTGCAGCAGGCCGAAGGCACCTTGGCGCAGAACCAGGCACAGTTGAAGAACGCTCAGGTCGACCTGGCCCGTTACAAAGGCCTGTATGCCGAAGACAGCATCGCCAAGCAAACCCTGGACACTGCCGAAGCCCAGGTTGCGCAGTTCCAGGGGCTGGTCAAGACCAACCAGGCACAGGTCAACGACGCCCGCCTGAACCTCGATTTCACCCAGATCCGTGCGCCCATCAGTGGCCGTGTGGGCCTGCGCCAGCTCGATCTGGGCAACCTGGTGGCCGCCAACGACACCACCGCGCTGGTGGTCATCACCCAAACCGAGCCGATCAACGTCGCCTTCACCCTGCCGGAAACCGAACTGAGCACTGTGCTGGAGCGCTACCGCAGTGGCGCCACCCTGCCGGTCGAGGCCTGGGACCGCGGTGACAGCAAGCTGCAGTCCACCGGTGTGCTGGGCAGCATCGACAACCAGATCGACACCACCACCGGCACGCTGAAGTTTAAAGGCCGCTTCGAGAACAAGGACCTGGCCCTGTTCCCCAACCAGTTCGTCAACGTGCGCTTGCTGGCCGACACCCTCAAGCAGGTGGTCATGGCCCCGGCCGCGGCCATCCAGTTTGGCAACGATGGCACCTTTGCCTATGTGGTCAACGAGAAGAGCACCGTCAATGTCCGCAAGCTCAAGGTGGGCGCCAGCGATGGCGAGAACAGCGTCATTCTCGACGGCTTGAAGGCCGGCGACCGCCTGGTGCTGGAAGGCACCGACCGCCTGCGCGAAGGCACCCAGGTGGAAGTGGTCGAAGACAGCTCGCAAGTGCCGACCACCCCGGGCCAGCACCTGCAAGGGCAGGAAGCCAAGGGGGCGGCGCAAACAGATGAAGCACAACCTGGCAACGCAGCAGGCAAGGCGGGCGCATGAACCTCTCGCGCCTGTTCATCCTGCGCCCGGTCGCCACCACGCTGAGCATGCTGGCCATCGTGCTGGCTGGCCTGATCGCCTACAAATTGCTGCCGGTTTCCGCCTTGCCGCAGGTGGATTACCCGACCATTCGCGTCATGACCCTGTACCCCGGCGCCAGCCCGCAGGTGATGACCAGCGCTGTCACCGCGCCACTGGAGCGCCAGTTCGGCCAGATGCCGGGCCTGGAACAGATGGCCTCGACCAGTTCTGGCGGCGCGTCGGTGCTGACCTTGCGTTTCAACCTCGACATGAACATGGACGTTGCCGAGCAACAGGTGCAGGCCGCGATCAACGCCGCCAGCAACTTGTTGCCCAGTGACCTGCCGGCACCGCCGGTGTACAACAAGGTCAACCCGGCCGACACCCCGGTGCTGACCCTGGCCATCTCCAGCAAGACCATGCCGCTGCCCAAGCTCAACGACCTGGTCGATACCCGCGTGGCGCAAAAGCTGGCGCAAATCAGCGGCGTGGGCATGGTCAGTATTGCCGGTGGCCAGCGCCAGGCGGTACGCATCAAGGTCAACGTCGACGCCCTGGCGGCCAATGGCTTGAATCTGGATGACGTGCGCACGCTGATCGGTGCCTCCAACGTCAACCAGCCCAAAGGCAACTTCGACGGCCCGACCCGGGTGTCGATGCTCGATGCCAACGACCAGCTGCGTTCTCCCGAGGAATACGCCAACCTGATCCTGGCCTACAACAACGGTGCGCCGCTGCGCCTGAAAGATGTGGCCGAAATCGTCGACGGCGCCGAGAACGAGCGGCTGGCCGCCTGGGCGAACGAGAACCATGCTGTGCTGCTGAACATCCAGCGTCAGCCGGGCGCCAACGTGATCGAAGTGGTCGACCGCATCAAGGGCCTGCTGCCGTCGATCACCGACAACCTGCCGGCCGGCCTCGATGTCTCGGTGCTGACCGACCGCACCCAGACCATTCGTGCCGCGGTCAAGGACGTGCAGCATGAACTGCTGATCGCCATCGCTCTGGTGGTGATGGTGACCTTCGTTTTCCTGCGCCGCTTCAGCGCCACCCTCATCCCGTCGATTGCCGTGCCACTGTCGCTGATCGGGACGTTCGGGGTCATGTACCTGGCCGGGTTCTCGGTCAACAACCTGACACTCATGGCCCTGACCATCGCCACCGGCTTTGTGGTCGATGATGCCATCGTCATGCTGGAGAACATCTCCCGGCATATCGAAGAGGGCGAGACGCCCATGCAGGCGGCGCTCAAGGGTGCCAGGCAGATTGGCTTCACCCTGATTTCGCTGACCTTCTCGCTGATTGCGGTCCTGATCCCGTTGCTGTTCATGGCGGACGTGGTCGGTCGCCTGTTCCGCGAGTTCGCCATCACGCTGGCAGTGGCCATTCTGATTTCCCTGGTGGTGTCCCTGACCCTGACGCCGATGATGTGCGCGCGTCTGCTCAAGCGCGAGCCCAAGGAAGAAGAACAAGGCCGCTTCTACCGTGCCAGCGGCGCCTGGATCGACTGGCTGATCAAGCACTACGGCAGTGCCCTGCAGTGGGTGCTCAAGCATCAGCCGCTGACCTTGCTGGTGGCGGTGGCCAGCCTGGTGCTCACGGTGTTTCTGTACATGGTCGTGCCCAAGGGCTTCTTCCCGGTGCAGGACACGGGGGTGATCCAGGGTATTTCCGAAGCGCCGCAGTCCACCTCGTTCGCCGCCATGAGCGAACGTCAGCAGGCCCTGAGCAAGGTCATCCTGCAAGACCCGGCCGTGCAAAGCCTGTCGTCCTACATTGGCGTAGACGGCGACAACGCCACGCTCAACAGTGGTCGCCTGCTGATCAACCTCAAGCCCCACGGCGAGCGCGATGTCAGCGCCAGCGAAGTGATCAGCCGCCTGCAGCCGCAGGTCGACCGGCTGGTGGGCATCCGCCTGTTCATGCAGCCGGTGCAAGACCTGAGCATCGAGGACCGGGTCAGCCGGACCCAGTACCAGTTCAGCCTGTCGTCGCCGGACGCCGACCTGCTGGCGCAGTGGAGTGGCAAGCTGGTGCAGGCGCTGCAGCAGCGTCCGGAACTGGCCGATGTGGCCAGCGACCTGCAGGACAAGGGCTTGCAGGTGTACCTGGTCATCGACCGTGACATGGCCAGTCGCCTGGGGATCAGCGTGTCGCAGATCACCAATGCCCTGTACGACGCCTTCGGCCAGCGGCAGATCTCGACCATCTACACTCAGGCCAGCCAGTACCGCGTGGTGTTGCAGTCCAAGGACGCCGCAACGATCGGCCCGCAGGCGCTGGAGTCGATCCACGTCAAGGCCACCGATGGCGGCCAGGTGCGCCTTTCGGCGCTGGCGCGGATCGAGCAGCGTCAAGCCCAGCTGGCTATTTCCCACATCGGCCAGTTCCCGGCAGTGACCTTGTCGTTCAACCTGGCTCACGGCGCGTCGCTGGGCGAAGCCGTGCAGGTGATCGAGCAGGTGCAGCAGGACATCGGCATGCCGCTGGGTGTGCAAACCCGATTCCAGGGTGCGGCCGAGGCCTTCCAGGCATCGTTGTCGAGCACCTTGCTGCTGATTCTGGCGGCGGTGGTGACCATGTACATCGTGCTGGGGGTGCTGTACGAAAGCTACATCCACCCGATCACCATCCTCTCGACCCTGCCGTCAGCGGCGGTCGGCGCCTTGCTGGCCTTGCTCATCAGCGGTAACGACCTGGGCATGATCGCCATCATCGGCATCATTCTGCTGATCGGTATCGTCAAGAAGAACGCGATCATGATGATCGACTTCGCCCTGGAGGCCGAGCGCCATCAGGGCATGAGCCCGCGCGATGCCATCTACCAGGCGGCGCTGCTGCGCTTCCGGCCGATCCTGATGACCACCCTGGCCGCGCTGTTTGGTGCGGTGCCGCTGATGCTTGCCACCGGTTCCGGCGCCGAGCTGCGCCAGCCACTGGGCCTGGTGATGGTCGGCGGGTTGCTGGTCAGCCAGGTGCTGACGCTGTTCACCACCCCGGTCATCTACCTGTACTTCGATCGCCTGGCCCGCCGCCTGCGCCCGGCCACAGACGTGAAGCAGGCCCAGGCATGAACCTATCCGGGCCTTTCATCCGTCGCCCGGTGGCGACCATGCTGTTGAGCCTGGCAATCATGCTGCTGGGTGGGGTCAGCTTTGGCTTGCTACCGGTGGCGCCACTGCCGCAAATGGACTTCCCGGTGATCGTGGTGTCGGCGAACCTCTCTGGTGCCAGCCCCGAGGTCATGGCGTCCACCGTGGCCACACCGCTGGAACGCAAGCTGGGCAGCATCGCCGGCGTCACCACGCTCACCAGCAGCTCCAACCAGGGGTCGACACGGGTAATCATCGGCTTCGAAATGGGCCGTGACATCGATGGCGCAGCCCGTGAGGTGCAAGCGGCGATCAACGCTACCCGCAACCTGTTGCCCAGTGGCATGCGTAGCATGCCCACCTACAAGAAGATCAACCCGTCGCAGGCGCCGATCATGGTGCTTTCGCTGACCTCGGATGTGTTGCAGAAGGGCCAGCTGTATGACCTGGCCGACACCATCCTTTCACAGAGCCTGGCTCAGGTATCGGGGGTAGGGGAGGTGCAGATCGGCGGCAGTTCGCTGCCGGCCGTGCGTATTGCCGTCGAGCCGCAACTGCTCAACCAGTACAACCTGTCGCTGGACGAAGTGCGCACGGCCGTGTCCAACGCCAACCAGCGCCGGCCCATGGGCTTTGTCGAGGACACCGAGCGCAACTGGCAGGTGCGGGCCAACGACCAGCTGGAAAGCGCCAAGGATTACGAGCCGGTGGTGATTCGCCAGCAGAACGGCACCATTCTGCGACTGTCTGACGTGGCGACTGTCACCGACGGCGTTGAAAACCGTTACAACAGCGGCTTCTTCAACGACCAGGCAGCGGTGTTGCTGGTGGTCAACCGCCAGAGCGGCGCCAACATCATCGAAACGGTCGACCAGATCAAGGCGCAGCTACCGGCATTGCAGTCGTTGCTGCCCGCCAGCGTGCAACTGAACGTGGCCATGGACCGCTCGCCCGTGATCAAGGCTACCCTCAAAGAGGCCGAGCACACCCTGCTGATCGCCGTGGTGCTGGTGATCCTGGTGGTCTACCTGTTCCTCGGCAGCCTGCGCGCCTCGCTGATCCCCAGCCTGGCGGTGCCGGTATCGCTGGTGGGTACGTTCGCAGTCATGTACGTGTGCGGTTTCTCGCTCAACAACCTGTCGCTGATGGCGTTGATCCTTGCCACCGGGCTGGTGGTGGACGATGCCATCGTGGTGCTGGAAAACATCTCCAGGCATATCGAGAACGGCCAGCCACCGATGAAGGCGGCCTTCCTGGGCGCCAAGGAGGTGGGCTTCACCTTGCTGTCGATGAACGTGTCGCTGGTGGCGGTGTTCGTCTCCATCCTGTTCATGGGCGGCATCGTGCGCAACCTGTTCCAGGAGTTTTCCATCACCCTGGCGGCGGCGATCATCGTCTCGCTGGTGGTGTCGCTCACCCTTACACCGATGCTCTGCGCCCGCTGGCTCAAGCCGCACCAGGCCCAGCAGACACGTCTGCAGCGCTGGAGCGACAAGCTGCATCAGCGCATGGTTGCTGCCTATGACCGCAGCCTGGGCTGGGCCCTGCGCCACAAGCGCCTGACCCTGCTCAGCCTGCTGGCCACCATCGGCATCAACATCGCCCTGTACGTGGTGGTGCCCAAGACGCTGATACCCCAGCAGGATACCGGCCAGTTGATGGGCTTCATCCGGGGTGACGACGGCCTGTCGTTCACGGTGATGCAGCCGAAGATGGAAATCTACCGCCGCGCCTTGCTGGCCGACCCGGCAGTACAGAGCGTTGCCGGTTTCATCGGTGGCAACAGCGGTACCAACAACGCCATGGTGCTGGTGCGCCTGAAACCGATCAGCGAGCGCAAGATCGATGCGCAGAAGGTGATCGAGCGCCTGCGCAAGGAGCTGCCCAAAGTGCCCGGCGGGCGCCTGTTCCTGATGGCCGACCAGGACCTGCAACTGGGTGGCGGTGGGCGTGACCAGACCTCTTCTCAGTACCTGTATACCCTGCAAAGTGGCGATCTGGCGGCGTTGCGCGAATGGTTCCCCAAGGTGGTCGCGGCGCTGCGTGCACTGCCTGAGCTGACTGCCATTGACGCCCGCGATGGTGCCGGTACCCAACAGGTGACGCTGGTGGTCGACCGTGACCAGGCCAAGCGCCTGGGCATCGACATGGACATGGTCACCGCAGTACTGAACAACGCCTACAGCCAGCGGCAGATCTCCACCATCTATGACAGCCTCAACCAGTACCAGGTGGTGCTCGAGATCAACCCGAAATACGCCTGGGACCCGAGCACGCTGGAGCAAGTGCAGGTGATCACCGCCGACGGCGCCCGGGTACCGCTGTCGACCATCGCCCACTACGAGAACAGCCTGGCTAACGACCGGGTCAGCCACGAAGGCCAGTTCGCTTCGGAAGACATCGCCTTCGACGTCGCCGAGGGCTACAGCCCCGATCAGGCCATGGCGGCACTGGAGCGCGCGGTGGCCAAACTGGGCCTGCCCGAGGAGGTGATTGCCAAGCTCGGCGGCACTGCCGATGCCTTTGCCCAGACCCAGCAGGGCCAGCCATTCATGATCCTTGGCGCACTGCTGCTGGTGTACCTGGTGCTGGGCATTCTGTATGAAAGCTACATTCACCCGCTGACCATTCTCTCGACACTGCCTTCGGCGGGCGTCGGTGCCTTGCTGGCGCTGTACGTCACCGGTGGCGAGTTCAGCCTGATCTCGTTGCTGGGGCTGTTCCTGTTGATCGGGGTGGTGAAAAAGAATGCCATCCTGATGATCGACCTGGCGTTGCAGCTGGAGCGCCATCAGGGCTTTTCGCCGGAAGAGTCGATCCGCCGGGCCTGCCTGCTGCGCCTGCGGCCGATCCTGATGACCACCCTGGCAGCGATCCTTGGCGCATTGCCGTTGCTGCTGAGCCAGGCTGAAGGCGCAGAAATGCGTCAGCCGCTGGGCCTGACCATCATCGGTGGCCTGGTGTTCAGCCAGATCCTCACCCTTTATACGACGCCGGTGGTTTACCTGTACCTGGACCGCCTGCGCCACCGTTTCAACCGTTGGCGCGGCGTGCGCACCGACGCCGCCCTGGAAACCCCGCTATGACTTTTGCCCAGACCCCACTTCACCGTGCCCTGCAGGCACTGACCCGTGGCCGTGGCTCGCGCCTGCTTGGTGCCGGGTTGTGCGTGGCCTTGCTCAGTGCCTGTACCCTGAGCCCGGACTACCACCGCCCCGAGCTGAACAGCACGGCGGCGCAGTTCAAGCATGCCGAAGGTTGGACCCAGGCCTCGCCGTCCGACGCCATCGCCCGTGGCGCCTGGTGGGAAATCTACGGTGATGCCGGGCTCAACGCGCTGGTCGAAGAGCTTAACCGCAGCAACCAGACCGTGGCGCAATCAGAAGCCCAGTACCGCCAGGCCCAGGCGTTGGTGCGCAGCAGCCGTGCGGCGCTGTTCCCCAGCCTGGACCTGAGCGCCAGCAAGAACCGTTCGGCGCAGGGCACCGGCAGCTCCAGTTCCAGCCTGTCCAATAACAGCAGCGGCATTCGCAACACCTACAACGCGCAGTTGGGCGTGAGCTGGGAGATCGACCTGTGGGGCAAGCTGCGCGAAACCCTGAATGCCAACGAGGCCAGTGCCGAAGCGAGTTTCGCCGACCTTGCGTCGATCCGCTTGAGCCAACAGTCGGAGCTGGTGCAGAACTATCTGCAATTGCGGGTGATCGATGAGCAGAAGCGCTTGCTGGAAGCCACCGTGGCGGCTTATGAGCGCTCGCTGCGAATGAACGAAAACCAGTACCGCGCCGGTGTCGCCGGCCCGGATGCCGTGGCCCAGGCCCGTACGCAGCTCAAAAGCACCCAGGCTGACCTGATTGACCTGATCTGGCAGCGTGCGCAGTTCGAAAACGCCATCGCCGTGCTGCTGGGCAAGACGCCTGCCGACTTCGCCCTGGCCGACAGCAAGGCGATTCCCGCGTTGCCGCAAATACCGGTTTCGCTGCCTTCGCAGCTGCTGGAGCGGCGCCCGGACATCGCGGCAGCCGAACGCAACGTGATGGCGGCCAACGCCAACATCGGGGTGTCGCGGGCAGCCTACTTCCCGGACCTCAGCCTGAGCATGAGTGGTGGTTATTCCAGCAGCAGCTTCAGCAACTGGATCGAGCTGCCCAACCGCTACTGGTCGGTAGGCCCGCAGTTGGCGCTGACCCTGTTCGACGCCGGCAAACGCAGCGCCGAGGTCGACCGCACGGTGGCCGTGTATGACCAGACGGTGGCGCAGTACCGCCAGACCGTGCTGGACGGCTTCAAGGAAGTGGAAAACCTGCTGGTTCAACTCAAGGTGTATGGCGATGAAGCCGTGGTGCGCCAAGAGGCGCTTGACGCCGCCCGTGAGTCGTTGCGCCTGACCGAAAACCAGTACCGTGCCGGGCTGATCGGCTATCTGGATGTGGTCAACGTGCAAACCACGGCGCTGAGCAACGAGCGCAGTGTGCTGAACCTGCTGCAAGGGCGCCTGGTGGCTAGCGTGCAACTGGTGGCTGCGTTGGGCGGCGGCTGGGATGCAGAACAGGCGTTTGCCGAGCAGAATTGACCGAACGCAGAGGGGGTAGGCTGCGGTTATTGGATCCATTCCCATTCGCAAAAACCCCGTGCGTTTCGCTTAAGCTTGAGTACAATCGTCAGCTTTTGTCGGGCCCCCTGTCCCGGCGCTGGAACTCTCAATGCTGACCGGTAGCTACTCCTCTTCGCTGGTGTTGATTTCGCTGTGCGTGGCAATCCTGGCATCCTATACCGCCCTTGACCTGACCGGCCGCATTGCCACGGCCAAGGGCCGCGCTGCCTGCCTGTGGATGGGCGGCGGTGCGTTGGCCATGGGCATCGGCGTGTGGTCGATGCACTTCATTGGCATGCTTGCCTTCAGCTTGCCCATTGACTTGGGGTACGACCTGGCCCTGACCGCGTTCTCGTTGCTGATCGCTGTGCTGTCCTCGGGCTTTGCCTTGTGGCTGGTCAGCCAGCCGAGCCTGCCAGCGCTGCAGTTGGGGTTTGGCGCGCTGATCATGGGCGCCGGTATCGCTTGCATGCACTACACCGGCATGGCTGCCCTGCGCATGCTGCCGGGCATCGATTACGACCCGACGTTGTTCGGCGCTTCGCTGCTGATTGCCGTAGGCGCCTCGGCGGCGGCATTGTGGATTGCCTTCCGCCTGCGCAGACACACCCCCTATGTACGGCAGATCCGCGGCCTGGCGGCGGTGGTCATGGGCGTTGCCATCGTGGGCATGCATTACACCGGCATGGCAGCGGCGAACTTCCCCGAGGGCAGCTTCTGCGGCGCGCTGGGGGGCGGGTTGCAGGGGGACAGCCTGGTTTATCTGGTGCTGATCACCACGCTGGCAGTACTGGCAGTGGCATTGCTGACTTCGGTGCTGGACGCGCGTCTCGAGGCACGTACAGCCGAGTTGGCCCGTTCGCTGACCTTGGCCAACCAGGAACTGACCCAACTGGCCTTGCACGACACCCTCACCGATCTGCCCAACCGTACCCTGCTGGCCGATCGCATCGAACAGGCCATCGCCAAAGTGGCGGAGCAGGGTGGTTGTTTTGCCCTGATGTTCATTGATCTGGACGGCTTCAAACCCGTCAACGATGCTTTTGGCCATCATATCGGTGACCTTCTGCTCAAAGCGGTAGCGGCTCGTTTGCGCGGCCACCTGCACAGCCAGGACACGCTGGCACGGATTGGCGGCGACGAATTCGTGCTGCTGGTGGAACTGCAGGAGCCGAACGATGCCATGGACGTGGCGGTCAAGCAGGTCAACCTGGTGTCCCGGCCTTTCCGCGTGGCCGAGCACGACCTGCAACTGTCGGCGAGCCTGGGCATCGTTCTGTACCCGGGCAACGGCCAGGACCAGCATGAGCTGCTGCGTAACGCCGACGCTGCCATGTACCATGCCAAGAGCGCCGGCAAGAACGGTTACAGCTTCTTCGATGTGTCGATGAACAGCAACGCGCGCCAGCAGTTGCAGCTGCTGCAGGACTTGCGCCTGGCGCTTGAGCAGCGCCAGTTCCGCTTGCATTATCAGCCCAAGTTCGACGCCCAGGCCTGCCAGCCGATCGGTGCCGAAGCGTTGCTGCGCTGGGAGCACCCGCAGCAGGGCCTGCTGCTGCCTGACCGCTTCATCGGCCTGGCAGAAAAGACCGGCCTGATCATCCCCATTGGTGAATGGGTACTCACTGAGGCCTGCCGTCAGATGCGTCAGTGGCTGGACCAGGGGCACCATGGCTGGCGCATGGCGGTGAACCTGTCGGCCATCCAGTTCTGCCATGCCGGTCTGGTCGACAGCGTGGCCCGCGCCCTGCAGCAGAACGGCTTGCCAGCCAACTGCCTGACACTGGAAATTACCGAAACCACCGCCATGCACGATGCCGATGCCAGCCTGACCGTGCTGCAGCGCCTGTCCGACATGGGCGTGGACTTGTCCATTGATGACTTTGGTACGGGCTATTCCAGCCTGATGTACCTCAAGCGCCTGCCAGCCAACGAGCTGAAAATCGACCGCGGTTTCGTACGCGACCTGGAGCAGGACAGTGACGATGCAGCGATTGTTTCGGCAATTGTCGCGCTGGGCCAGGCGTTAGGCCTGCGTATCGTTGCCGAGGGGGTTGAAACCGACAAGCAGCAGGACTTCCTGACCCGTCTGGGGTGTGATTCGTTGCAGGGCTACCTGCTGGGCCAGCCCGTGCCGGCCGAGCAGTTTATGAGCAAGTTGCAGGCCATGGGCCCGGAACTCACTGCTGCGGGCTAGGCGCTGTATGAAGAGCCTTGATACTTGGTGAGGCTGGGTTGAAAACAGAGCCTAGACTGCATCGCGCAAGGTAAAGGCGGGTATGAAGGCGTCCATTTCCGCCTCGACGGCCTCGATGATGCGCTCTACATCGGCGGCGGCCATGATCGCTGCACAGGGGATGCCCGCAATCGCCAGCAGGGTTTCACCGCTGGCGCGGTCGAACAGCCGCGCGACCATGCTGCGTGGCGCATCCATGCTGGCCTCGAAACCCAACGGATGGAAATGCCAGCGCATCACCTGGCAGGCGTTGGGGAACGTCATCTTGTTCATGCCAGCCTCCTTGTCCGTACCTGGACGTGATGAGCGGGTGGCCACATCGATGCGGCCGCCGGGAAACTAAAGATAGCACCTGCTACGCGCGATTTTCGGTTGCAAGTACGACAAATGTGCGAATGCATGACAGCGGTCACACCCTTGTCATGGGCGCAGTGGGGCGGCTGGCTGCATGGCAAACGTTTTCCCGGCCGCGAGGTGTCAGGTAGCCATGGGGTTTGGTGACGTTCGCTGACGTTCGACGCGCAGGTTTTTCAGACGAGCGGCTTGGTTAACCCAGCAACCCGGCGGCGATGTTGATAGTGAACCCCAGAATCGCCGTATTGAACACGAAGCCCACCAACGAATGCGCCAGCACTACCCGCCGCAACCCACGCCCGGCGACACCCACGTCCGAGGTTTGCACCGCCACGCTGATGGTGAACGAGAAGTAGTGGAAGTCCCAGTAATCCGGGTTGCGCTCGCCATCAGCGAAGCGCAGTGGGGGTTCGTGGTTTTGCCCGGTGTAGAACAGGCGGGCGTAGTGCAGGGTGAATATGCAGCCGATCAGCAGCCAGGAACCGGCGACGGTCAGGCCAGTGTAGAGATAGTGCACGGCCAGGGCCGTGCCTTGCAGGCCGCGGCTGGAGACCAGTTGCAGGGTCACCGCGGCAAGGCTGGCGATGGCGGCGATGCACACGGTCAGCAGGACCAGGCCTGCGTTCTCGTCTTCGACGCCGGCGACCTTGCGGACCTTTTCCGGGCTGGCTGTCCAGCTCAGGTAGAGCACCAGCAGCAGGTACAGCCACACCCCCAGGTTCCAGCCAGCGAGGATGTGCTGCACGGTATCACCGGCGGGGATCAGCCAGGCACCAGCGAGGCCGACTGCAGCGGCGAGGCTCAGGCGGGGGTGTGTGCGGGTCAGGCGATGGAAAGCCATGGGGCCTCATTCACAAGGGGTATGGCTTGTACTCTAGACCGTCATAGGGTTGGGCGGGATGCGCAATACCCTGCAGGGGCTGGGGTTTCTTTGAGTCCCCCATCGCACGGCATTGCAACTCTCAGTACACTGCACGTTCCAACACCAACATCCGTTGAACTCGAGGTTTTTGCATGACGCTCAGTCCTTTGGCAGGCAAGCCGGCTCCGGCCAGCGTGCTGGTCGATATTCCCCGGCTGCTTACCGCCTATTACACGGGCCGCCCAGACGCTGCCGTGGCGGCCCAGCGCGTGGCCTTCGGCACCTCGGGGCACCGGGGCAGTTCGCTTGAATTGAGTTTCAACGAGTATCACGTCCTGGCCATTAGCCAGGCGATCTGCCTGTACCGCCAGGAAAAAGGCATCGATGGCCCGCTGTTCATCGGCGCCGATACCCACGCCCTGTCAGCGCCGGCGACCGCCAGCGCCCTGGAAGTGCTGGCCGCCAACGGCGTGCAGGTGATGCTGTCCAAGGATGACGAATACACGCCGACGCCGGCAGTTTCCCACGCCATCCTCTGCCACAACCGTGGCCGTACGCAGGGCCTGGCTGACGGTATTGTCATCACCCCGTCGCACAACCCGCCGCAAAGCGGTGGCTTCAAGTACAACCCGCCCAACGGCGGCCCGGCCGACAGCGACGTGACCAAGTGGATCGAGGGCAAGGCCAACGAGCTGCTGGCGGCTAACCTGGCGGGCGTCAAGCGCATGGACCATGCCCAGGCGCTGCAGGCGCCGACCACCCACCGCCACGATTACGTCAGCAACTATGTGGCCGACCTGGAAAACGTCATCGATTTCGATGTCATCCGTGGCGCCGGGTTGCGCCTGGGCGTCGACCCGCTGGGCGGGGCAGGGGTCCGCTACTGGTCGGCCATTGCCAAGCACTATAAGCTGGACCTGGAAGTGGTGAACACCGAGGTCGACCCGACCTTCCGCTTCATGACCGTCGACTGGGACGGCCAGATCCGCATGGATCCTTCCTCGCCGTATGCCATGCAGGGCCTGATAGGCCTGCGCGAGCGCTTTGACGTGGCCTTCGCCTGCGACCCGGACCACGACCGCCACGGCATCGTCACCCCTGACGGCCTGCTGCAACCCAACAACTACCTCGCCGTGGCCATCGACTACCTGTTCCGCCACCGTCCGCAGTGGCGCACCGACGCCGCCGTGGGCAAGACCGTGGTCTCCAGCGGCCTGATCGACCGCGTTACCCAACGCCTGGGCCGCGATCTGTATGAGGTGCCGGTGGGCTTCAAGTTCTTCGCCCAGGGCCTGTTCGACGGTTCGCTCGGTTTTGGTGGCGAAGAAAGTGCAGGGGCTTCGTTCCTGCGCCGCGATGGTTCGGTGTGGGCCACCGACAAGGACGGGTTGATCCCGGCCTTGCTGGCCGCCGAAATGACCGCCCGTACCGGGCGTAACCCGAGCCAGGCTTATGCCGACCTGACCGAGGCACTGGGCAAGCCGTTCGCCACCCGTGTCGAGGCCAAGGCCGATGCGCGGCAGAAGGCGTTGCTGAGCAAGCTGGCGCCGGAGCAGGTGAAGTCGACCGAACTGGCCGGTGAGCCGATCGTGCAGATCCTCAGCCACGCCCCAGGCAATGGCCAGGCGATTGGCGGGCTTAAGGTGATGACGGCCAATGGCTGGTTCGCCGCGCGCCCGTCGGGTACTGAAGACATCTACAAGATTTACGCCGAAAGCTTCATCGACGAGGCGCATTTGCAGCGTCTGGTGCAGGAAGCACAAGTGCTGGTCGATGAAGCAATTGCCTGACCGGTAACAAACCGCTTGGTTCTGTGGTGTGATGTAAATTAGAATTAATCTTATTTACTCCGCCGCAGGACCCTCCTCATGATCGACGCCGCGCCGCCACCGGAGCCTGGCCTGCCTGCCCTGTACCGGGAGCATCGCGGCTGGCTTGAAACCTGGCTGCGCCGGCGTATGGGCAATGCCTGGGATGCCGCCGACCTCAGTCAGGATACTTTTCTGCGCATTCTGGCCAGCGCCCAGCCGCTGGCAGACATACGCGAACCGCGTGCCTACCTGCTGACCGTGGGCAAGCGTTTGCTCAGCAACTTCCACCAGCGCCGTAGCCTGGAGCAGGCCTACCTTGATGCCTTGGCGCAGTTACCCGAGCAACACGTGCCGTCGCCAGAACAGCGCTGGGTACTGCTCGAAACCCTGCAAGCACTGGATGAATTGCTCGACGGCCTCAAGCCGCCGATCCGCAAGGCCTTTCTCTGGAGCCAGCTGGAAGGCTTGGGCTACGCCGAGATTGGCCAGCGCCTGGGCGTCTGCCAGCGCTCGGTGAAACGCTACATGGCGCAGGCTTACGAACATTGCCTGTTGGCCGAGTTGCAATGAGCCCCCACCCCCCAGAAACCCGCGAGGCGCTGCGTGCTGCAGCCCGTTGGCTGGCATTACTGGATTCTGGCGACGCAAGCGAAGCTGACCTGCAGCGTCTGGCGCAATGGCGCGCCAGCAGTCACCTGCACGAAGATGCCTGGCAAAAGGCATCGCTGTTGCGAGCGCGGTTTGCCGGGTTGCCCGGCGCATTGGCGATGGCCGCCCTGGATCGCCCGGATGCCGGTCGTCGGGCACTGCTCAAACAAGCCCTGGGTGTGTCGGTGTTGTTGCCGATGGCCTGGCTGGTGAGCCGTGAGCTGCCGCTGGATGCCTGGACCGCCGACATGCGCACCGCAGTAGGAGAGCGCAGGCAGGCACTGCTGAGCGACGGCACCTTGTTGCAGTTGAACACCGACAGTGCGGTCGATATCGAGCGGGGTGCAGGCCGCGTGGCACTGCTGCGCGGTGAAGTGGCCGTCAGCGTGCCCGCTAACCTGAGCCTCACCTTGCAGGTGCCTTATGGCCGGGTGGTGCTCAGTGAGGGCGAGGCGTGCCTGCGCCTGCTTGATGAGGCTTGCCGGGTGTCGGCGATCAAGGGGTCAGTCAGCCTGCAGCCGTTGCGGGGTCCAGCCGTGATGCTACAGGCCGGCCAACAGGCCAGTTTGCAGGCGGCCGGCGTTGGCCCTGTCAAAGCGTTCGACGCATGGCAACTGGGCTGGCGCGAAGGTGCGCTACGGCTGGACGACCGCCCGCTGGGCGAGTTGCTGCACGAACTGCGCAGGTATCGCCCCGGCGTACTGCGCTGGGCACCAGAACTGGAGCGCTTGCGTGTTACCGGCACGTTCCGCCTTGACGACACCGACCGGGTGTTGGCCCTGCTCGCCGCCAGCCTGCCGTTGCAGGTGCAGACCCGAACGCGTTATTGGGTGAGCCTGGCCGCACGAGAAAATCGAGCATGAGGCTGTCCCCTTTTTTTCACTCGCCGGTCATTACCGGTAGGAGAAAATAAAAGGGGAGCCTTGTTCAATGCCTGCAGTAAAATCTTGCCGCCTGCGCCCACTGGCGCGCGCAGCACATCCATTGTTCGCGATGAGCCTGCTGTTGTGTGCACCCGCCTGGGCCGATGAGCCGGCCCGGCGTACGTTCCAGGTGGCGCCAGCCAGCCTGGGTGCCGCTTTGACCCATTTCGCCGACCAGGCCGGTGTCAGCCTTTCGCTGGACCCGGCATTGGTAGAGGGCCGGCAAAGTAACGGCTTGTCCGGTCGTTACAGTGTCGATGAAGGCTTCAACCAGTTGCTGCGCAGTAGCGGCCTGCAGGCGCTACCAGTGGGTGAGGGGGCCTTCACCCTGATGCCAGCCCCCCAGGCCAGTGGCGCGCTGGAAATCGCCCCCACCCGCATCGTCGGCGGCCTGGCCGCAGGCAACGAAGCGCAGCCGTATGCCGGTGGCCAAGTGGCACGCCAAGGGGCACAAGGCTTGCTCGGTTCGCGCGACTTCATGGAAACCCCGTTCAGCATCACCAGCTACACCAGCGACCTGGTCAAGAACCAACAGGCGCGCACCTTGGGCGAGCTGATTGCCAGTGACCCTTCAGTGCGTGCCACCAACCCGGCGGGCGGGCGTTTCGAGCAGTTCACCATTCGCGGCTTCAGCCTGTTCAACAGTGATGTGGCCTACAACGGTCTTTATGGCATCTTGCCGACGTATTCGATCGACATGGAAATGGCCGACCGGGTCGACATCATCAAAGGCCCCAGCCAGTTGATCAACGGCATATCGCCGCGTGGCAGCGTGGGCGGCGGTATCAATGTGCAGCCCAAGCGAGCCGCTGACAAGCCGATCACCGAATTCACCGGCAGCTACGCCTCGGCCGGCCAGGCTGGCAGCGCAGTGGACATCGGCCGTCGCTTTGGTGAAGGCCAGCAGTTCGGCGTGCGCTTCAATGGGGTGAAGCAGGCCGGTGATACCGAATGGGACCACCAGCGCGTCGACCGCGAAATGGCGGTGCTAGGCCTGGATTTTCGAGGCGAGCGCCTGCGTCTCTCGGCAGATCTTGGCCACACCGAGCGCGATACCGACGCCCCGCAGGAGCGTGTGCTGGTCGGTGCCAATGCCAAGGTGCCCAATGCCAATGACGTACGCCACAACTACGCCCAGGCCTGGAGCAAGGCGCGTACCAATGACACCTTCGGTGCGCTGAACGCCGAGTACGATATCAGCGAATCGCTGCTGGCCTATGGTGCGGTCGGTGCGCGCAAGAGCAACCACGACTTCCTGCGCCATAACGTGTCGATCACCAACGATGCCGGCGACTTCACCGTGCAGCCGCGTGACTTTACCCGGGACGAGTCGGTGCGCACCGCCATGGCCGGTTTACGTCACTGGTTCCATACCGGGCCGGTGAGCCACGCGCTGAACCTGGCCGCCACCTATTACTACATGGACTTCACCAACGGCGGGGCGCGCTATGCCTCGGCGCCGAGCAACCTCTACAACCCGGTGGCCGCACCGACACCCGGTACGCCAACCCGCCTCGACCCCGAGGTCTACACGGAAAACCGCTTCTCCGGCGTGGCCCTGGCCGACACCCTTGGCTTTTTTGACGACCGCCTGCTGTTGACCCTGGGGGCGCGCTGGCAACGGGTGCAGGTGGATGACTGGAGCGACGGCGTCAAAGGCGATACGGGCTATGACGAAGAAAAAGTCTCGCCTTCTGGGGGCGTATTGCTCAAGGTCACCGACCAGCTCTCGTTGTATGCCAACTACATGGAGGGCCTGAGCCAAGGCAAGATCGCCCCCTCGACCTCGATCAACGAAGACCAGATCTTCCCGCCGTTCACCAGCCGCCAGATCGAGGTGGGGGCCAAGTACGACCTCGGCCAGGTGGCCTTTACTGCCAGCGCCTTCCGCATTCGCCAGCCGGCCTACGAGACCAACCCCGCCTCGCGGGTGTTCGGCCCCAATGGCAAGCGTGACAACCGCGGCATCGAGCTGAGTGTGTTCGGTGAGCCGGTGCAGGGCGTGCGGGTGTTGGGTGGGGTGATGTATATCGACAGCGAGCTGACCGACACCGTCGGCGGTGCCTACGATGGCAACCGTGCGCCGGCCACGCCCGAATACAACGTCAATCTGGGGGCTGAATGGGACGTGCCAGGGGTGAACGGCCTGACCTTCACTGCGCGCGGCATTCATTCAAGTTCGCAGTACCTGGACCAGAACAACAGCAAGCGCATCGACGGCTGGGAGCGTTATGACCTGGGCGCACGTTACGCCTTCAAGGTAAACGCCACCGAGGTTACCTTGCGGGCCAGTGTCGAGAATGTGCTCGATGATCGCTACTGGAGCTCGGCAGGGGCGTCGGATGACAGTGAGCCGGGGTTGACCCTGTCCACCCCGCGGACCTATCTGCTCTCGGCCACGGTCGGCTTTTAAACCGCACCCTTGTATACCCAGCGGGAGCGGACGTGCCCGCGAATCTGGCGACTCGGTGCACGGCACCGGCTTCGGCAGTGTTCGCGGCTGAAGCCTGTTCCACAGGGGAGCAGTTGCGTAGATGATCAGCCCGGCGCAAGCGCCCGCCCCAACTTCTGCGCCTGCCCCTGCAACACCCGCATCAACTGCAGCGCTGCATGCGAGGGCGGCTCGAAGCGCGAATAGACGAAGCTGATATCGAAGTGAATCTCATCGGCCAACGGCACCACCGCCAGCCCGCTGTCCTGTGCAACGAACTCGTCGATCACGCTGATGCCCATGCCTTGCTTGACCAACGCCACAGCCTCGTTGGCATTGGTGAATGACAACAGTGATTTCAGTTGTAGCCCGCGGCGCCCGATGTGTTCGGCCAACAGCTTGCCAAACGGCATGTCGGGCCGGAACAGCAGCAACGCATGGCCCTCCAGCTGCTGCAGGGTCAGCGCGGGCTGACCGGCCAAAGGGTGACCCGGCGGCATCACCACTACCATGCGTCCACGCATGAACGCTTGCGAATGCAGGTGGTCGTGCACCACCGGCAGGGCGGCGATCGACAGGTCGACCTTCTTCGACAAGATCTGGTTGGGCATTTCGCCGATCAACGAGGTTTGCCACTCGATATTCAGTGACGGTGATTCACGCTTGAGCTGGGCCAGGGCCATCGGGATCACCACCGTGGACAACGATGCACTGCACGAGATACGCAACTTGCGCTGGCCGCCAGCGCCCAGCGCCAGGGCACATTCGTTGACCTGCAACGCTGCCTGGTACACCCGCTCGACCTCGCGAAACAGCACCTGCGCTTCGGCCGTCGGCACCAGGCGGTTGTTGACGCGCTCGAACAGCGGGTAGGCCAGGCGCGCTTCGATGTACTGAATCAGCTTGCTCACCGCCGGCTGCGACACATACAGCAATTTGGCCGCCGCACTGATCGAGCCCGTCAGCATCACCGCCCTGAACACTTCCATGTGCCGCAGCTTGAACACCATGGGGCTTGCGTCTGCGCCTTCGTTGCCAAGCAGCATGTGTATTACCTTCGGTTATGGTTTTCGCCATCTGGGTATGAGCGTCAAAGCCGGCCACACAGTATCGTTAATCCCAGCCTAACTGCCCTTGCGGCGCACAATAACAAGATCTGCAGACAAGCGCAGTGGCGCTTGACGGGAGTGCTGCGTGAACATATTTGACGAAGCGAAGATCGATTGCCATAACCATCTGTTTGACCCCGCCCGTTTCCCCTATCACCCCGATGCACCCTACGCGCCCTCCGGCCAGGAGGTCGCCACCCAGGCGCAGTTCACCCGGGTGATGGAGGCTTACGGCGTGCAACATGCCTTGCTGGTGGGCCCCAACAGCGGCTACCACACCGACAACCGCTGCCTGCTGCATGCCTTGGCCAGCGGGCAGGGGCGGTTCAAGGGGGTGGCGGTGGTCAAGGCGGACATCAACCTCGACGCGCTGGCGGCGTTACAGGCGCAAGGCGTGGTGGGTATCGCCTTTAACCCCGCGCTTTACGGGGTAGCCAGCCTCAAGGGCGTTGACGGGCTGTTCGGCAAGCTCGCCGAGCTTGGCATGTTCGCCCAGCTGCAGGTGTGTGACGACCAGTTGCGGGACCTGCACGGCCTGCTGCAAGGCTCGCAGGCTCGTCTGTTGATTGACCATTGCGGCCGCCCGGATGTCGCTGCCGGTGTGCAGCAAGCCGGCTTCCAGGCGTTGCTGCGGCTGGCCGACAGCGGCCGCGCCTGCGTGAAGCTGTCAGGCATGCAGAAGTTTGCCGCAGCGGATGCCTTGTTCGAACAGAGCTGTGCATACGTGCAGGCCCTGCTCGAAGCCTTTGGCGCCCAAGCCTGTGTGTGGGGGTCGGACTGGCCGTTCATTCGCCAACCCGCGCGGGTGGACTACGGCCCGCTGCTGAAGCTGGCCGAGCGCCTGATGCCGGATGCCCGGCTGCGCCGCACAGTAATGTGGGACACCCCTCGGCGATTGTTCGGGTTTGCCTAGCCCCTCCGTTGTTTGCCCTTCCAACAACAAGCGCGCAATCGTGATGAACACTGAACAGAACACCCGTCCTGGGCGGCATCCTCCATGGCCTGGAGGATCGTCTCGGCTAGCGCCCCAAAGGGCATGTGACCTGCGTCGCTTGCTGGATATTCCTTCTGTCGAAAATGGAGCTGAACAATGAGCCAGTACCTGCAAGGCCAAACCGCTATCGTCACCGGTGGCATGCGTGGCATCGGCCTGGCGATTGCCCGCCGCTTGCATGTCGCCGGCGCCCAGGTGGTGATCTGGGACCTTGCCGTCGATGGCTGGAACAGCACGGAAAACGGCTTCGAGCCGGTGCTGCGCCAGGCAGTGGATGTGTCGTCGCTGGCCTCGGTGGAGGCGGCTTTTGCCCAGACGCTGGCGCGTTTGGGGCAGGTGCAGATCTTGGTCAACAATGCCGGCATCAACGGTCCGGTGGTGGCGTCTTGGGAGTACCCGCCAGACGCCTGGGACAAGGTCATCGCCATCGACCTGAACGGTGTGTTCTATTGCTGCCGCACCGCCATCGCGCACATGCGTGAGCGCGGCTACGGGCGCATCGTCAATATCGCCTCCATGGCTGGCAAGGAGGGTGTGCAGTACATCTCGGGCTATTCGGCAGCCAAGGCCGGGGTCATCGCCTTCACCAAGGCGGCAGCCAAGGAGCTGGCGCAGGATGGCGTGATGCTCAACTGCGTGGCACCGGCGATGGTCGAGACGCCGCTGATGGCCGAGATGACGGCCGAGCATATTGCCGCGAGCAAGGCCAAGATCCCCATGGGGCGCTTCCTCAAGGCCGAGGAGATTGCCAACATGGTCAGCTGGATCGCCGGGCCTGAGTGCAGCTTTACCACTGGCTTTGTGTTTGACCTCAGCGGCGGGAGGGCGACCTACTGAATGGACTGGGTGTGGTACGCCCGATGGCGTTGGAGCTGCGCCGGGTAGCCAGCCACGCGCGAACGGCGGGCGACGTCTCGGTGTGCAAGTGCCGTCGTCCGTTGGCGTGCTCGCACCTCAACGCTTGCAAGCAGCGGCACGGGCGACCCAGGCGTGGCTGGACGGGCAGGTGGCAGTCACCCGCCGTCATTCAGGCCTGTGGTCATTGCTGATCGGGCACCACGGCGATCACGTCGATCTCCATCAGCCACTCGGCCTGGGCCAACCCGGCCACCACCAACCCGGTGGAAATCGGGAACACGCCCTTGAGCCACTTGCCCACCTCTTTGTACACCGGCTCGCGGAAGCGCGGGTCGGTGATGTAGGTGGTGGTCTTGACGATGTGCGACAGGTCCGAGCCGGCTTCTTCAAGCAGTTGCTTGACGTTCTTCATCGCCTGTTCGGTTTGTGCGCGCGGGTCACCCAGGCCTACCAGCTTGCCTTTGAAGTCGGTACCGACCTGGCCACGCACGTAGATGGTATTGCCTGCCCGCACGGCCTGGCACAAGTCGTTGTCCAGGGTCTGGTTGGGGTAGGTTTCCTTGGTGTTGAACATGCGGATACGAGTATGGGTAGGCATCAGTGGGCTCCGAGGGTGCTGACATTGCTGATCTTGGCGGTTTGCTGCTCATCCGCTGCGCGTTGCTCGCGGTCGCGGTAGGCGGTGTAGGTACGTTGCGTGGCGATGTGGCCGGCGACGTGCTTGGCGTCGTGCCATACCCCCCAGATGAACGATGAACCACGGCGCGACAACCACGGCAGGCCGAGGAAGTACACGCCCGGTTCACGGGCCACACCACGCTGGTGCTGGGGCTTGCCGTTGGCATCGAAGGTGTCTACCTGCAGCCAGCTGAAGTCCACGCCGTAACCGGTGGCCCAGATGATGCTGCTGACGCCGGCCTTGGCCAGGTCCAGCTGCTGCAGCGGGTTGCGCATGCACTCCGGGTCGGCCAGACGCTGGCGGGCTTCGGGCTCTTCCGGCAGGTCCAGGCCGTTGCGTTCGATGTAGGCATCGGCCGCATCCAGCAGGGCCAGGTAGTTGTCGTCGCCGCGGTTGATGTTCTCGACCAGGTTGTCCTGGAAGCGCGCGACGCCGTTTTCGAACGACTGGGTCAGGCCGACCAGGGTCATGCCCTGGTGGGCGAGGGCGCGGAAGTCCACGGTGTGGCCACCACGGGCGCCGCTGACCGCGATGGTCACATGCTCGCGACCGGGCTTGGCAATTTCCGCGTCCCACTCGCCCAGCACGCCCAGCCACCAGCAGAAGTCACGGTTGCGGTAGGCACGCGGCGGGCGGTCGTGGGCGCCGACCGACAGGTACACCTGGCGCCCGGCGCGCATCAATTCCTCGGCAATCTGCACACCGGAAGAACCGGCACCGACCACCAGTACCGCGCCTTCAGGCAACTGCTCTGGGTTGAAATAAGCGGCGGAATGAATCTGGTGCAGGTTGCTGTCTTTCGGCGCGATGGCCGGGATCACCGGCTTCTGGAACGGGCCAGTGGCAGCGACTACGCGGTTGGCGCGAATCACGCCTTCATTGGTGTCGATGGTGAAGCCTGGGCGGTCGCTGTTCCGCACCACGCGCTTCACTTCAATGCCGGTGCGCACGGGCAGGTTGTACTTGCGTACGTACTGCTCGAAGTAGTCGGCCACCTGGTCCTTGCCGGCGAATGCATCGGCGTCGAGGTTGAATTCCAGCCCCGGGAAGCGGTCGTGCCAGGCCGGGCCGTTGGCGACCAGCGAGTCCCAGCGGCCGGTACGCCAGGCCTGCGCGATGCGGTTGCGCTCCAGTACCAGGTGCGGCACGCCAAGCTTGCTCAGGTGTTCGCTCATGGCCACGCCGGCCTGGCCGGCGCCGACGACGAGGGTGTCGATTTCGAGGTTGTTCAGTGTCATGTCCGAGCCCTTGTTCAGGCGGTTTTTGTCAGGTCGGTTTGGAGGACCGCCGTTACCTGGAGCCAGACTAGGGATGCCGTGGAAATGGCGAAAATAGTATTTAGCTGGTGCTTGCCGATAAAACGGCGAAGGCCTTGAGTTCTCTGGCCTGTGGGGCAGGTTGGCCGGGTGGGTGGCGTGGTTTTTCGAACGGGTGCAGAGAGCGGGCCCGTGAGCCTAGTTTTTTCCTGCCTACCCCCTCGGAAAAAGGTCGTTTCGCCCGCCCGAAGGTTCCACTCAGAATGCCGTGTATCGCACAGCACAACAGGAACCATGACATGACGTTCTCCATCATCGGTCGTTGCCAGGAAACCGGCCAGGTCGGTATCGCCATCAGCTCGTCGAGCATCGCCGTGGGGGCTCGTTGCCCCTGGGTGCGTGCCGGTGTGGGCGCGGTCTCGACCCAGAACATCACCCTGCCGGCGCTGGGCCCGCAGATGCTCGATGCCCTGGAGCATGGCCAGTTGCCGCCCGCCGCTGCGCTGGACAGGGTGCTCAGTGCCAATGGCTGGAGTGAGTACCGCCAGGTCACGGTGATCGACAGCCACGGCCAGGTGGCCCTGTTCACCGGGCGGGAAGCCTTGGGCACACACCATGCAATGGCCGGCGAACAATGCGCGGCGGCCGGCAACCTGCTGTCCTCGACCCAGGTGATCGAAGCCATGGTGCTGGCCTTCGAGCAGGCCGGCGGCCACCTGGCCGACCGCCTGCTGGCAGCCATGCACGCGGCGATGGCAGCGGGTGGCGAAGCCGGGCCCGTGCACTCGGCGGCGCTGAAGATTGCTGGCGAGCTGACCTGGCCGCTGGTGGACCTGCGCGTCGATTGGGCCGATAGCGACCCGATCGGCGTGCTCGATGGCCTGTGGCAAGCCTATCGCCCGCAGATGCAGGATTACGTCACCCGCGCCCTCAACCCGACCGCCGCGCCAAGCTATGGGGTGCCGGGCGATGAGTGAATTTGCCAGTCGCGCACTGCTGGCCCGGCTGATCGGCTTTGCCACGGTGAGCCGCGACTCCAACCTGGCGCTGATCGGTTTTATCCGTGATTACCTGGCCGAGCTGGGGGTGGCGTGCGAGCTGTTCCATAACCCGGAGGGCACCAAGGCCAATTTGTTCGCCACTGTCGGCCCCGGGGATGTTGGCGGTGTGGTGCTGTCCGGGCATACCGATGTAGTGCCGGTGGATGGCCAGGCCTGGACGGTCGAGCCGTTTGCCCTGAGTGAGCGTGACGGCCGCCTGTATGGCCGCGGCACGGCCGACATGAAAGGCTTTATCGCCTCAGTGCTGGCTGCTGTGCCCGCGTTTCTCGCGCAGCCGCTGCGCATGCCGGTACACCTGGCGTTTTCCTACGACGAAGAAGTCGGTTGCCTGGGCGTGCGCTCGATGCTGGCTGCCCTCCAACAGCGCCCGTGTAAACCACGGCTGTGCCTGATCGGTGAACCCACCGAACTCAAACCGGTGCTGGGGCACAAGGGCAAGCTGGCAATGCGTTGCCAGGTGCAGGGCGCAGCGTGCCATTCGGCGTACGCGCCGTATGGGGTGAACGCCATCGAGTATGCGGCGAAACTGATTGGCAAGTTGGGTGACATCGGCGATGCCCTGGCACAGCCGGCCCATCACGACGAGCGCTTCGATCCGCCGTTCTCCACGGTGCAGGCCGGCGTGATCAAAGGGGGCAGGGCGCTGAACATCGTGCCGGACGAGTGCGAGTTCGATTTCGAAGTGCGCGCGCTCCCAGGGTTCGAGGCGCAGGCGGTCGCCGACCAGTTACAAACGTATGCTGAAGCCGAGTTGCTGCCGCGTATGCGCAAGGTCAATACCGCCAGCGCCATTCGCTTGGCGCCGCTGAGTGCCTATCCGGGGCTTGCGACACCGGAAGACAGCGAGGCTGCGCGGTTGGTGGCGCTACTCAGCGGCTCGGATACGTTCGGCACGGTAGCGTTTGGTACCGAAGGTGGCTTGTTCGACCAGGCGGGCATCCCCACCGTGGTGTGCGGGCCTGGCAGCATGGACCAGGGCCACAAGCCGGATGAGTTTGTCAGTGTCGAGCAGTTGCGCGGCTGTGATGCCATGCTGCTGAGGCTGGTGGACTACCTCAAGCAGGCTTGAGGGTTGCGACGGTGGATGGGCCGCAGTGCGGCCCCGGTGACTCAGAAGGTCGCCTTGACCTGCAGGCCAACCACCAGTGCATTATCGATGTCTTTGCCCGAAAACGCCCCTGGCTCGATGATGTATTGCACATCCGGGCGCAGGTTCAGCCATGGCGTGGCCTGGTAGCCGTAGCTCAGTTCGATCAACTGCTCGGCGCTGTCGATATCCGGGAACTGCTGGCCCGCGTTGAACGCGGCATCCTCCAGCACATCGCGGCTACGCGGGTTGGGCACGGCCCGGCCGTAACCCAGTGCCACGGTATCCTTCGGGCGGCCTTCGAATGGCTTGTACAACACCACGCCGGCGCCATACCACTTGGTGAACGGCGAGGCGGCCTTGCTCGACGCCGAGTACTGGCCGAACGCGTGCAGGCTACGGCCAGGCGAGGCCTGATCGTTCCACACCGCCTGGTCGACCAGCAGGTAGTGGCCACCGCGGCCAGACACTTCGTCGTCGCTGCCGATGCGTTTCACGTCGGAGCTGTCGTAGTAGTAGCCCAGCTTGTACTCGCCCGGCAGCTCACCTTGCAGCTTGTACACCAGTTCCACCGGTACAACGGTACCGGTGGTGTGCTTGGGCCCCAGGTGCCAGGCGCGGCTGGAGTTGCCGTTGCTCTCGGGGTCGACGTTGAACGCCGCCACGCGCAGTTGCCAGGCAGGTGACAGGTCGTACTTCACGCGCACGCCGAGGTGGGCGTTGGGGTAGTTGGTCCAGCCGCTGCCGCCGGACATGTTCAGCGGGTGGCCGCAGAAGCCGGCGTTCATGAAGTTGCACAGGATGCCGCTGTCCAGGCCGCCGAGGTCGTTGCCCATGGCCATGTAGCCGAGCTTGACGTTGAGCGCCGGGGTGAACAGCGTGCGCTCGTAGCTCAGCTCGGTCAGGCGGGTGTACAGGCCGCCGAAGTTTTCCTGGATTGGCAGGCGGTTGCCTACCAGGTCTTCCGAGGCGCTGTTACCGCGACGGTCGTTGATGGTCAGCTGGACCTTGCCGCCGTTGTCCAGGCCGTACAGTTTCGACAGGTCGAACTGCACGCCCAGCTTGACGTTCTGCGAATAGCGCGCCGAACGGTGCAGGCCACCGTGGGCGTTGTAGGCGGTTTCACCGCTGTAGTCGCCGGTGATCTTGACGCCATCTTCTTCGAGTTGATGGCGCAGGCCGCCCCAGTCACCGGTCAGGGTGCTGCGGGTCATGAGGTCGTCGCTGGCAAGGGCAGTGGTGCTGGCCAGGGCCAGCAGCAGGGTGGGGGTGATGCGAGTTGCGGATGGCATTACAGAATCTCGGGTTGTCTTTGAGGGGCATTCGCGGGCAAGCCCGCTCCTACAGGGGCCTTGTAGGAGCGGGCTTGCCCGCGAAGCAGGCGACGCGGTCTTACGGCAGAGCGTAAGAAATCACATAGTCGCCGCGGTCAGTCGACTGGCGGGCGCCGCCAGCGGTGATCACCACGTACTGCTTGCCGGTCTTCGGCGAGACGTAGGTCATCGGGCCGCCCTGGCTGCCTACTGGCAGGCGAGCCTTCCAGATTTCGTTACCGTTGCTGCTGTCGTAGGCACGCAGGTAGAAGTCCTGGGTACCGGCGATGAACACCAGGCCGCCCTGGGTAGACAGGGTGCCGCCCAGCGTTGGCAGGCCGATCTTGATCGGCAGGTGCATGCGGATGCCGAGCGGGCCGGTGTCTTCAACGGTACCCACCGGCACTTGCCAGGCCACCTGGCGGGTTTTCATGTCGATGGCGGTCAAGGTGCCGAACGGCGGTGCCTGGCATGGAATGCCGGCGACCGACAGGAAGCGGTTCTTGTTCACGGCATACGGGGTGCCCTTGAGCGGTACCGCGCCCATGCCAGTGTTCAGTGCTTCGCCACCGGAAGCCGCGCCACCTTTGTTCTGCGACGGGATCATCTGGATCCACAGGCCCAGACGCATGTCGTTGACGAAGATGAAGCCATGCACCGGGTCGGTGGAGAGGCTGCCCCAGTTCATGCCACCCAGCGAACCCGGGAAGCTCAGCGACAGGTCGGTACCCGGCGCGGTGTACAGGCCGTCGTAGCGCATCTTCTTGAAGTCGATGCGGCACAGCAGCTGGTCATACGGGGTGGCACCCCACATGTCCGATTCGGTCAGGGTCTGCGCGCCGATCTGCGGCATGCCCACCGACTTGGGCTGGGTAGAGGCGTACGGCTCGTTCGGGATGTTGCTTGGCTTGACCGGTACTTCGTCGACCTGGGTCAGCGGCTTGCCGGTGGCGCGGTCGAGCACGTAGATCTGCCCCGCCTTGGTGCCGATCACCACCGCAGGTACCGACTGGCCGTCGTCCTTGGTGAAGTCGATCAGGCTTGGCTGCATGGGCAGGTCGAAGTCCCAGAGGTCATTGTGCACGGTCTGGAACACCCATTTCTGGTTGCCGGTGGTGGCGTCCAGGGCCAGCACCGAAGCGCCGTAAGTGTGGTCCAGTTTGCTGCGCTCTACGCCGTAGATGTCGGTGGACGACGAACCCATGGGCAGGAACACGGTGTTCATCGCCGGGTCGTAGGACATCGGCGCCCAGCTGTTCGGGGTGCTGCGCACGTAGGTGCTGTCGGCCTGTGGTGCCTGGCGATCTTCCGGGTTGCCCGGGTCGAAGGCCCAGCGCATTTCACCGGTGATCACGTCAAAACCACGGATCACGCCGCCAGGCATGTCGGTCTGGACGTTGTCGGCAACACGGCCGCCGACCACCACGGTAGTGCCGGCCATCAGCGGTGCCGAGGACAGCTGGTAGTAGGAGTCCGGTACATCACCCAGGCCGGCCTTGAGGTCAACCTGGCCATTGTTGCCGAAGCCCTGGCAGAACTCGCCGTTGTCGGCGTCCACGGCAATCAGGCGGCCGTCGATGGTGTTGGTCAGCAGGCGACGCTGGCAGTTGGCACCGGCCGCTACGCTAACGCCGGTGATCGGCGAGCTGTTCGGCTGGGTTGGCTGGGCGATGGCGGCAGTGGCGTCAAAGTAGGCCATGCCACGGCAACGCTGCCAGACCTTGGACTGGGCGTTGATTTCGTTCTTCCACAGCTCTTTGCCGGTGTCGGCATCGAGTGCGATCAGGTTGTTGTGCGGGGTGCAGATGAACACCTTGCTGCCGATCTGCAGCGGGGTGAGCTGGTCTTCGGCACCGTTGCCGTCACTGATCGCGACGTCGCCGGTGTGGTAGGTCCAGGCCACTTTCAGCTTGTTGACGTTGTCACGGTTGATCTGGTCCAGCGCGGCGAAGCGGCTGCCACCTTCGGTGTTGCCGTAGTGGGCCCAGTCTTTCTGTTCCTTGCCGGCTTCGACCGGGGTCATGCCCGGGCCCTTGCCGGTGGGGGCGACGCTTGGGTGGGCAACGAACATGTTGCCGACAGCGATCACCAGTACCACGGCCATTACCCAGGCTACGCCGTACGCACCGCGCCCGGCGCTGGCGCCGTTGGCACGCGCCAGCAGCGGGTAGACCAGCGCCACGACCATGCCGATTGCGCCGAACATGAACAGGCGCGAGAACAGCGGCCAGAACACCAGGCCCGCATCGATCAGTGCCCAGACGGCAGTACCGACCAGGAACGCGGCATACAGCCAGGCGCCCGACTTTTTGCGGCGAGCAATGAGGACGCCGGCGATGGCCATGGCCAAGCCGCCGATCAGGAAGTACCAGGAACCGCCCAGACCGGCGAGCTTGACGCCGCCAGCAGCCAGGAGGAGGCCGAGCAGGGCGATGATCACGCCCAGGCCGACCAGGATGAAGTGTGTGGCGCCAGAGGCGCGCGGTGTTTCTTTCATGCCAGGGATCTCAGCAGGTGGAATGCGCGCAGTTTAAGCCCTTAGCTTGCTAATTAACAAGTTGGTACATAATTGAGCGAGGCTGATTGTCGCAGGGCTGAACTTACGAAGATGTGGCTAAAAGTATAGATAAGGTGCTGAAAAACGCATTCAACGGGGCGTTTATGACGTCTCTTCGATTTGTATTCATGCTTTGGTCGTAAGCCCAACCTTGCACGGCGACGGGACAACTGCGCCTTGTGCACGGGCAGGCATGGCCCCTTCAGGCAGGCCATGGGGTGCTGCTGCTATAGAACACCGCGAGCCAGATGGTGGCCGTGCCGGGCGCGGTCCATTCCACGCGGTGGCGGTCGTGCGGGGGGATGTCCAGACAATCGCCCGGCGCCAGCAGGCGGGTGTGGTGCTCGTGCTCGAAACGCAGGGCGGCAGCACCACTGAGCAACATGATCCACTCGCCTTCGGCCTGGTCGTACCAGAAGCCGGGAGGGCTGGCCTGCCCGCTGGAGACGATACGCTCCACGCGGATGCCCGGGCGGCTGAGCAATTCGTCGACACGTTCGGCGCTGGCGGGATCGCAGGGCGGCAGGGCGGTCAGCAGGTTGTTCAGGGTCATGGTAAGCCTCCTTGGAAATGGGGTGATTCCACTATGGACGCAATCGCCTTGACGCGCGCGGCTTGACCCGCCCGGCTGTTTGTAAGAACTTTCCGAGTTTTGGAAGACGGGCTGAACATGGACAAGCTGCTGGCGATGAAAATGTTCGTGGCCACTGTCGATGCCCAAGGCTTTTCTGCTGCCGCGCGCAGGCTAGGGCTGGCGACATCGTCGGTGACACGTCTGGTCGATGCCCTGGAAGCGTCGCTGGGTGCCACCTTGCTCAACCGCTCGACACGCCAGGTCAGCCTGACCGAGGCTGGCGCCCGTTACTACCAGCGCGCACGGGGCATTTTTGAAGCACTGGACGAGGCTGATGCCAGCATCGCCGATCGCGGCGAGGAGCCTGTCGGTGTGCTGCGCCTGTGCCTGCCAGTGGAGTTCGGCAGGCGGGTCATTGCCCCGCACCTGGGGCCATTCCTGGCGCAGCACCCGGCGCTGGAACTGGACATCGACCTCAGTGACCGGCTGGACGATTTGCTTGACGGGCGCTATGACCTGTCGATTCGCCTGGGCGACCCCTCGCCCAATGACGAGTTGGTGTGCCGCCGGCTCGGCCGTTTTCAGCGTTGGCTGGTGGCCAGCCCGGCTTACCTGGCCGGGCGTGAGCCACTGCAGCATCCCCGGGAGTTGCTTGACCATGCCTGCCTGCGCTTTCGCTATGGGCAGAAGGCGCGCCCCTGGCGCCTGACCTGTGGCCAGGACAGCCTGGAACTGGACGTAAGTGGGCCACTGCGCAGCGCCAATGCCGACATGTTGCGTGAAACGGCACTGGCAGGCAGTGGTATCGCACTGCTGGCCGATTGGCTGGTACGCGAAGATGTGTTGGCAGGGCGCCTGCAGCGGGTCTTCCCCGACTGGCAGGCCAGCCCTGGCATGGCCAATAACAGCATTAACGCCTTGTATATGCCCAACCACCGGGGCTCACGGCGGGTAAACGCCTTCATCGACTTTTGCGAAAATTTGCTCATACACGGCAACTAGTGTTGCGCAGCGCGCAAAGCCGCTTTGCGCCACCGCCGGATTCTCGGCGCTGACGTCCATGGGTAAGGTGGCCGACATATACCCACCCCTTGTCGAGGAACTTCGCATGAACCCCTCCCTTGCGACAGCGCAACCGGCAGCCGCCAGCCTGAGCCGGGCTCTGGTAGTGCTGCTGGCGTTCTGCTGCGGCGCGATCGTCGCCAACATCTACTACGCCCAGCCCATCGTCGGGCTGATCGCCCCCGACCTGGGGCTGTCCACCGAGCATGCCAGCCTCATCGTTTCGCTCACGCAGTTGGGCTATGCCCTGGGCCTGTTATTGCTGGTGCCGCTGGCCGACCTGCTGGAAAACCGCCGCCTGATGGTGGCCACCGCGGTCCTGGCCTGCGTCAGCCTGCTGCTGGCGGGCACCAGCAGCAGTGGCCAGGGGCAACTGTTCCTGGGTTACGCACTGTTGATCGGCTTCAGTTCGGTGTCGGTGCAGATGCTCATCCCGCTGGCGGCGCATCTGGCGCCGGAGCAGCAGCGTGGTCGTGTGGTCGGTAACATCATGGGCGGCTTGCTGCTGGGCATCCTGCTGGCGCGACCGCTGTCGAGCGTGGTGGCCGACCACTTCGGCTGGCGTGCGGTGTTCATTGGCGCCGCCGCGGTAATGCTGGCGATCATCCTGTTGCTGTCATTGACCTTGCCGCAGCGGCGGCCCGAGCACAAAGCCAGTTATGCCGGGCTGATGCTGTCGCTGCTCACACTGCTGCGTCGTTATCCGCTGTTGCGCCAGCGTTCGTTGTACCAGGCATTGATGTTTGCAGCGTTCAGCCTTTACTGGACGGCAGTGCCGATGGCGCTTGCCGGTGAGCATGGCCTGTCACAAAGCCAGATCGCTGTGTTCGCCCTTGTCGGCGCGGTGGGTGCCGTTGCTGCGCCCATGGCCGGCCGCCTGGCCGATGCCGGGCATGCCCGGGCCGGCTCGCTGCTGGCGCTGTTGCTGGCGCCGGCGGCCTTGTTGCTGGGGCTGACAGTGCCGGGATACAGCGTGATTGGCCTGGGCCTTACCGGCGTGTTGCTGGACTTTGCGGTGCAGATGAACATGGTCATCGGCCAGCGTGAAGTGTACGCACTCGACCCTGCCAGCCGCGGGCGGCTGAATGCGGTGTACATGACCAGCATCTTCCTCGGCGGGGCGCTGGGGTCGGCGGTGGCCAGTGCGCTGTTCAGCCAGTTTGGCTGGCATGGCGTGGCACTGGTGGGGGCGGGGTTGCCGGGTGTGGCGCTGGTTGTGTTTCTACTCAAAGCACGCCGGGGTTGAACCGTTACGCGGTGGTGGCACGGGTTTCACCCGTGTTCGCGGGCCCGCTATCGGCCAAGCGGCAGCGCCAGGCCAATCAAGGCAAACAGGCTCCCGCAGCAGCGATTGAAACCTTTGCCACCCTTGGCCAGCCATGGCCGAATGCGAAACGCCAGGCGCGCCAGCAGGTATTCGACCAGGCACTCGACGCTGGCAAAGGTCGCGGCCATCACCGCAAATTGCAGCACCAGCCCTCGCTGTGGGTCGATGAACTGTGGCAGGAAGGCACCATAGAACAGCAGCACCTTGGGGTTCGCCATGGCCGAAAGCAGGCCCTGGCGAAACAGCCCGGCATTGCCCAGCCGCGCGCTGTGCGCGGTCAGTTCCAGCTGCAGGCCTGGACTGCGCCACAGTTGAATGCCCAGCCAGATCAAATAAGCCCCGCCCACCCACTTCAGGACGCCCAGCACGGCCGCCGAGGTTTGGAGCAGTGCGCTGAGGCCGAACATGGTTAAGGCGATGAGGGCGCTGAAACCCAATACCCCGCCCACGATGGTGAACAGCGTTCGCCGTGCGCCATAAAGCGCGCCATGGGTCAATGCCAACAGGCTGTTGGGCCCCGGGGTCAGCGACAGGCCCATGCTGGCCAGCAGGTAGATGAGCCAGGTGTCCAGTGCCATGTTGAAAACTGCCTTGTTCGAGAGAGGGCGACAGTCTATGGCGCAACGCTCAAGCTGGAAGAGTACTATCTGGTCATACAAGGGTCTTTTCTGGACGTGGTTTCATGCCGCCCGACATCCGCTTGCTGATCATGCCGTTACCGGATTTTGCCCTGCTGCCGTTTGGTGCCTTCCTCGACAAATTGCGCTTCAGCGCCGACGACGAGGACTATAGCCAGCAACGCTATTGCAGCTGGACAGTGGCGGGGCTCAGCCTTGAGCCGGTACCGTCGAGCAGTGGCGCGGTGCTGCAGGTCGAGGCCATTGCCGATCAGCTCGACCTCGCCCTTTTCGACTACCTGGTGGTGTTCGGCGGTCGCAGTGCCATGGCCACCGCGGCGCTGGCGCCACGTTACCAGGCGTTGCTCAGGCAGGCCGCCAAGGCGGGAGTCAAGCTGGTGGGGGTCGACAATGGCGCCTTCCTGCTGGCTGCCTGCGGCCTGCTGCAGGGGCACAAGGTGGTGGTGCACTGGCGTCACGAAGCCGAGTTTCGTGCTGCTTTTCCGCAGTTGCAGCTGCTGCGCGAGCAGTTGTACTGCATCGATGGCAACCGCATCACGTGCGCCGGTGGCACTGCCGCCATCGACCTGGCCGTTGCACTACTGTCACGCGCTTGCGGGCGAACCCGTGCGCTCAAAGGGCTGGCTGACATGCTGGTGGACGAGACCCGCGACAGCCGTCACGCCTTGCGCTCGCTGGAGCTGGGTGCTGGTCAGGGGCGCCAGGTACAACGGGCGCAAGCACTGATGCGTCATCACCTGGGTACACCGTTGGCCGTGGAGCAACTGGCCGCAGAACTGGGCATCAGCCGGCGTCAACTGGACCGGCAATTCCAGGCCAGCCACGGTATGAGCACCAAGGCCTGGTGGCTGGAGATGCGCTTGCAGCAGGCGCGCTGGCGTTTGCTCAACTCCAGCCACAGCCTGGCGCAGATTGCCGATGAGGTGGGCCTGGGTGATGCCAGCTACCTTGGCAAGTGCGTGCGGCGTCGGTTTGGGTGTACGGCCCTGCAGTTGCGTGCAGGTCATTACCCGCTCACGTGATCTACTGCGGCGTCCCGAACAACCCTGTCCAGTAGATCCCTGCATCGCTCTTGGGGTCCATCGCATAGGCAGCGCCCAGTTCACGGAAGTCCGGATTCATCAGCGTGGCGCAGTGCCCCGGGCTGTCCAGCCAGCCGTTGACGACCTTTTGCGCGGTGTCACGCCCGGCGGTGATATTTTCGCCGATCTGCTGGTACAGGTACCCGGCCAGTTCCGCCCGGTCACCGGGTGTGCGGCCATCTTTGTCGATGTGGTCGAAGAAGTTCTGGTTGGCCATGGCCCGAGTGTGGTTGGCGGCGACCCCGGCCAGCACTGTGCTCCAGCTCAGTGCCGGGGCGGCGGCAAACGGCTGGCCACCGCATTGCCGTGGCACCTTGCGCGCGGCGTTGACCTCCTGCAGCACCTTCTGTCCCTCGGCCTGCCAGTCGCCCAGGCGGCCGCTGAGCAGCGGCCGTGCCAGCACGATGCGCCAGTCGCGGCCCTCCTGGCTGACGCCGATATCGACGAATTGCGGGTCGAGCACCACTTGGCAGAAGCTTTCCTCGATGGCATGCATGGCGGCGCGTGCGTCGCGTGGCCCCGACAGGCTGATGGCCTGGACGCTGACCATGGGGTAGGCGGCGCGGGTCATGGCCTGTTGCAGGTCGCGGGTGCCCTCTGGCGACAGCGCAAGGCGTGTGTCGCTGTTGAGCGGCGGCAGTTCCAACGACGCCTCGCCACCGCAGGGCTGGGCCTTGCTGCGGTAGACATTGATCGAATCGATCAACTGCGCCTCTTCGCCGGTGGCTGCCAGCGCCCCGGTCGAAACGACCAGGCCCAGTGACAAGGCGACAACGGATGTCAGGACGCGCATGTGGATCTCCCTATGACTGGCAGCGTCGTGGTGTGCGCTGCTCATCCTACACAAGCCCGGGGCTTTTGGCCCGAGGTCGTGCAAGGCAATGAAAACACCGGCAATCGTTACTGGCGGCAAAAGAGGGGGTAGACTCCAGGCCCGTGGAAAAGTGCGGTCAGGTACCAGTCATTCGTATCGAGCCCGCGTTGTCAGCCGTTTACGCGTCAATGGGCCAACGCCTGGTTCGGCTTGTAGAACAAGAAGTGGGTGGTCTGCGCGGTCTTGCGATAAGCCTTCGCCCAGTCGGGGCGCACCGTGCGGTCGTGAAAGTACAATGCACCGCCGGTGGGGTCTTTCAACTGCTGGTTCAGCGCCTTGCGTGCGATCTCTTTGGCAACGTTGTAGCGTTGCGGTTCCTCGACCTGGTCCGGGCGCCCGTCACACCACCATGAGAACTGACAGGCCTTGGTCTCCACCCCCTGTTTGACTACCGCGCAGATGGTATCGGGAAAGCCATCGTGGCCCAGGCGGTTGAGCACCACACTGGCCACCGCGGTCATGTCTTTGGCGTCGGCGCCCTTGGCTTCCCAGTAGATGGTACGTGCCAGGCAGGTGATGCTGTCATCCAGCGGCGCCTGGCCAGCCGGGTCCACTGCTTGCGTTTCGCCTGGGGTCAGTTTCTCTGCCTTCCTGGGGGGCGGCGCATCTTCGACGACCTTTTCTTCAAGCACTGCGGCCTTGTCCTCGGCAACGGCGGCCTTGGCTGGATCAGCGGCAAACAGGGGGGCTGCGAGCAGGGCCGAGGTCAAGCCGATCAGCATCAAGTGAAGGCGCATGGGCACATTACCAGGCAGTGGGCAGAATTTCAGTCTAGCCAAGCGTAAGCATTAATACCAAAGGCAGGGTGGCGGCGGCAGCCACGGTCTGCAGGGCAATGAGGGTGGCCATCAGTGGCGCGTTGCCGCCCATTTGCCGGGCCATGACATAAGATGACGAAGCGGTTGGCAGCGCCTGGAACAACACTGCCACCACCGCTGCCTGGCCACTCAGGCCGAGCAGCCGGCAAACGCCCCAGGTGGTCAGTGGCATGACCAGGAACTTGAACGTCGATGCTGCCATCAGCGGCCGTACCTGCTGGCCGAGGCTGGCGCCGCCCAGGGCAGCGCCGACACACAGCAGGCCCAAAGGCAGTGCGGCCTGGCCCAAGGCCTTGACCGTGGCGTCGATACCGGCCGGCAAGCCCAGCCCCGTGGCCCGTAGCACCAGCCCCCCTGCGCAGCCGACGATCAACGGGTTGGCGAAGATCGCCCGAAGCACTGTGGCGGGCGAACTGTGACGGGCGCTGAAGCGGGCAAACACCAGCACGCAGAGCAGGTTGACCAAGGGCACGATGGCAGCGTTGGCCACCGCCGCCAGGGCAATCCCGGCGCTGCCGTAGATGCCCGCAGCCAGGGTGGCACCGATGTAGTTGTTGAAGCGGATACCGCCCTGAAACACCGAAGTGAAGTCGGCACCCTCATGGTTCGCCGCGCCCTGATACAGCATCAGCAATACGGCACCGGCCAGGGTCGAGAGCATCAGTGCGCCGGCCATGCCCAGCACCGGTATGCCATCGAGGTTGGCAGTGGCCAGGCCATGGAGGAACAGCGACGGCAGCAGGACGTAGTAGCTCAGGCGCTCGGCGCCAGGCCAGAAGCTCTCGGCAAGAAAACCGCGAAGGCGCAGGAAGGTACCCAGCGCTATCAGCAGGATGATGGGGAGCAGGGTGGTCAGCAGCAAGTGCAGCATGGTCAGCATTCCGTGGTCGGGTACGTGCACAGACTACGGGGGCGGATCAATCTGTAAAAACGTTGTTTTCTTCAGTGACCGTTGAGGAAAAATGCATGTTGGTGGGTGCGGATCGCGCTTCGGAGCAGCCTGGCTTCAGGCTTCCAGGGCGGTCTTCAACACCGCACTCAAATGCCGCCGCTGGCTTTTTTCATGCTCCAGCAACACCACCCGCCGGGTCAGCTGCGGCTCGCCAAACGGCAGGCAGGTGGCGGGTGGCAAGCGTTGCAGGTCGTCATCTGCCATGGGGATGACCGCCACGCCCAGGCCCATCACCGCCATGCGAGCCAGGGCTTCCTGGCTGTCCAGTTCCATCAGTTCGCTCACCTGCACCTGCTGGCGGCGTAGCTCCTGCTCGATCTGCCGGCCGGCCCAGGCACGCTTGTCGAAGCGCAGGAAAGGCTGGCTGGACAGCAACTGCGGCACGCTATACCCGGCCAGCTCAGGGCTGGCAATGGCCCAGAAACGGTCCTCGAACAGCGGTGTGAAGTCCAGGTTCTGCGGGTAAGGGCTGACCGGTTCGGTGGTGATCGCGGCATCGAGCTCACCGTCTTCCACGCGCCGCGCCAGCTCCGCCGACATGCCCGAGGCCACGCTGATGTGTAGCTGCGGGTGATGGGCCTTGATCCACACCAGTGCCTTGGGCAAACGCCGCGCCAGCACCGTGTGGATCGCCCCCAGGCGCAAGCGGCCGCGCAGGCTTGGGCCGCTGGCCAGGGCATCGGCCAGTTCGTCATAGGCAGCCAGAAGGCTTTCGGCGCGGGCCACCGCCAACTGGCCGGCTTCGGTCAGCACCACCTGCCTGCGGCTACGGTCGAACAAGGTCACCTTCAGTTCGTCTTCGAGGATTTTGATGTGCAGGCTGACCGCCGAGGGGGTGAGGCTGAGCAGGTCGGCGGCGCGGGCAAAGGTGCCGTGGCGGGCGATGGTCACCAAGGTGCGCAGGGCTTTCAGGGACATGCGGTTGAGGTCCGGTTCTCAGCTGACAGAGGCATATTGTCAGGCCCGGCCCTCTCGCAGCACAAGGCTGCTACCAGGCCTTGGCGATACGGCTCAGCGACTGCTACGCCCATAGGCCTGGCTGATCCGGTCGATCACCATGGCCAGGGCGACAATTGCCAGCCCGGCCTCCATCCCTTGGCCAACATTCAAGGTCTGGATCCCCGCCAGCACATCCTCACCCAACCCACGGGCGCCGATCATCGAGGCCACGACCACCATCGACAAGGCCATCATGACCGACTGGTTGAGCCCGGCCATGATGCTCGGCAGCGCCAGTGGCAGGGCGATGCGCCGCAACCGCTGCCAGCGGCTTGCGCCAAGGCCGTGTGCGGCCTGCAACAACGAGGGGTCGATCTGGCTCAAGCCCAGCTCGGTCAACCGCACCAGCGGCGGCAGGGCGTAGATCAGCGTGGCGAACACGGCAGGCACCTTGCCCAGGCCAAACAGCATCAGCACCGGGATCAGGTAAACGAACGCAGGTAGCGTCTGCATCACATCGAGTACCGGCAACAGCAGCCGCCTGGCCAGTGGCCGGGCAGCCAGCAGGATGCCCAGCGGTACACCCACCAGTACGCACAGGCCGGTACTGACCAGCACCAGGGCCAGGGTCTGCAGCAGCTTGTCCCAGAGCCCGAGCATACCGATCAAGGCCAGCAGCGCGACCAGCACGGCGCTGCGCAGCAGGCTGCGGCTGGCGTGCCAGGCCAGCAGACCCACCAGCAACAACAACAGCCACCAAGGCAACAGTCGCAACAGGTTCTCCAGGCCGACCAGCAGTTGCAGCAACTGGTCAGAAAAACTGCGCAGGTGGTCGCCGTAGTTCAATACCAACCCGTCGACCAGGCGGTTGATGCTGTCGGCAAAGGAAAACTGCAGGGTCTGCGGGAAACCGCTGCTCACAGGCTGGCCTCGACCTTGGCGGCGATGTCCGCCGGCAGCCAGGTTTTCCACACCTCGCGGTGATCGCGCAGGAAGGTGAGGGCGGCTTCGCGCGGGGGCGTGCGTTTTTCGCTCATGACGGCCAGGGCCTTGTTCAGGCGATCGATGGGCAGGTTGACCTGTTCGAACACGCTGACCAGGTCTGGGTAGTTTTCGCGAAAGGCTTTGGACACGCCAATCGACAACTTTGCCGGCAGCGAGCGGCTGCCTTTCGGGTTGGGGTTGGCGGGGTCGGTGAGGGTGGCCCAGGCCTGGGCATCGAACGGGGGTTCTTCCAGCCGGATGAGCTTGTAGCGCCCCATCAGCGGGGTCGGGTTCCAGTAGTAGAACAGCACAGGTTTGCCGCGCCGGATAGCCGAACCGATCTCGGCGTCCATCGCGGCGCCGGAGCCACTGCGGAAGTTGTTGTAGAGGCCATCCAGGCCATAGGCCTTGAGCTTTTGGCTGTTGACAGTTTCAGACGTCCAGCCGCTTGGGCTGTTGAGAAAACGCCCTTTACCGGGCGATTCGGGGTCAGAAAATACCTGCGGGTAACGCTTGAGGTCCTCGACACTGTGCAGCTCAGGCGCCACGGGCTTCAGGTTGCGTGCGGCATCGCCCTCGATCACATAGGCCGGTACCCACCAACCTTCCTCTGCATTTTTGACCGTATCGCCCAGTGCGAATACCTGGCCGGCCTGTTCGGCCTTGACCCAGGCAGGGCTGCGCCCGGCCCATTCCTCGGCGATCACTTGCAGGTCATTGCGCGCCAGGGCCACCTCCATGCTGACCGTGCTGCCAGGCAGGGTGTCGGTGCTGTAGCCGTAGCCGCGCTCCACGATCAGGCGCAGGATCTCGGTGGTGAGGGCGCCGCTTTCCCAGCCGATGGCACCAAAATGGATAGGCGCAGGCTGTTCTGCCGATGCGGCGCTGTCCGTGCTGGCCAGGCCCACCGTCAACAGCAGCCCGGCCAGCAGCGCTGGAAATCTCTTCATGTAAACCTCGTCGTTCGCCACGCCTTGGCGGTGGGGGCAAGTGTAGACGACGAGGTTTTGTCAGTTTCAGGGCCACTGGCGTGGCCCCGTTCGCTTCAGACGCGGAACTGGTCCATCAGCGCTTGCTGCTGGTTGGCCAGGCTGTTCAGCGACTGGCTGACCCGCGCCGACTCGTTGGCCTGGCCTGACAGGGATTCAGTGACATCACGAATGGTCGCCACGTTGCTGTTGATTTCCTCGGCTACCGCGCTTTGCTCCTCGGCGGCAGAGGCGATCTGCAGGTTCATGTCGGTGATCACCGTCACCGCCTGGCCAATGCGCTGCAATGCCGTGACGGCTTGGCCGACCTGCTCCACGCCACCTTGGGCCTGGCGGTGGCTGTGGTCCATGGCGCCGACCACTTCGCGGGTGCCGTTCTGCAGGGCTTCGATGACCTGCCGGGTTTCTTCCACCGACTCCTGAGTGCGCTGGGCCAAGTTGCGCACCTCATCGGCGACCACGGCAAAGCCACGGCCGGCCTCTCCGGCGCGGGCAGCTTCGATGGCAGCGTTGAGTGCCAGCAGGTTGGTCTGTTCGGCGATCGAGCGGATCACTTCCAGTACCGAGCCGATCTTCTCGCTGTTCTGCGCCAGGCCTTCTATTTCGGCCATGGTGTCGCTCATGTTGGCGGCCAGGGCACCGATGCTGCTGGTGGTGCGGTCGATTACCGCCAAGCCTTCGCGGGTGGCCTGGTCGGCATCGCGCGCCGCCTGTGCCGCCTGGGCGGCGCTGCGGGCAACGTCCTGGGCGGTGGCGCTCATTTCATGCGAGGCGGTGGCCACCTGGTCGACCTGGCGGTACTGCTGCTCCATGCCGGCGCTGGTTTCAGTGGCAATCGCCGAGGACTGGTCGGCCGTGCCTCGGGCGGCCTGCACCGAGCGTTTGACCTCGGCAATGGTTGGCTGCAACTTGTCGAGGAAGCGATTGAACCAGCCGGCCAGTTCGCCCAGTTCGTCCTGTTTCTGGTAGGTCAGGCGACGGGTCAGGTCGCCTTCGCCGCTGGCAATGTCCTTGAGCATGGCGGCCACGCCGAGGATCGGCCGGGTAACGCCGCGGGCCATCAGCCATACCAGCAGCAGGCCGACAATGGCGGCGGCCAGGCCCAGGCTCAGTTCCAGCAAGGTGCCGCTGGTATTGAGCGCGTCAAGTTCCTGCTTCAGGGTTTCGGCCGGCCCGGTCAGGGCGTTTTCCGGCACATCCAGCAACACGCCCCAGGGCTGGGCGTCCGGGATTGGCCGGAATGCCGCCAGTACCTTCAGGCGCTGCCGGTCGTGGAGGATGGTCAGCTTGCCATCGGCCAGCTTGCGCACCAGCTCGGCGCCTTTGGTCGTGTCTACCTGGTCGAAGCGCTGGGCCAGCTTGCTGGCATCGGCGCTGTAGCCGGCCAGCAGGCCGACCGGGGTCAGAATGCCGACCGTGGTGCGGCCTTCGTAGAGGCTGCGGCTGGCCTCTTGGCTCAGCGCCTGCAGGCTATTGAGGTTGATGTCGATGGACAGGGTGGCAATGATCTTGCCGTTAACCGCCAGCGGGAACACGATGCTGGTCATCAGCACCTGCTGGCCATCGATGTCGTAGAAGTACGGCTCTACCACGCACACCTTGCCGGAGGTGCGTGGGCATACCCACCAGGTGTTGGCCGGCTGGCCGCTGGGGCCGATCTCGGTGTTGGCCATGTCATGTTCGGGCAGGGCCATCGCGGTCAACTGGCCGGCGCGTGGCTGCGACCAGTACAGGGCAAAGCGCCCGGTTTCGTTGCTGCCCAATTCTGCCTTGCCGGCAAACAGGCTGTCCTTGTTGTCCAGGGCATTGGGCTCGAACACCAGTGACAGGCCGAGCAGGTCGGGGTTGGCTTGCAGTGCGGCGCGTACCTGGCGGGTCATGTCCTCGCGCAGGTCGAAGGCATCGAGAAAGCGCTTTTCGGCCTGCTCGCGCAGGAACAGCACCTGACGGGCGAAGCCGGCGCCGTACTGGTAGGCATCCATGAACTGGCGGCGAATGTTCAGCGCTTGCACTTCACCTTGTGACTCGATACGCGACTGCGCCGCCTCGGTCAGCATCTGCATGCTGCTGGCCTTGACCAGGTCCGAACTGTGATCCATGCGGTACAGCGACAGGCCGACGAGCAAGGTGACGATAGCGGCCAGACAGAGACCGGCGAGCAGGGTGATCTTCCACTGGATGGAAAGTTGTCGCAAAGGCATGGGGGCGGATCCCTTTTTTGGCATTAAGGGTTATGGCTTTATCTGCGGTGTGGCCGGGAGGTGCCAAAGCGCTGCGGCCAGGCACCTCGCTGCCTCCCTCAATATCGGCCCCTGCCGTTTTTTCTTTATTCAAACATTCAATTTAAATTTGACCGCCACTAATGCCCCGCATCAAGGCGCTTTTGACATCTGCCGCCTACTGCTTCAGAGTTCGCGCTTTTTTCTGTCGTAATGAGGTAAGCCAACCATGAATGCAGTGATCGCCGCGGTCGGCATCATGCTGATACTCAGCCTGTCCCGCGTGCACGTGGTCATCGCCCTGATCATCGGCGCCCTGGCCGGTGGGCTGGTGGGCGGCCTGGGCATCGAAGGCACGCTCAAGGCCTTCAACGGTGGCCTCGGCGGTGGTGCCACGGTGGCTTTGTCCTATGCACTGCTGGGTGCCTTTGCCGTGGCAATCGCCAAGTCTGGCCTGGCCCATGCGCTGGCCGACCGCGCCCTGGTCATGATCGACCGGCAGGACGACGCCAAGGGCGGCAAGGTCAAATGGCTGATGATCGGCCTGATGCTGGTGGTGGCCGTGTCGTCCCAGAACATCCTGCCTATCCACATTGCCTTCATCCCGCTGCTGGTGCCACCTCTGTTGTACGTGCTGACGCGCCTGCGTATCGACCGCCGGCTGATCGCCTGTGTGATCACCTTTGGCCTGATCACCCCGTACATGTTCCTGCCGGTGGGCTTCGGCAACATCTTCCTCAACGAGATCCTGTTGGCCAATGTGGCCCGCGCGGGTGTCGATGTGAGCGGCGTCAACGTCACCCACGCCATGGCCGTCCCGGCTGCCGGCATGCTCGTCGGCCTGCTGGTGGCGGTGTTCATCAGCTACCGCAAGAAGCGTGACTACGACCTGGCGCGGATCCAGCAGGTGGAGCAGGTGAGCGTGCAGTACAACCCGCTGACCTTGCTGGTGGCCGGGCTGGCGATCGCTGCAGCCTTCATTGTCCAGCTGTTGCTGGACTCGATGATCATCGGTGCCATGGTCGGTTTCCTGATCTTCTCGCTGTCGGGCATCGTCAAGTGGAAAGAGACCGACGACCTGTTCACCGAAGGCATGAAGATGATGGCCATGATCGGTTTCATCATGATTACCGCGTCCGGTTTTGCCGAGGTGATGAAGGCCACCGGTGAGGTGAAGAGCCTGGTGGAAACCTCGGCGCAGTGGATCGACCACAGCAAGGGCGTCGGTGCCCTGCTGATGCTGTTGGTAGGCCTTTTGGTGACGATGGGGATCGGCTCATCGTTCTCCACCGTGCCGATCCTGGCGGCGATTTTCGTGCCACTGTGCGTACAACTGGGCTTCGACCCGTTGGCCACGGTGTGCATCATTGGTACTGCCGGTGCGCTGGGTGATGCAGGTTCGCCGGCCTCGGACTCGACCCTGGGCCCGACCTCGGGCCTGAACGTGGATGGCCAGCACCACCACATCTGGGACACCGTGGTGCCGACCTTCATCCATTACAACCTGCCGCTGCTGGCGTTCGGTTGGTTGGCGGCGATGACCTTGTAAGGCGGGGGAGGGCGTCAGCCCTTGTCGGGCGGCGGCGAGATGCGATTGAGCACGGTGCTGCCGTCCTTGCTGCGGGTCAGGTAGACCGGCAGGACTTTGGGCAGGTTGTTGACCAGGCGCCCCACTTCACGGGTGTTGTAGATGCCGCTGATGCGAATGCGGCCGGTGCTGGCATCGGCCAGTAGCAGCGGGGCGTCGAGGTAGCGGTTTATCACCGGCAGCGCCTGTTCCAGGCTCAGGTTGTCGAGCACCAGCTTGCCGCTGCGCCATGCCAGGCTGTTGCCATAGTCGTCGCTTTGCTCCAGCTGCGGCTCGAAGTCGCCCTTGTGGTAGCTGGCCTGCATGCCAGGGCCAAGGCGATAGCCACCGGCACTGCCCTCACTGGACACCAGCACTGAACCTTCCACCAGGGTGACCTTCACCTGGTCCTGGTACTTCCACACGTTGAACTGGGTGCCGGTGACCCGGGTCTGGCCACTGCCGGCACGCACGATGAACGGGTGGCTGCTGTCGTGTCGCACCTTGAAGAACGCCTCGCCGCGCTTGAGCGTGACCTGGCGCTGGTCCTTGTAGTTGAGGAAGGTGAGCTCGGTGTGCAGGTTGAGCTGTACCGTGCTGCCGTCGCTGAGCTCCACGGTCTGCATGCGGTCACCGGCTTCGACGTGCTGGTAGTGGTTGGGCAACCAGCCCTGTTCCCACCCCATCCAGCCGGCCAGCGGCAGCACTGCCAGGGCGATGGCCGCAGCAGACGCCAGCGGCCGCCAGCTGCGGGGGCGGGTGGCGTGTTTGGCGGGTGGGTTGAAGTCGATGACGGTGGCGCTGCGCGGCAGCAGGTCGGCTGTTTGCCAGATTTCCAGCATCGCCTGATATTCTTCGGCATGCCGCGGGTCGGCCGCCAACCAGCCAGCGAATGCTTCACGCTCGGCCTGCGTGCAGTCGTCGGCGTGCAGGCGCATGCACCAATGCGCTGCGGCGTCGGTGATGGCATCGTCTGGGCTGGGATTGAGGCGGTCGTGGTTCATTGCGGCTCCGGGTTTTGCGCATTCTACCCTTGCGAGAGGGCTCCCGAGAACCAATGTACTGGCGAATGACTATCAGTTGTGCCGGTTTTTCGTCGGATTGACCACGGTTTTTCAGCGTTTGAGAACCCTTCGCGGGCAAAAGACGATGTCTGCAATCGCTTCCGGGGCGGCCTGGTGCGGCGAAGAGGTCAGTGTTTGCGGTACCGATTCGGTAACCTGTACCGGCCCTCTTCGCAGCACACGGCTGCCCTTGCAACAAGCGCGTCAGTGACACACCGGTCAGAACTGTGCGGCCTCTAGCCCATAAAGGCTGCCACTACCGGCCCGAATGCTCGCCTCCAGCCCCAACCCCCGCGGCAAGACCCGCTGGAAATAGAACGTCGCACAGGCAAGCTTCGCACCATGAAACGCCTCGTCCTCATCACGTTTGGCCAGCGCCACCGCCGCCATCCGCGCCCACATGTACGCATAGGCCGTCAGCCCGAACAGCTGCAGGTACTCAACGGCTACCGCGCTGACCAGGTTGGCATCCTCGCCAGCCTGCGCCCGCAGCCAGCTGCTGGTGGCCTCGAGCCGCGCCAGGCTCGCCTGCAGGGCCTCGCGGTGCAAGGGCGCATCCACACTGAAGGCGCGCACTTCGCTGGCAAAGCTGGCCAACGCCTGACCACCGTCGGCCAGCACCTTGCGCCCCAGCAGATCAAGGGCCTGAATGCCGTTGGTGCCTTCATAGATTTGCGCAATGCGCACGTCTCGCACCCGTTGCTCCTGGCCCCATTCGCGAATGTAGCCATGACCGCCATACACCTGCTGGCCAAGCACGCAGCTTTCCAGACCGTTGTCGGTGAAGAATGCCTTGGCCACCGGTGTCAGCAGTGCCACCAGGCGCTGGGCATGCTCGCGTTCGCCAGCGTCCTCGGCATAGCGCGCCACGTCCAGTTGCTGGCCAACGTAGACGGCGAACGCCCGACCTGCTTCGGTGAGGGTGCGCATGGTCAGCAGCATGCGCCGAACATCACCATGGTGGATGATCGGGTCGGCCACCTTGTCGTGTGCCTGCGGGCCAGTCGCTGCGCGGCTCTGCAGGCGCTCGTTGGCATAGCGGGCGGCGCTCTGGTAGGAGGCTTCGGCACAACCGATGCCCTGTATGCCGATGGACAGGCGCTCGTAGTTCATCATGGTGAACATCGCTGCCAGGCCCTTGTTCGGTTCGCCCACCAGGTAACCGATGGCTCCGTCAAAGTTCATGACGCAGGTCGCCGAGGCCTTGATGCCCATCTTGTGTTCGATCGAGCCACAATGGACAGCATTGCGCGCGCCCAGGCGGCCATCGGCCTCGACCAGGAATTTGGGGACCAGAAACAGCGATATGCCTTTGGCACCGGCGGGCGCATCCGGCAGCTTGGCCAGCACCAGGTGGACGATGTTCTCGGTCAGGTCCTGCTCGCCGCCGGTAATGAAGATCTTGCTGCCACTGATGCGCACGCTGCCATCGGCCTGAGGCTCGGCGCGGGTGCGGATCAGCCCCAGGTCAGTGCCGGCATGGGGTTCGGTCAGGCACATGGTGCCGGCCCAGCGGCCTTCGTACAGCGGTGGCAGGTAAGTGGCCTTGAGCGCTTCGCTGGCGTGGGCATCGATCGCCAGGCAGCTGCCTGCGCTCAATGCCGAATACAGGCTGAAGCTGCAGTCAGCTGCGTAGAGCATCTCTTCGAACAGCACGCCGAGCATCTTTGGCATGCCCATGCCGCCGTGTTCCGGGTTGCCACCCAAGCCGACCCAGCCACCTTCGCGGTAGGTGTTCCAGGCCTCGCGAAAGCCTTCGGGGGTGGTGACTTGGCCTGCGTCGAAGCGCACACCTTGCTCGTCACCGTTGCGGCTGAGCGGGGCGATCAGCTGGCCGGTGACTTTTGATGCTTCCTCGAGAATGGCGTCGGCAGTGTCGGCATCGATGCGTTCGGCCAGGGCGGGCAGTCGGGCCCACAGGCCTGAAGCGTTGAACACGTCATGCAGGACGAAGCGCATGTCGCGCAGGGGGGCGGAATAGGTGGTCATCGGCAGCTCTTGCATTAGTGGGGGAGGGTTGGGCGTGCGCTGAACCTTCAGGCGCAGTCGTGTGCTGCACCTGAAGGGGAGCGGCTACGGCATCAGAGGGCCTTGGCCCGGTCGCGCAGCACGTACTTCTGGATCTTGCCGGTCGAGGTCTTGGGCAGCTCGCCGAACACCACGGTCTTCGGCACCTTGAACCCGGCCAGGTGCTCGCGGCACCAACTGGTGATGTCGGCTTCACGGGTGTCCTCTCGGCCCGGCTTCAGGGCAACGAAGGCGCACGGGGTTTCCCCCCATTTTTCATCCGGGCGTGCCACCACGGCGGCTTCCAGCACTGCCGGGTGCTTGTACAGGGCGTCTTCGACCTCGATGGTGGAGATGTTTTCGCCACCGGAAATGATGATGTCCTTGAGCCGGTCCTTGATCTCGATATAGCCGTCGGCATGCCACACGGCCAGGTCGCCGGTGTGGAACCAGCCGCCACGGAAGGCTTCGGCGGTGGCTTCAGGGTTTTTCAGGTAACCCTTCATCACCGTGTTGCCGCGCATGAATATTTCGCCCAGGGTATTGCCGTCGCGGGGTACTGGCTGAAGGGTTTGCGGGTCGGCGACCATCAGGCCATCGAGGGTCGGGTAGCGCACGCCTTGGCGAGACTTGATGCGTGCACGCTCTTCCAGCGAAAGCGTGTCCCATTCGTCATGCCAGGCACACACGGTCACCGGGCCATAAACCTCGGTCAGGCCGTAGGTGTGGGTGACCTTGATGCCCATTTCTTCCACGGCGCCGATGACCTTGGCCGGTGGAGCGGCGCCGGCGACCATGGCCTGCACCGGGTGCTCGATGGCTGCCTTGGCCGCCTCGGGCATGTTGACCAGCGCGTTGAGCACGATCGGCGCACCGCACAGGTGGCTGACTTTGTGCTCGCGGATCAGGGTCAGGATCTTCTGCGGGTCGACCCGGCGCAGGAACACATGGGTGCCGGCCAGGGCGGTGATGGTCCAGGGGTAGCACCAGCCGTTGCAGTGGAACATTGGCAACGTCCACAGGTACACCGGGCGGTGGCCCATGGCCCAGGTCATCTGGTTGCCCAAGGCGTTCAGGTAGGCACCACGGTGGTGGTAGACCACGCCCTTGGGGTTGCCGGTGGTGCCGGAGGTGTAGTTCAGCGAAATGGCCTGCCACTCGTCATCGGGCCATTCCCAGGCAAATTCCGGGTCGCCTTCGTTGAGCAGGGCCTCATAGTCCAGCTGGCTGACCGCGCGGCCTTCGCCGTACTCCGGGTCATCCACATCAACCACCAGCGGCGGGTGTTCAAGCAGTGCCAGAGCGCCTTCGATGACCGCATGGAACTCGCGGTCGGTGATCAGCACTTTGGCCTCGCCATGCTGCAGCATGAAGGCGATGGCCTCGGCATCCAGGCGCACGTTCAGGGTATTGAGCACGGCACCGGTCATGGGTACGCCGAAGTGCGCCTCGAGCATGGTCGGGGTGTTGGGCAGCATCACTGCCACGGTGTCGCCACGGCCAATGCCACGACCGGCCAGGGCGCTGGCCAGGCGCCGACAGCGTTGGTAGGTTTCTTGCCAGTTGCGGCGGATGGCGCCGTGGATGACGGCCGGGTAGTTGCCGTAAACGGCAGCGGTGCGTTCGATGAAGCTCAGCGGGGTGAGGGCGACATGGTTGACGGCAGCGGGCATCAGGCCCTGGGCATAGATCGACATGCGGTAATCCTGTAAGGGAGGCAGACGCAGCCTGTGCACCTGGCCCCCGATGGCTGATTGTTAGCTCTGTTCAGGGTGCAGGGGGCGGACGGTGGGCCGCCCCCTCTGTCGCAGTTTTACGCGAGTCGCTATGGTATTAGGAATATCGACTATAGCAATATAGTAAAACTACTATAAAAACAGGCCGCCTACTGTGGATGACACTGCTTACCCCTTGCTTGCCAAAGACCCACAACCCAGTCTGTTGCTGGCCAGTGATGCAAGCCCGCTGGCACTCAACCCGGCATTGCAGGCCTGGGTCGCCGAAGGGCCTGAGCTGGCTTGCTGGCTGCCGGCCAATTGCGCTGCCCTGGTGCGTGCCTGTCTGCGCCAGCATCGGGCGATCAGCGATGTGGAAGTGCAGGTCGGCGAACGCATCGTGCTGTGGACGTTCATGCCGGACAACCAGGGCCAGCAGGTGCTGGGCCGCTGCCGCGATGCCAGCGAAGAGCGCCATGGCGCACGCGAAGCCAGCCGCGCCCGGCGCCTGTATCGGCTGATCATCGAAAACACCACCGACCTGATTTCCCGACACAGCCCCGATGGCCGCTTTCTCGATGCCTCACCGGCAGCCTACCGCCTGCTCGGCCTGTGGCCCGAGCAGCTGCGTGGCATGCCTGTACATACCCTGCTGCATCCGCGCGAACGGCGTCAGGTACTGCGTCAGGCCGCTGCCGCGCTGGACCAGGACGGCTACCACACGATGACCTGCCGGGTACGCCAGGCGACAGGTGACTACCGTTGGTTCGAAATCGCCAGCCGGGCGATCCGCGAGACCTACACCGGCGCGGTGGTGGAGGTGGTCAGCGTGTCCCGCGACATCACCTTGCGCATCGAAGCGCAGGAAAGCCTGGCGCACAGTGCCCGCCTCGCGACCCTGGGCGAGCTGGCCTCGGGCATCGCCCACGAGATCAATCAGCCACTGGCCGCGGTGGTCAACTATGCCAACGCCAGTCAGCGTTACCTGCAGGGCCTGGAACGTGATCCCCAGGCGCGCGAGCGGGTTGGCCAGGGCCTGCAGCGTATCAGCGAGCAGGCCACCCATGCCGCCGAAGTGATCCGCCGTCTGCGTGCCTTCCTGCGCAAGGGGCCGCGCCGCCTGCAGGCACTGGACGTGGCCGAGTTGGCCGGCGAAGCCATGCGCCTGTGCGCCTGGGAAGCCGCGCGGGACCAGGTGCAGGTGGAACTTCGCATGAGCGCTCAACTGCCCTTGGTGTATGCCGACCGGGTGCTGCTGGAGCAGGTGCTGCTCAACCTGCTGCGCAATGCCATCGATGCCAATCGCGAGCAGCAGGGTGAGCGACCGTCACGTATCCTGCTCTGCGCGGCGCGCGATGGCGATGGGGTGCTGGTCGAGGTCGCCGACCAGGGCCCGGGCGTGGCACCGGAGCGGCTGGATGAAATCTTTACGCCGTTTACCACCAGCAAGGCCGACGGCCTGGGCTTGGGCTTGAGCATGAGCCGCAGCCTGATCGAAGGCTTCGGTGGCAGCCTGTGGGCGCGGGCGGGTGACAGCGGCGGTCTGGTACTGTGCTGCCGGCTGGCGGTCAGCAGGGAATAAGGGGAGGCAGTGTTGCAAGCAAAAGTGTATGTGGTCGATGACGACCAGGGTATGCGCGACTCTACGGTCTGGCTGCTGCAGTCGGTGGGCCTGCAAGCCTTGCCATTCGCCAGCGGGCAGGCGTTTCTCGACGCCTGCGTCGATGATGGGCCCGCGTGTGTGCTGTTGGATGTGCGCATGCCGGGGCTGGGCGGGTTGGCTGTGCAGCAGGCGATGCGCGAGCGTGGCCTGATGGTGCCGGTGATCTTCGTCAGCGGTCATGCCGATGTCCCGATCGTGGTGCGGGCGTTCAAGGCCGGCGCCTGCGACTTCATCGAAAAACCCTACAACGACCAGTTGCTGCTCGACAGCGTTCAGGCTGCGCTGGAGCACGCCGGGCTGGCGCGACAGGGCGATCAGGCGCTGGCCTTGGTGCAGGCGCGCATCGACGGCCTGACGCCGCGTGAGCGAGACGTCTTCGTACCGCTGGCCCAAGGGTTGAACAACCGCGAGATTGCCGAGCAGTTGGGCATCAGCGTCAAGACCGTGGACCTGTACCGAGGCCGGGTGATGAAGCGGTTGCAGGCAGGCAGCCTCGCAGAGCTGGTGGGAATGGCGATTGCTTGCGGGGCGGTGGAGGCGCTGGGCCTGCGAGCGCGGTAGCCGCCTTTACGTAGCCCCTGGCAGGGGCGGCGTTGTGTGTCGCGATGGGCCGCAATGCGCGCCTGCTGGGGGCGGTGTGACAGCCAGAAAACACCCACTATTTCATAGCTAGCTAATGAAGGCTTTGACATTCACTGCCTAGGCAGTAATATTTCTACACACTTAACTGAGCAACCAACGATGGCCCATTTTTCTCCCGAAAACTTCCAAACCTGCGCCATCGGCATGTTGCTTGGCCGTGCTGCGATTCTCAAAGACCGCATTCTTGACTGGCACCTGGAGTCAGAGGGCGTTACCGCCGCGCAGTTCAAAGTGCTGATCATCGTCACCCAGTACCAGGTGGATACCCCGGCCGAATTGTGCCGTTACCTGGGCCTGGACAGCGGATCGATGACCCGCATGCTCGACCGCCTCGAGCAGAAGGAACTGATTGTGCGCAACCGCTGCGCCGACGACCGTCGCCAGGTGCGCCTGGCACTCACCGCCGACGGCCAGCGCCTGGCCAACCGCCTGCCGGAAATTGGCGCCGCCGCCATGAACGAGTTGTGCGGCGTGCTGGCACCAGAGGAGCTCAAGACCCTGGAAGGCCTGCTGGCCAAGGTGCTGCTCGGTGCTGGCGACCCGTTGACGATCCGCCGCTTCGGCGACCGTTGAACCCTGTAACGAATTATCCAAGGTATTGTCATGGCCACTCCCGCAGACACCCCGACTCCCTCCGTCTCGCCCGAGCCGTCGCGCAAGCGCAAGGCTTGGTTGCTTGGCCTGCTGTTGCTGCTGATCCTGGCAGGGGTAGGCACCTGGGCCTGGTACAGCATTGTCGGGCGTTGGCACGAAAGCACCGACGATGCGTATGTCAACGGCAACGTGGTGGAGATCACCCCGCTGGTCGCTGGCACCGTTATCAGCATCGGGGCCGATGACGGCGACCTGGTCCACGCCGGCCAGGTGTTGCTGCAATTCGACCCGGCCGACAGCGAAGTGGCCTTGCAGTCCGCTGAAGCCAAGCTGGCACGCAGCGTGCGGCAGGTGCGCGGGCTGTACAGCAACGTCGACTCGCTGAAGGCTCAACTGGAAACGCGCCAAGCCGAACTGCGCAAGGCGCAGCAGGACTTCAACCGGCGCAAGGTGCTGGCTGACAGCGGTGCGATTGCCGCCGAAGAACTGTCCCATGCCCGCGACGACCTGAGCGTTGCCCAGGCTGCCGTCAACAGCGCGCGCCAACAGCTCAGCACCAGCAGCGCGCTGGTCGACGACACCGTGGTGTCCTCGCACCCCGATGTCATGGCTGCAGCTGCCGACCTGCGCCAGGCCTACCTCGACCACGCCCGCACCACATTGGTCGCGCCGGTCACCGGCTACGTCGCCAAGCGTACCGTCCAGTTGGGCCAGCGCCTGCAGCCGGGCACCGCGACCATGGCGGTCATCCCGCTGGATCAGGTGTGGATCGATGCCAACTTCAAGGAAACCCAGCTGCGAGAGATGCGCATCGGCCAGCCGGTGGAAATCACCGCTGATGTGTACGGCAGCGAGGTCAAGTACAGCGGCACGGTCGACAGCCTTGGGGCGGGCACCGGCAGCGCCTTTGCCTTGCTGCCGGCGCAGAACGCAACCGGTAACTGGATCAAGATTGTCCAGCGAGTACCCGTGCGCATCCACCTCAGCCCCGACCAGCTCAAGGACCACCCGCTACGTATCGGCCTGTCCACCGTGGTTGAAGTCGACCTGCATGACCAGAGCGGCCCGACCCTGGCCCAGCAGCCACCGCAGAAGGCCAGCTACACCACCCAGGTGTATGACCACCAGATGATCGAAGCCGACAACCTGATCGCCCGGCTGATTCACGAGAACAGTGCAACCGGCAAGACGGCGCAACGATGAGCAACAACGCCGCTGCCCAGTTCACGCCGCCAAGTCTGCTGCTGACCACCATCGGCCTGTCGCTCGCGACGTTCATGCAGGTGCTGGACACCACCATCGCCAACGTGGCCCTGCCGACCATTTCCGGCAACCTGGGGGTGAGCTACGAGCAAGGCACCTGGGTCATCACCTCGTTCGCGGTGAGTAACGCTATCGCCTTGCCGCTGACCGGCTGGCTGAGCCGGCGCTTTGGTGAAGTGAAACTGTTCATCTGGGCCACGCTGCTGTTCGTGCTGGCTTCGTTCCTGTGCGGTATTGCCCAGTCGATGCCCGAGCTGGTCGGGTTTCGCGTCTTGCAGGGTGTGGTCGCCGGGCCGCTTTACCCGATGACGCAGACCCTGCTGATTGCTGTCTATCCCCCGGCAAAACGGGGGATGGCACTGGCGCTGCTGGCGATGGTCACGGTGGTGGCGCCGATTGCCGGGCCGATCCTTGGGGGCTGGATTACCGATAGCTACAGCTGGCCATGGATCTTCTTCATCAACGTGCCCATCGGCCTGTTCGCTGCTGCCGTGGTGCGCCAGCAGATGCGTACGCGCCCGGTGGTCACCAGCCGCCAGCCGATGGATTACATTGGCCTGCTGACCCTCATTATCGGCGTCGGGGCCTTGCAGGTAGTGCTGGACAAGGGCAACGATCTGGACTGGTTCGAGTCGTCGTTCATCATTGTCGGCAGCCTGGTTTCGTTGGTGTTCCTGGCGGTATTCGTGATCTGGGAACTGACCGACCGGCACCCGGTGGTCAACTTGCGCCTGTTTGTGCACCGCAACTTCCGCATTGGCACCATCGTGCTGGTCGGGGGGTATGCCGGGTTCTTCGGTATCAACCTGATCCTGCCGCAGTGGTTGCAGACGCAGATGGGCTATACCGCGACTTGGGCGGGCCTGGCAGTGGCGCCGATCGGTTTGCTGCCGGTGATCATGTCGCCGTTCGTGGGCAAATATGCGCACCGTTTCGACCTGCGGGTGCTGGCTGGGTTGGCGTTCCTGGCGATCGGCACCAGTTGCTACATGCGTGCCGGTTTCACCAGCGAGGTGGACTTCCAGCACGTGGCCTTGGTGCAGTTGTTCATGGGGATTGGCGTGGCGTTGTTCTTCATGCCGACCTTGAGCATTCTGCTGTCTGACTTGCCGCCGCACCAGATTGCCGACGGTTCGGGGCTGGCGACTTTTCTGCGAACCTTGGGCGGGAGTTTTGCGGCTTCGTTGACTACCTGGATCTGGATTCGTCGGGCGGATCAGCACCATGCCTACCTGAGCGAGCACATCAGCCAGTTCGACCCGACGACGCGGCATACCCTTGAGCAGTTGGGCGGGGCCAGCCCGCAGAGTTATGCGCAGTTGGAGCAGATACTCAATGGGCAGGCTTACATGATGTCGACGGTGGATTACTTCACCTTGATGAGCTGGGTGTTTGCCGGGTTAATTCTGCTGGTGTGGTTCGCCAAGCCACCCTTTACCGCCAAGGCGGGGCCGGCATCGGCGGGGCATTGAGCTACAACCAAGGCAAGATCCCGATGCTCTCGCTCTCGCTCTCGCTTCGGCTTTTCATTTTGCTTCTAAGCGCGCGATAGCCCAGGCGCCGCGGATTGCGACTTCAGGAGGCCGAGCGCAGGGCTTGCGAAGGGAGGTGACGGGCATGGATGCCCGTCAAGCGCTGGGCCCCAGGATGGGGCCTGCAGCGCGGTCCTCCCGGGAGCAAGACCGTAGCGAGGGAACCCCGGAGCGCAGCGCAGGGGCCGGATGATAGGAGCCAGCGTTTTTTGGTTACTTTTTGTCGCGTTTGACAAAAAGTGACCCGCCGTAAGGGCGGAAGGGTGACTGTGCGCCACCCGCGCGAATGAATACCTACTCGATGTGAATGCCCACATCCAAGAAGCAAGAAGCAAGAAGCAAGAAGCAAACTCGTCTGTTTTGACTCAGCGAACAGTCCATTCGCGATGGCGACACCGACTCACCTTTTCGCCCTTACGGCGAGTCACTTTTTGTCAAACGCGACAAAAAGTAACCAAAAAACGCTGCGCTCCC
>PJUF01000054.1_pt1 | contig 138993 bp, 160 predicted proteins | sample 1512191 | NCBI WGS metagenome assembly PJUF01 (sample SAMN08177673, study PRJNA422409) | Feces metagenome, whole genome shotgun sequencing project. | isolation source: Chicken feces (3) enriched on wood chips | host: Gallus gallus | place: USA: Madison | collected 2015-01-15
GGGCTGTCCTCCTGCGTCACAGCGGACATGAAGATGGTCCAGAGCTTGCGATTGAACGTCAGGGCAGAGCGCAGTTCGTCCTGGGTGGACGTCTCCCACTCATCCTTGACCTTCTGTAGGCCAGCCGCCGCCTTCATCAGCAGCGCGGATTCGCGCTGGCGCGGGGATTCAACGACCTTCGCCGTCTGCTGGTAGGCCTGTGCGCCGGTTTGATGCATGATTGAGAAGGTCCTGTTCGTATTCGATAAGCTTCTGGGACGCCTTCAGAGCCTTGTACAGGGAGCCGGTTAATATCTCGTTATTGATTTGGTCCACAATCGGTAGAGAACTGGGCACTGCGGCCACAAAGTCCCTCGACATTTCATTGTAGGTGGACTGCGCACGTTCCGTGTCTTCCTCGATATACATGAGCTGCACGGCCAGATAGATGCGCTTGGCAGGCGTGTTGGCCGTCTCGGATGTGAGGATATCCTTTTCGCGCAGGATCGGCGCGTTGCCATCGATGAACAGCCGCGTGCGCTGGTCGGAATTGGTGATGATGCAATTGCCCACCAGCAGCTTTTCGCCCGGCTTGAGTTCGACCTTGAGCGCCATCGTAGATACGTCCCCGCCTGATGGAATGATCCAGCCTCTCTAGCCCGAGATTGCGGCAAAAACAACGAAGGCGGGCCGATGGCCCGCCTTCCAAGAACGCATGTGGTAAGCGAATTACTGCAGCAGCTGCAGGATCGACTGGTCGGCCTGGCTGGCCAGCGACAGGGAGTTCTGCGACAGCTGCTGGCGGGTCTGGAGCGCCAGAAGGTTTGCCGCTTCGGTATTCATGTCGGCCAGGGTCAGGTTGCCGGCACCGGTTTCGAGCGTGTTGATCATCGCCTCGGTGAACTTCTTGCGGTTCTGCACGATCGAGAGGTTCGAACCGAAAGTCGATGCCTGCGAGCGAACTTCGTCGAGCGCCGTCTTCATGTCCGAGAGTAGGCCATCGATGGTGCCGTCGCTGTCCAGCTGGGATTCCTGAAGCTGCGTCGGGACGCCCAGGTTGAAGGCGTTGATTGTCTCGCCGTCGTCGGTCTGGATGTCGATCGCCGAGGTGCCAGTCTCGTTGAAGGTGATGGTGAGCTTGTCGCCGCGCAGCAGGTTGATACCGTTGAACGAGGCGTCGTCGGAGAGCTTGTCGAGCTGGTCACGCAGTTCGTTGAACTGCTTGGTCAGATTGGCGCGAACCGAGTTGCCGACGATCTGCGTGTCGCCGGTGAAGGCAGCAGGCTTGGTGACAGTCAGGTCCTGGGTCGAGAGGTTCTCTATGCGCAGCTTGCCGTTGTCGTTGGAGGCGCGCACCATCCCGGCATAGGGACCGTCCTTGGCGTTGATCTCGGTGACGAGCTCATCGACGGTCTTGAATACGTTGGTGGTGGTACCACCCGTCGTGGTTTCGTCCGAACCGGTGACTTCGGCAGTGTCGGCAATACCCGAACCTGTGGCACCGCCGGTTGCGGCGAAGCCGGTGATTTCGAGGCTTGAGCCGGCGCCGGTCGTGGTCGAGGTAAAGACCAGCTCGCCATCATCGCTGACGCTGGCAATGTTGGAGCCAACCTTGGCATTGATGATGTCGGCCAGCTCTTCTGCCGTCACGGCGGAGCTGTCGGCAGCGGTCCCGTCGACATCGGCAAAGCCGATCGTGACCGGGGTCGCCGCAGCGCCGTCGATGCTGATCGAGAAGGTAATTTCGCCGTCATCGGCGCCAGCATTGGTGAAGTCGACCGCGGTGAACGCGCCACCGGTGATGCTCGCGGCAGATGCCGGGGTAACGGTGCCGCCCGAGGTGACCGACTTGGTCAGTGCCAGACCAGCCGGCGCGGTCGCAAAAGCGCCACCGGAGAAAGCCATGGTTTCGGTGCCGGCCGGCGTGCCGGTCGTGGGAACGAAATAGGACTGGGTCTGGAAGGACTTGTCCTGACGCGCCTGACGCAGGGTGGACTGCATCGATTCGAGGGTCTTGGTCATGGCCGAAAGGCCATTGTCGGCGGCTTCCAGCGTCTGGATGCCATTCGCCATGGAGTCGATCAGAGCCCCCAGGTCGCTGGCGCGATTGGTCAGACCCTTGGCCGTGAACCAGTTCGAGGGATTGTCGAGGGCGGAATTGACCTTGTTGCCGGTGGCGAGACGATTCTGCGTCGTCGCCATCATGTCGGCGGTGCCCTTGAGGGAGAGAAGATTGGCCTGAACGGCCTTTGAGAGTGAGATGTCCGCCATCTGATGGATCCTTGCCTCAGGCCGTTTCTGGCCCCTTGGCAAAACAGTTAACCGCAGTTTCTTAAAGGGGTGTTAACCATGCGGATTGACGCCTCATAAACCATATTTTTCGGGGGTTTTTAGGCTCCAAAATGAGAGAAGGGCGGGTCTTGCGACCCGCCCTTTGAACCTTTGAGTACCGACTCGGCCTGTTAGCGGATGAGCTGCAGGATCGACTGGTCGGCCTGGCTCGCCAGCGAGAGCGAGTTCTGCGACAGGGACTGACGGGTCTGCAGAGCCAGGAGGTTTGCAGCTTCCGTGTTCATGTCGGCCAGGGTCAGGTTGCCGGCACCGGATTCGAGGGTGTTGATCATCGATTCGGTGAAGGTCTGACGGTTCTGCACGATCGACAGGTTCGAGCCGAAGGACGAAGCCTGCGAACGCACTTCGTTCAGGGCGGTCTTGAGCTTGGTCAGCTCGGCGTCGATATTGGTGTCGCTGTCGAGATCGGATTCTTCGAGCGTGGTGGCGACACCAAGGTTCGAGGAATTGATCGTCTTGCCGTTCTCGGTCTGGATATCGATCGACGACGTGCCGGTTTCGTTGAAGGTAATGGCCAACTTGTCGCCGCGGAGCAGGTTGATACCGTTGAACGAGGCATCATCGGCGAGCTTGTCGAGCTGGTCGCGCAGTTCGTTGAACTGCTTGGAGAGACCGGCGCGAACCGAGTTGCCGTCGATAGTCGTGTCACCGGTGAAGGCAGCAGGCTTGGTGACAGTCAGGTCCTGGGTCGAGAGGTTCTCGATGCGCAGCTTGCCATTGTCGTTCGATGCGCGGAGCTGGCCAGCATACGGGCCATCCTTGGCATTGAGCTCGGTGACCAGCTCATCGACGGTCTTGAACACGTTGGTGGTGGTACCACCCGTCGTGGTCGAGTCCGAACCAGTGACTTCGGCCGCGTCGGCAATGCCCGAACCGGTGGCACCGTTGGTTGCGGCGAAGCCGGTGATTTCGAGGCTCGAGCCGGTGCCGGTCGTGGTCGAGGTAAAGACCAGTTCGCCATCATCGCTGACGCTGGCAATGTTGGAGCCAACCTTGGTATTGATGATGCCGGCCAGTTCTTCTGCCGTCACGGCGGTATTGTCGGCAGCGGTGCCGTCGACATCGGCAAAGCCGATCGTGACCGGGGTCGCCGCAGCGCCGTCGATGCTGATCGAGAAGCTGATTTCACCGTCATCGGCGCCAGCGTTGGTGAAGTCGACGGCGGTGAATGCGCCACCGGTGATGCTCGCGGCAGATGCCGGGGTAACGGTGCCGCCCGAGGTGACCGACTTGGTGAGGTTGAGTGCAGCCGGAGCCGTGGCGAACGAACCACCCGAGAAGGTCATCGTTTCGGTGCCGGCCGGCGTGCCGGTCGTGGGAACGACATAGGACTGGGTCTGGAAGGACTTGTCCTGACGGGCCTGACGCAGGGTGGACTGCATCGATTCCAGAGTCTTGGTCATGGCCGAGAGGCCATTGTCGGCGGCTTCCAGGGTCTTGACGCCATTGGCCATGGAGTCGAGCAGGGCACCCAGGTCGCTGGCGCGATTGGTGAGGCCCTTGGCGGTGAACCAGCTGGAAGGATTGTCCAGAGCCGAGTTCACCTTGTTACCAGTGGCGAGACGGTTCTGGGTGGCAGCCATCATGTCGGCCGTGCCCTTGAGGGACAGCAGGTTCGAACGGACGGCTTTCGAAAGAGAGATATCAGCCATTTGGCTTTTCCTTTTCTAGGATACGCAAACAAAAACACCTCTTCCTGAGGCTGGGGCGATCCTCATCCGGCAGGACATAAAGAACCGTTAAATGGATGCCGAAATTTTGGGCAAATACTGGCCGGGAATTTATCGAGCCGAAAAGAAAAAGCCCCGGAAACCGGGGCTTTCAGACAGTTGGGCATGGCAGGCGCCTAGCAATTCGTTAACTCAAGCCAGAAGGTCCTTGAGCCGGGCCTGGGACTCCTCGGGAATTTCCGCCGAGCCGATGCGGCGCAACAGTTCTTCCATCGATTGCGGCGTCGGTGGCAACGCGCCCGCGATGATGGCAGCGGCAAAGTCGGCGGCGCGATTGCGCTCGCTGGCGATCGCCTGCTCCTCTGCCTCCGGTTGCCGACGCTCGGAAAACGTCTCGCGATCGCCGGCCCTGGCGTTGGCGGGAGAGTGCTGCGGCCCTTCGGGCAGCACGGTCCGCTCGCCCATGGCAGGGCGATAGCGGTATTGGCTCAGTTGCGTTGCGCCCGCAGATACGGGCTCGACGGCGAGGTTCAAGACCATGACGTTCCCCGAATACACTTATCCGCGGAAACCCTACTCGGCGCCTGTTATCCTCGCGTAACCGCCGCGTTGCGCATTTGAGTCAAATGCGCGGGACTACAAGGCCCGATTGATGGCAATGCCCTTTGCCGACGAGGCGGCATCGGTGGTCACCGTGCCAGCCGTGCCATAGGTCTTGGCGCGGTTCTGCTGGCCCACCATGCGGGCAACGTCGGTCAGCACGTCTTCGGTCACCGTCTTGGCCGTGGCGAGGACGCGGAGGTTCTCGGCCATCTGCGTGGCGAGGCTTTCGTGGCCGGCGCGCAGGCGTTCGAGAGCGGCGGGCGCCTCGGCCGACAGGCGCGAACCCTGACGCTGGATGGCGCGAGCGAAGGTGACATAGTCCTGGGCGAGCCGCGTCTTGTCGGGCGTCAACTGCCCTGCCTGGCGCATGTGACCGGCCCGGAGCAGAGTGGTTTCCTGGTTCATCACGTCGACCAGTGCGGCCAGGGCCTGTTCGGCATGGGTGCACAACTCCTGCGCGGGGAGTGCGTCGAGAGCGGCGAGGCGGGCGGCTGCGGTCATTTTCCGTAAACTCCGGTACTGGCGACAAAGTTGGAATTGGTCAGGCCACGGCTGGAATTGGCGGCTTCCTGCAGGGCGATCATCTGGCCCATCAGCTCGTCGGCCAGGCCGATGCCGCCACTCTGGGCCATGGTATTGGCAAGCTGCTCGGCCTGCATGGAGCGCCATGTCTCCTCGCCGAAGCCGCCGCCGAAATTCTCGTCGCCCTTGATCGAGGCGAACATTTCCTTGGTCAGCATGTTCAGGAACACGCCTTCGAGCTCCTGCGCCTGGTTGCGGATGCGCGTCAGCTGGCTTGGCGACAGGCTGGAGCTGGCGGGATCGATCGTGATCATCACAGCACCTCGATTTCGGCCTGGAGGGCTCCGGTCGCCTTGATGGCCTGGAGGATGGCAATCAGGTCGCGCGGCGAGATGCCCAGAGCGTTGAGGCCGTCGACCAGCTGTTGCAGCGTCACTGACTCCTGGACAACCTGCAGCGCGGTATCGGACTGATTGACGTTGAGATTGGTGTTCGGCTCCACGGCCGTCTGGCCCAGGGAAAGCGGGTTGGGCTGCACCACCTGCGGGTTTTCGGCGATGGTGACGGTGAGGTTGGACTGGGCCACCGCGACGGACGAAACCCGCACATCCTTGCCCATGACGATGATGCCCGAATTTTCGTCGATGACGATCTTGGCTGGCTGGTCCGTCTGCACGATCAGCTGCTCGATATCTGTCAGGAGGTCGACGATATTGCCGTTGAAATTGCGGGGCAGAGTCAGGCGCACCGTGGCCGGGTCTTCCGGCACGGCGGTGGGCGCGCCGATGAAGTCGTTGACTGCCAGGGCGATGCGGCGAGCTGTGGTGAGGTCGGGGTTGCGCAGGGCCAGGCGCAGCGAATGCTGCGACCCCAGATGGAAGTCGATCTCGCGCTCGATCAGCGCGCCCGACGAGATGCGTCCCGTCGTCGGTACGCCGGAAATGACGCTGGCGGCGTCGCCTTGCGCCTTGAAGCCGTTGATCAGCACCGGGCCCTGGGCAATGGCATAGACCTCGCCATCGGCGCCCAGCAAGGGGGTGACGAGCAGCGTGCCGCCTTGCAGGCTGTCGGCATCGCCCAGTGCCGCGACCGATACGTCCATGCGCGAGCCCTGGGTGGCAAAAGGCGGCAGGTTGGCGGTCACCATCACCGCGGCGACATTGGCGGTGCGGACATTCTCGCCCTGGGTGTTGACGCCCAGCCGCTCCAGCATCGATTGCAGCGACTGCTTGGTGAAAGGGGAGTTGTTGAGGCTGTCGCCGGTGCCGTTAAGGCCGACCACGAGGCCATAGCCGACGAGCTGGTTTTCTCGAACGCCTTCCATGTCGACGATGTCCTTGATCCGCGCCGGGGCGGACAGGACGGGCGTGACCGGTGCGATGATCAGCGCGGCGCTGAGCACCGTTGCGGCTATGGTTCGAAACAGGCGGTTCGGCATTTCAATCCCCGAGTGATGCCGCTCCATCCCCATGGCGCGGCCTTCGCAGGGTTCAATGCCAGAACTGTGCCAAGTCTCACTTTTCCAGCCAAGTCACTGACGATATTTAGCTTTTGTCTTCGCGGGACTTGGCTTGGTGGATAGTCATGCCGGTGGTAAGCAATTCTTGCCGGGCGCGTTAAGGCCTTGTTAACCGGCATGGGCAGATTTTGCCGGTATCGACGGGTCTTAAGTGAGTCAGGCTTCTTGCGCATAGACGGCACAAATCGGTCCAACGGCGTTACCGGCCGTAACGCCGTCGGCAAGTCCGGCGGCGGTCCGGCCTTCATGCCCGTGGGCGAGCAGGGCCCGGCGCGCGTCAACACGGCGGCGCCCGTGATGCCCGCCGCTGGTCTTGATGCCATCCTGGCCTTGCAGGCCGTGGGCGATTTTACCGAAAGCCGCCGCAAGACCGTAAAGCGCGGGGCAAGTCTTCTCGATCTGCTCGAAGGCATGAAGGCGGATCTGTTGGTTGGGCGAGTGGCGCCTGGCCGGCTCGAAGCCATGGTCAGCCAGCTCGGCGTCATGCGCGACCGGGTAGAGCCGGACCTCGATGCGTTGATCGACGACATCGAGCTGCGTGTGCGTGTGGAGCTCGCCAAGCTGGGTCGTTTCCCCGCGACCTGACAGTACAGGCGCGCTGCCGTCCGTCATCACCATGTCGTCACTTGTGCACTATCCGGCTGTCGAGCCCGGCTTTACTGCGTTAACGAGACCTAACTTGTGCGCTTGCCGGGGGCGGGGCAGGCGCATATATAGGCCGCCAAGGGCGCATTGGAGTTGAGTCTGCTGATGTCTTCGGTTGAACTTACGGATTATCGACCCAGCGAGGACGAGCCGTTCATGAACCCGCGCCAGCGGGAATATTTCCGGAACAAGCTTCACGCCTGGAAGGACGAGATCTTGCGCGAAAGCCGCCTGACTCTCGAGAACCTCCAGGAAGAAAGCCAGAACCATCCTGACATGGCCGATCGCGCCAGCTCCGAAAGCGATCGTTCGCTGGAACTGCGGACCCGTGACCGGCAGCGCAAGCTGATCTCCAAGATCGACGCCGCGCTCAAGCGCATCGACGATGGGACCTACGGTTATTGCGAAGAGACCGGCGATCCGATTGGCCTCGCCCGGCTCGATGCCCGGCCCACGGCAACGCTGAGCCTTGAGGCCCAGGAACTGCACGAGCGACGCGAGAAGGTCTATCGCGACGAATAGTCGGCACCGCCTCGTGAGAATATGAAAAAGCCCGCAGAGATGCGGGCTTTTTGTATGCGTTTGGCCCGGTCAGTGCTGGTCGCGAGCGGCGTTCTGGGCCAGGTTGCGCTCGACATTGCTGTCGTGCCGCGCCTGGATGTCCGGGGTCATTTCGCTGGCGAAATCGGCCATCTCGTAGACCGGGCGAATGTCGATATCGCTTTCGGTGAACATCGGGTTGGGGCAGCGCTTTACCCACTCGACGGCCTCATCCATGTCGCGCACTTCCCAGATCCAGTAGCCGGCGACGATCTCCTTGGTCTCGGTAAAAGGCCCGTCGATGACGGATCGGTCCGAGCCGCTGAAATGGACGCGCTTGGCGTTCTTGGTCGGCTTGAGCCCATCACCGCCGAGCATGATGCCGGCATTGATCAGCTCTTCATTGTACTTGCCCATGGCTTCGAGCAATTCGGTGGTAGGCATGATGCCCTGTTCACTGTCGGCAGTGGCTTTGACGAATACGACGACGCGCATTTTCGGCTCCTCATTGTCGAAGGCGCTATTGCCTTCCTGTCCAGCCGACGAGCGGCCGCAAAAGGCTTCGACATTTTTTCGCACATTTTTGTCGTGCGGCCAAAAATTCTCGGCGGCGCCTCAAGCCCCTGCCTGTCGGCCGTTTTTGCCCCTCAGAATCCAAATACGGTCGTGATGCCTGAGTGATCATTGCCGGTCTGCACGCAATGCGCGTCGGTGGCCTGGCCGAACTGGAACAGGCCGCAGCTGTTATTGTTGCCGTCCTGGCTCACCGTGCCGTTGTGGCCGTCGCCCTCCTGCCAGATCAGCCCATGGTTGCCCCAACCGCTCTGGGCAAATCCGACCGCATTGCCGTCGCCGTTCTGGAAACCGGTGGCACCGCTTGTCGAGAGGCCCTGCACCAGCGAAAACACCTTGAGACCCAGTCCGAGAGCTTGCGCCTGGTCCGGATCGCTCGGTGCGAAGCCGAAGGCGATCTGGCCGCCGGCCATGGCTGGTCCGGAAGAAAGACCGATCAGTGTTGCAGTGGCGAAGGCTGCAACGGTCTTGGTGAAGAAGGCAGTCATTGCGAAGTCTCCCTGAATGTACGGTCCCTGTCGTGCCGGTTTGTCCAGCGCATGAAGGGACACTAGAGGGGCTGGCATGAACCGGCGTGGAGCGCCTCGTTCAGATGTCGTTCACCTAGAGGGATCAGCCATGAAAAAGCCCCGCCGAAGCGGGGCAGTGGGGATAAGAACGGATGGCCAGATCAGGTTCGCGTCGTCAGCGGCGCCGAACAGTTGAATTCCTTGCCGTCGGCCTTGACCACGAAATCGATAGAGGTCGATGCACCTGCGTTGACCATGACACTGCCGAGCGACACAGCGGCACCCGGTGCTGCCGAAAATTCACCACCCTGGCTGATATTGCTCGAGCCGCCACCACTCTGGCTGCGAATGGCGAAGCGGTATTCGCCGCGCAGTGCCTTCTGGCTTTCAACCACGCCCTCAAGCGTCAGCATGCCGCGTTCGGTCACGGAGCTCACGCCACAGGCGAAGCCGGCATTCTGGGTTGGGTTGGACGTGTCGGCATTGGCGCCAACCGCTGCGATGCCCAAAGCCGCCAGGGCGATCAGCCCGCTGCCTATTCTGGAAAAGATCATTTTATCCTCCTTGTCGGGCGGCTGGGCCGGCCGAGGGCCGACCCATGCGGGCTTGGGTTACGGGCAGACCTGCACGATGGCGGTGACGTTGTTGGAGCCGCGCTGGACAACATTGGCGCTGCAACCATTGCCCACCTGCACGCCGGCGGTGACATTGCCATACCCGTCCTGGGTGATGACCGAGCTGTGGTTGTCGCCAAACTGGCCGATGCCCGCCGCATTGTTGCGGCCGTTCTGCCAGACCTGGCCAGAATTGCGGTTGCCCTGCTGGCCGATGGCCGAGGTGTTGCGGTTGCCGTTCTGCTGGCTGATGGCGCTGTTCCACCAGCCGTTCTGCTTGACGCCGAAGCGGTTGTTCCGCCCGTTCTGGTTGCCGCCGACCTGGTTCGAATAGCCGTACTGGTCGATATAGATGTCGTTGGCCATGGTCGGGGCGACGCCGGCGGCGATCACGGTGGCGGCGACTGCGGTGATGATGAACTTGCGGATCATTTGACGTCTCCTTTTGAAGCGGTCCCTCCGACCGCGTCGTTGATGGAGACTGTTCTAGGCGTGTGATTTGGAACCGTGCCTGAAGCGGGGCTTCAGATTGGGTTCATCAACAAGGCAGCGGAACGATCGATTCCGCTGCCTTGGGCAACTCTCTGGAAAAATATGAAGTTCAGGCGCCGTAGCGCGTCCGCAGATGCGCCTTGAAGTGATCTGCATTGAGCGGCTCGCCGGTGGCGCGAGTAATCAGATCAGGAGTGGAATAGCGAGAAGCCTGGCTCCACACCTTGTCGGCGCGCCATTGATTGATGGCGCCGAATTCGCCCTTGCGCATCTGCTCCTTCATGTCGGGGATATCCTTTTCCATGGCGGACCCAAGCTGCGCGGCGATCATGGCGCCAAGCGTGTAGCTGGGGAAGTAACCGAAGGCGCCGCCGGGCCAGTGCACATCCTGCATCGGGCCGTCCTTTGGATCGTCGAGCGTCGTGATGCCGAGATATTCGTTCATCAAGGCACTCCAGGCCTCCGGAATCTGGCTCGCCTCAAGCTTGCCGGAGACCAGATCCTGCTCCAACTCGTAGCGCAGGATGACATGGAGCGGGTAGGTCACCTCGTCCGCATCGACCCGGATAAAGCCGCGTTCGACGAAGTTCACCTCGTTCAGCACATCGGCAATATCCCAGCCGGCAAGAGCATCTTCGCCCAGATACTGGTGCACCAGAGGCAGCGCAAACTCCCAGAATTCCGGGCTTCTCGCGAGCTGCATCTCGACGAAAAGGCTCTGGCTCTCGTGCATCCCCATGCCCCGCGCCTTGCCCAGCGGCCAGTGCGACCACGCTTTGGGCAGCCCCTGCTCATAAAGAGCGTGCCCGGTTTCGTGCAGAACCCCCATCAGCGAGGACAGGAATTCATCCGTCCGATAGCGCGTCGTCATCCGCACATCGCTCGGCACCCCGCCGCAGAACGGATGATGCGACACGGCAAGCGATCCGTGGGTGAAATCGAAGCCTACGGCTCGCATCGCCCCTAGGCCGAGTTCGCGTTGTTTTTCAATGGGGAAGGGGCCGTTCAGGCCCTTGCGAGGCCGCTGCGAAAGCCGCTTTTCCTGCACGTCCAGGGCCGCAGGTACGAAGTCCTTTAGGAAGGCCTTGAGGTCAGCAAATACCGGGTCAATGTCGGCAGTGCGATTGCCCGGATCGTATTGATCCATCAGCGCGTCGTAGGGTGCCAGCCCTGTCGCCGCGGAACGAAGGGCCGCTTCTTCGCGGACGAGGGCCACGACGCCTTCAAGCGCAGGAAGAAAACTATCCCAGTCGCCTTTGGGCCGAAGGTCCCGCCAGAGCTGCTCGGATCGCATGGTTGCGGCCGTCCGGCGCTCGACGAATTCGGTTGGCAGGCAGGTCGCGTTGACATAGCTGCGCTCGAATTCGTTGACCGCAAGAACCTGATCCTCGGTCAGGGATTCCTGACGCGCCGCCCCGATCCAGTCGGTAATCTGTGGGGCCGTCGCCTGCGCGTGATACATTCCGGCCAGGTTGGACATGGCCTCTGCACGCTTTTCGCCTCCGCCCACGGCCATGTGCGTGGCTTCGTCGGCGCCGAGTATGGACAGGGCATGCTCGAGCGCTTCCAGCTTGCGGCCAAGATCATCGAGTTTTTGGAAGGACATAATGGGCTCCAGTGTTGGCCCCAGATGTTCCATAGCGTGCTCTTGGGAGCAAGCCCGCAACCGGACGTCGCACGAGCGGGTGAGCACCTGGCGACCTAGCTGGCCCCATTAATCAACTTTGCTCTTCGATCTTCGCGGCAGGTTGACCTGCTTCATTAATTTTTCGTAAAAATCCGGCCAAGCAGTAGTTTAGAGTATTGGCCGTGGCACGATTTTCGATTGTCTTGTCGATCATGATGCTGACGCAAGTTAGCTCGCATGCACAAGACTTTGGCGCCGAGTTCGACCGGCAATGGGGACTGCGCATGATTGGCGCGGACAAGGCGGTGGCTCTCGGCCTGGATGGGCGGGGCGTGCTGGTCGGCGTCCAGGATTCCGGAATCAATCAAACGCATCCCGAACTTCGAGGGCGAGTGGGCCCTCTTTCCAGCAACGGTCTAGGCGGCGCGGCAGGGTTCGATTGGGACAATCACGGTACACATGTGGCGGGCATCATCGGTGCGGCGCGAAACGGCTCAGAAATGCATGGCGTGGCTTCCGGCGCCAACCTGATGTCCCTGCAAATCGGCGGGAACACGCTCAACGAATGGACAACGCGCGTTCGTGAAACCCTTCGGTTCGGCCTTGCCAACGACGTACGCCTGTTCAATGCCTCATGGGGGTTCCAAGGGGCCTATAGCAGCATAGACATCAGCTACTACCGGACACTCGCTCAGGTTGAAGGCTTCCGCGACGTTGTTGATGCGGGCGGAGTGATGGTCTTCGCGAACGGCAATCTCGGCAGCCACTTGGCCCTGGGGATTGAAGCGGCGTTACCTTTCCACATGCCCGAGCTGGAGCGCGGTTGGCTGGCGGTCGCTTCGGTCGGTCCGACTGGCCAAATCGCGTCCTATTCCCAGACGTGCTCCGTAGCGCAACTGTGGTGCCTTGCGGCACCAGGCGGTGACAGCGATGTCGGCGGCCTTTATGGCATGATCTATTCCAGCGCTGCCTTCGGCGACTACGAGTTCAAAGAGGGCACATCCATGGCCGCCCCGCATGTGACCGGCGCGCTGGCGGTAGCAAAGCAACTTTACCCCAACGCCTCGTTCCAGGATCTGAGATTGCTCGCGCTGCACACGGCGACAGATATCGGCGCGCCGGGTGTCGATGAGGTCTACGGGTGGGGTCTGCTAAACCTGGCCGCCATGATAGAGACGGCAACTCCCGAGGCCGGCGTGGTCTATGCTCAGCAAAGCTGGGCGCGGCAGGGCGTGGTCAATCACCTGATCGACGGCCTTAATCCTCACGCCAGTGTGGAGCGTGGCGGGGACTGGGGGTTCTGGGCCATGCCACTTGGAATGCACGCATCCATAGGCAATGCGGACCCGGCTCTGGCGGGGAATCAGGATGCCGCTGGACTGACGGTCGGCGTCGAGGGAAGCGTGGCGCCGGACTGGTATCTCAAGGTCTTTGGGGCCGGCTCACAGTCGTCCACTGCCAGCGGCGCGAACAGATCTAGTGACGCAGGTTTTCACGTCGGTGGTCAACTTGTCTACGAAAGTGCCGGCCTCTTCGCCGATGCCACCATCGGGGCCAGCGTCTTCAGCGGCACTGTCGAACGCCGCTCGGCACCGGGGGCGGGTGGGGCACTTGCCGTGGTCGGTTCGGCGTCGACGATGGATTGGGCGCAGTGGGGTGGCATCCGGATAGGCTACCACCTCGACAGTGGAGTTGCCGGAGTGTTTTCGCCCTATGTTTTCGGGCGCGCAGTGAACCAGCAATTCTCAGCATTCAATGAGATCGGTTCGGCGCTGGCCATATCCGGCGATAGCACCACCGACCTCATGACCGAGATTGGCGTTGGCCTAAAATGGGTGGGACCGGCATTGACGGCGGGCGCCTTGGCGATCACGCCCGTGCTCGATCTTGCCTATAGCGAACAGAAAATGGGTGGCGAGCGGCAGTTCAGCCTATTGGGCAACCAGATGACGGCAAGTGCCGGTAATCCGGGCGGAGGCACGGTGCAGTTGTCCGTCGCCACTGAAGTCAGCGCCGAGGGCAGTCCATTCGACCTCAAGCTTGGCTATTCGATGCAGTGGCAGGATCAGAGCATTGCCCATACAGCGGGGCTCAAGCTGATGGGCGCCTTCTAGCGCTTCGCATTGTCTCCGCGCTTCTCGTCCTTGAGTGCGAGTGGGACAGCCCCAATCGCCATACCTATGGCGATGCCAATGCCTATGCCCATGCCGATATTGCCCATCGCTGCGCCAATGGCGACGCCGATAGCTGTTCCGATAGCGATGCCGACCGCGAAGTTCACCCTGTCCACCTCCCGCTGACTGGCAGCGTCCTGGCCGCCACTTCATGCGTAACCGGTTGCACGATGCACAGTTCCCAAAATCGGGAGGCGCAGCTTGGGGAAGCTGCGCCTCGGGGAAGCTCGGCTGCACCCGGGGAAGGTAGCTGCCGTTAGGTAAGGCCCGGCGCATCCTGCGCTTGAGGCCGTGCCGTTCCATTCTGGTCAGGCCGGGGAAAGCGGTGGCGCCATTGGGGAATGGCGTCACCGAAGAGACGATGTGTCTAAAAGGGCAGGATGGCGTCGAGGGCCTGCTGGCCGTAGCGCGGCTGCTGTACGTCGGTGATCTGGCCACGACCGCCGTAGGAAATGCGGGCCTCGGCTATCTTGGTCGAGGGGATGGTGTTGTTCGCCTGGATATCGGAAGGGCGCACGATGCCCGCCACGATGAGGTCACGCACCTCGAAGTTCACACGCACTTCCTGGCGGCCCTCGATGACAAGGTTGCCGTTGGGAAGAACCTGGGTAACCACTGCGGCGACAGAGGTTTCCAGCGCCTCGCTGCGATTGACCGAACCATTGCCCGAGTCCCGGGTGCCGGAGGTGAGGTCGATGGCCGAGGCCGGATCGATGGCGCCCTGCGAAATTGTATCGACGGCTGCCCCGAAGATACCACCCATCCCGGCGCTATTGGACGAGTTGCGGCTGCGCTGGGTCTGATTGTTAATCTTGGCGCTGTCGTCGATGGTGACCATGACCGTCAGTATGTCGCCAACCCGGTGCGCACGCTCGTCCTTGAAAAAGCCCTTGGCCGAGGTGCGGTAGAGCGAGTTGGCCTGGTAGGTGTCGGCAATCGGCTCGGGCATCGGCATCCGCACGGGCTGGTAGCCGGCGGTGGTGGTAGGGTCCGCAATGGCTGTGAGGGCAGGGGCCTGGCCCACATTGGCGAGACGGTCCATGGTGTTGCAGGCGCCCAGCGAAATGGTCAGGGTCACGATGGTGGCGATCTTGGCGATGTTCATTTTCATCTGTCCCTTGAATTATAGGCCGGCGATGGTGAGCGGAGCTGTGGACACTTCCACGGCGCCCGGCGCCACCACGGTGGCGCTGATGACGCGGCGGGAAACGAGGTTGAGGACCTGGAGCGGCGAGCCGGCAGCAGCGCCGGTCACCGCCTGACCCTTCACCGTGAGGGTCATGGGACCTTGGCGGTAGTAAATGGTCACCAGATCATTCTTGGCGACCGCCAGCGGCACGGAGACGTCGCTGGCGCGCAGCAGCATGCCGTCGCGGCTCTGCCGGTTGAGTGCCATACCCACGAGCTGGTCCAGCGACGCAATGCCTTGGCTATCTGCCTGCTGGATGGGCAGGGGACGCATGACGATGTGTTCCGGCCGCAGTACGGTGCCGGCGGGCAGGCCGGCCAGCAGATGCGGCGCTTCAATGCTGATCTCGACGGTGCCGGTAATGTCGAGGGGCCGGTCGATACCCGCAAGATGGAAGCGAGCCGAAAAGGTCCCATTGCCAGGGAGATAGCGCAGGCTTTCGAGCCTGGCAGGCGCTTCGTTGGTGGCGACGTTGATCATGCCCACTTGCGTGGAAAAGAGCATGTCGGCGCTCATGCCCGTACCAAGGATGCCGCGCGTGCGCATGTCCTCGGCAATCAGGTCGGCGAGAATATCGTGGTCGACGACAGCTGCAGCGCGTGAGACTTTCACCTGTGACAGCCCGTCCGCCTCGAACTGGACGAGACCGATGCGCGCCGTTGCAGAGCGAATAGCGGCGACATCCACATTGCCGGTCGTGCCCGGCAGCGGGGAGCGGAAGAGGGGCTGTTCGGCCAGAGGCCCGGCATCTTCGAACATATCGCCGACGGTGACGATCGGTCCGCCGACAGTGATATCTGGCCTCAGCGTAGGCGCAGCGGCGACCGCCATGCTGGAAGCGGCGAAGCTGAGCGCTATGGAGAGATTGCGGAGGATGTTCATACTCGCTCTCCCTAGCTGAGCTGGCTAGTTGCCTGCATCATCTGGTCGGCGCCCGAGATGACGCGAGCGTTCATCTCATAGGCGCGCTGCGCGGCGATGAGGTCGGCGATTTCGGTGACCGAATTCACGTTGGCCATTTCGAGATAGCCCTGCAGCAGGTCTCCCGTGCCGGCGGCGTTGGGTACACTGACCTGGGCAGGACCGCTGGCCGCCGTTTCCAGGAACAAGTTATCGCCCATGGATTCGAGGCCGGACTTGTTGACGAAGCGGGCAAGCTGCAACTGGCCGATCTGCGTCGGCATGGGGTCGGTGCCGATATAGGCTTCGACGGTACCGTCAGGCGAAATCGAGACACCGCGTGCGTCGCCCGGGATGCTGAGACCGGGATCGACGGCGTAGCCGCTGGAATTGACCAGCGTGCCTTCCGCGTCGCGGTCGAAGGAACCGTCGCGGGTATAGGCCGTCCGCCCATCCGGGAGTTGAACCATGAAGAAGCCTTCGCCGCGGATCGCGACGTCCAGCTCACCCTCGGTCATATTCACCGAGCCCTGGCTCATGATGCGCGGGGTTGAGACGGTGCGTACGCCCGAACCGATTTCCAGCCCGGCGGGCACCATGGTGCCCTGATCCGAAGTCTGCGAACCGGCCCGGGTGATCTGCTGGTAGAGCAGGTCCTGGAACTCCGCACGCTGGCGCTTGTAGCCAGTGGTGCGCATGTTCGCGATGTTGTTGGAAATGACTTCGACATTGCGTTCCTGGGCGCCCATGCCGGTCGATGCGATATAAAGAGCTTTCATCGGTCTTGCGTCCTCAGGTTAGGCGTTGGCGTCGCCGAGACGCTGGATGGCGTTGCGGCGCATTTCATCCTGCTTCTGGGCCAGGGAGGCGGCGGATTCATAGGCGCGCTGCACGCGGATCATCTCGGCCATTTCGGACACCCCAGACACGTTGGAGCGCTCGACATGGCCCTGCATGACGCGACTAGTGGTGTTGGCGAGAGGCTGGCCGCCGGCGAACAGGTTCGAGCCTTCCCGGGTCAGTTGCTGGGCGTTCGCGAATTCCACGATCCGCAACTGCCCCTTCTGGCCGGCACTGGAGGAAATCGACCCGTCGGCAGCAATGGTGATGCCGGTTTCTTCGGGGCCGAAGCTGATGGGGCCGCCGGTGCCGAGCACCGGATTGCCAGAGGCGTCAACCAGCGTGCCCTGGTTGTTGAGCTGGAAGGAGCCGGCGCGGGTCCAGCGCTCGCCACCCGCGGTTTGAACGGCGAAAAAGCCGTCGCCGTTCAAGGCAACGTCAAGTTCGTTACCGGTCTGAACCACGGCGCCGCCGGCCAGATCGTGGACCGTGGCCCAGTCCTGAACGTAGGAAAGCGGCTGGTCGAGGGAGGGGAAATTCTGGTCACGGGCGACGGGCATGACATACTCCTCAAAGAGGATCTGTTCTGCCTTGAAGCCGGTGGTGTTTAGGTTGGCGATGTTGTTCGCCACCACATCCATGCGGCGCTGCAGTGCGATCTGCCGGCTCAGGCCGATGAGTTGCGCGTTCTCGATCATGATCGTCCCCGTTAAGTCCCCGAGACGGCCCGCTTCCCCAAGCTGGCTGCCTCGCTCGTTTACTTTGCAGAAACCGTGCCAGACCAAAAAATTCATTAAAATCAAAGGCTTTTTGGCTCGGTGATCATAAGGATCGGTGAACCTTCGCGTCACACTGGGCAATTGATGCCCGGCAAAAACTGCCGGTTGCAGGGCTTTGGTAAGACTTCGTTAACCAAGTGGGCCTTAGCTGGACGCAGAGCCGGAATCGACCGGTCTTGCGGGCGTTTGACAGGGTCACTCACATGGCTGCGGAAGCAGAAGTCGGGACGGAAGCGCCAGCCAAGAAGGGTATTCCCAAGCTCTTCATTATCATTGGCGCGGCCATCGTCGTCCTGTTGCTGGCGGGTGGGGGCTTGTTTTTCTTTCTGTCATCTTCGGGTGGAGATGCGGCTGCCGAGCATGGAGAAACGGCTGCCGCGGCGGGGCATGACACGTTCATTTTCAACCTGCCGCCGATGATGGTGAACCTCAATTCCCAGGGCGAAAACGCCGCGTTCATGAAGCTGACGGTGGCCCTGGAGGTCGCTGATGAACAGATGATGAACCAAATCCAGCCGCGACTGGCCAAGGTCGTGGATGCGTTCCAGGTCTACCTGCGCGAGCTGCGCAAGAGCGACCTCGAAGGCTCGGCGGGTATCTACCGGCTCAAGGAAGAACTGCTGCGCCGCGTCAACCTCGCCATCTATCCGGCGCATGTCGAAAGCGTGCTGTTCAAGGAAATCCTGGTGCAGTAATGGCCGGACCGAGCGAACAGGACAAGCTGAGCGACGACTGGGGCCTCGATGACATCGGCACCGCAGCCGATGTGACGGCGGCCGTCGACGAAAGCGAACTGAGCGACGAGGAGCGGGCCGCTGCAGCTGCCGCCGAATGGGCCGCGATGCTCGAAGGCGGCGATGGCGACGGGGAAGGCGGCGCCGACCGCGTTCTCAACCAGGACGAGATCGACAGTCTCCTCGGCTTCGACGCCAGCGCCGGCAGCAATGTCGAACTGACGGGCGTGCAGGCGCTGATCAATTCGGCGCTGGTGAGCTACGAACGCCTGCCGATGCTCGAAATCGTCTTCGATCGCCTCGTTCGGCTGTCGACGACGTCGCTGCGCAATTTCACCTCGGACAATGTCGAAGTGACGATGGACTCGATTTCCTCGGTCCGCTTCGGCGACTATCTCAATTCCATCCCGCTGCCGGCCATTCTGTCCGTCATCAAGGCCGAAGAATGGGAGAATTACGGGCTCCTCACCGTCGATTCCAACCTCATCTATTCGATGATCGACGTGCTGCTGGGCGGACGCCGCGTCGGGGGCAATATCCGCGTCGAGGGGCGGCCCTATACCACGATCGAGATGGCGCTGGCCCGCCGCATGATCGAGGTCATCCTCGAGGATACACACCGCGCCTTCGAGCCGGTGACGCAGATCAACTTCAAGCTCGAGCGCATGGAGACCAATCCGCGCTTCGCTGCGATTTCCCGCCCGGGCAATGCCGCCATCCTGATCGAGCTCAGGATCGAGATGGACGATCGCGGCGGCAAGATCGAAATCCTGCTGCCCTATGCCACGATCGAGCCGATCCGCGAGCAGCTGCTGCAGATGTTCATGGGCGAGAAATTCGGCCGTGACCCGATCTGGGAAGGGCATCTGGCCACCGAAATCTACCAGGCCGATGTCGAGATCGAGGCGGTGCTACATGAGCAGGAACTACCGCTATCGCGCCTGCTCGACATGAAGCCGGGGCAAACGCTGATGTTCGAGCGCGGCCCGAGCGATCCGGTGCGCCTGCGCTGCGGCGATGTCGAGCTGACAGAGGCCATCATGGGCCATATCGGCAATCATGTTTCCGTGCGGGTGACCAACCCGCTCAACCCGCCCAAGGTCACCATGGAGGCCTTCGAGGCAATCGACGAGACGATGGAAGGACGATGATGTTCGGGCTGCCTCTTGGACTTTTCGTGGAAGGCGCCGTGGCAATCCTGCTGGCCCTGACACTCGGTTATTGCGTGGTGCTCAACCAGCGCCTGCAGCGCCTGCACCAAGACAAGGATGCGATGCGCCAGATGGTCGCCGACCTCGTCACGGCCACCAATATGGCCAATCAGGCGATCAAGGAACTCAAGTCCAGCGCGGTGGAAGCTGACCTGGCATTGACGTCGCGGCTCGAGGAGGCCGAGCGTTTTGGCGTGGAACTGGCCAATCACGTCACGGCCGGTACGGTGCTGATGGAGCGGATCGCCAAGATTACCAGCGTTGCCCGCCACAGCCAGGCGATCGAGCCTGTCGAGCCACAAAACAAGGTGCAGAGTGCGCTGGCACAGCTCAGCGAACGCGTGCGTAGCCGTGGAGCGGCTGCGTGACCAATATCCGCCTGCTGCCTGTCGTCATTCTTGCCGTTGCCGCTTTGCTGGTCCTCAAGACCGTCGGGCTGGTAACCAATGGCGGCTATGTGCTGACCGGGGTCAATGTCGCCCTGGCAGCCGGTGGCGGGTCAGGAGCCGGTCACGGTGGCTCGGCATCGGGTGAAACGATCACCCTTCCCACTGAACCAACGATCGAGGATGCCAGCCCGACTCTGGCCGATGGCTCTCCGACGCTGGGTGAAGCGGCATCAGCGGGACACGGCGCTCCCGCGGCGGACCATGGCGCTCCTGCGGCGGACCATGGCGCGCCTGCAGCCGACCACGGGGCCGCCCCAGGAGAAACCCCGGCAGCCGAGGCAGCGGGCGGAGGGGACGCACCGGCCAATGTGATCGCGGCCGAAAATGAATGCGCGCCCCGACCGGTGAATGCCGAGGGCGAAGCCGATACGAGCCAGGGGGAATTGCTGGTCGTTCCGGCCGATTGTCCGCCGCTGACGGATGCCTTGCCGCAGCAATTGACGCCCGATGGGGCGCAGCCGCTGGCAGCCGGCGGCACGTCGCTGACCGAGCAGGCACTGCTGGAGCGACTTTCGGATCGCCGCACCGATCTCAATAGCTACGAGCAGGAACTGGCGATGCGGGCTTCGCTGGTCGAAGCGGCGGAGAAGCGCCTCGAGGAAAGGCAGCAGACCCTGCAACAGATCGAGGGGCAGATCGCCTCCCTGGTCGAGCAGCGCAAGCAGATGGAAGAGGGGCAGTTTGCCGGCATCGTGGCCATGTATGAAACCATGAAGCCCAAGGATGCAGCCAATATCTTCAATGCCCTCGACATTGAGGTACTGCTGCGCGTGGCCAAGATGATGAGCCCGCGCAAGATGGCGCCGATCCTGGCAGAGATGAGTACGGCACGGGCCCAGGAGCTGACGGTTCGGCTGGCTTCGGCCAGTACCGATCCGCTCGACAGCATGGCGCCGGCAGACCTTGCCGCTCTGCCGCAGATCGTCGGCCAATAACCTGCTCGACCAAGGCCGGGCTCAAGCGGCGCGCACAACAAATGCAGAATGCGCTCCATTTGCCGCTATCGCCTTAGCCTCATGTTAAGCCCGATGCCGATAGGGTGCAGCTGGTAAGAGTTGTAACCTCGCGTACTTGAGGACGGGACCGGACGGTCCGCCCCTGCACGCGTCATATTGCGTCGGGCGGGCAGAAGCCGGTGAAGACCGCAAAAAAGTCAGGCTGGCGAGCCGTCTTCGCCATGGCCGCTGCGGCGATGATCAGTATTCTGATTGTCGCGACGCCGGTTCATGCCCAGGATCAGGGGCAACTTTACGCCACCGAAGAAGACGGCTATGCGCGCCTCATCCTGAGCTTTCCCTCGCTCGACAAGTTGCCGCCCTACCAGTTCCGCGTCGACAATGGCGTGCTTTCGATCGAGTTCGAAAATCCGGTGCAGATCCTGCTGCCCGATGTCGCCATAACCATGCCTAACTACCTCTCGATGGCGCGCCTTGACCCGGATGGCCGCGGATTGCGCCTGGCGCTCAAATCGGGCTTCAACTTCAATCGTATCGAGGCGGGCGAGAAGCTCTTTGTCGATCTTATGCCCACCAGCTGGCAGGGCATGCCGCCAGCCTTGCCCCAAGACATCATCGATGAACTCGCAGAACGGGCACGGCAGGCTGCAATCACTGCCGAACGCGAACGCAAGGCCCGCATGGCGGCGGAACTCGATCCCAAGGTCGATGTGCGGGTGGGGCGCAACGCCACTTTCCTGCGCCTGCAGTTCGACTGGAATGTGCCCACCGAGGGGCAGTTCGTGCAGAAGGGCGACATTGGTGCGGCAACCTTCGAGTGGCCGGCAAGCCTTGACCTTGGGAACCTGCTGACCGACATGCCGGCTGAAATCGTGTCGGCGCAAGCGGGGTCGTCGGCCGATGGCGCGGCTGCGACCTTCCTGTTTGCCGAAGGGGTGACGCCACGCTTCTATGCCATTTCGCCGACCCAATATGTGCTGGACGTGGATATTGCGGGGCAGGGCCTGCCGGCCCTGACGACCGCCGCGTTGACCGCCGAGGCCGATGCGCTTGCGGCGGACGCCGCTGCGGTACAGGCAGCGGAGGCGCCGCGCATTGCCGCTCTGCAGGCGACGGCAGCCGAGACCGTGACGCCGTTCGTCAACGTGCTGGGCAACACCGTGCGGCTGGTTTTCCCGTTCGACCAGGATACGCCGGCGGCCGTTTTCCGGCGCGGCGACACGGTCTGGATGATCTTCGACACCGTCAGCGGCATTGCCCGCCCGGCCGATCTGTCAGCGCTGGATCCTATTGCCCGCGATTTTGCCGTGGTTTCATCGGGCGATACGCAGGTGGTGCGTCTCGACCTGTCGCAGGATCGTCTGGCGACCCTGGGTTCGGAAGGCATGGCCTGGGTGCTTTCGCTGGGCGACATGATGCTGAGCCCGACCGAGCCGATGCAGCTTTCCCGCCGCAGGACCGTCGAGGGCACGTTTGAAATGGTGGCCGACATCGCTCGCCCCGGCCGCGTGCATGAATTCCGCGATCCGCTCGTCGGTGACGTGCTTGACGTCGTCACTGCCTTTCCGCCGGCGCGCGGACTGACGCGCTCGCTCGACTATGTGGACTTTACCGCGCTGCGCAGCGTCCATGGCCTGGTGATCAAGCCGAAGGCGGCCAATCTCGATGTCAGCGTCGAAAGCCCCGAAGCCGTGATCTCGACCGTGGGCGGGCTGACGGTTTCGGCGATCGATGCATTGCGCAATACCGGCACAGAGGCGCGGGAGGCAGCGCGCGCAGGCTATCTCGACCTCAATTCGCTCGAGCAGCACGATCCCAAGGCCTTTGTGGAAGAACGCGATACGCTCGAAGCGGCGGCCGCTGGCAGCGAGGGGCGCGACCGTGACCTCGCCCGGTTGCGACTGGCCCAATACCTGGTGGCCAATCGCTTCGCCGTCGAAGCACTTGGCGTGTTGCGCGTGCTCGATAGCGAGCTCAAGGCGACCGATCTTACGCGTGAAATCCGTACGACGACCGCCATTGCCAATGTGCTGGCCGGGCGTCCGCGCGACGCGCTGCAAATGCTCAATGCCGCCTCGCTCGACCAGGAGGTCGATGCCCTGTTCTGGCGCACAATAGCGCGGGCCGATGCGCAGGATTATCGCGGCGCGCGCTTGGATGCCATCGAGGCGAGGAGCATTGCCGACAGCTATCCCGAATGGGCGCGTAACATGTTTCGCCTGGCCGCGGCGCGCGCGGCGGTCGAGACGAGCGACGGAAGCCTGGCCGAGCGCATGCTCGATGAGGTCGATTTCGCCAGCGCCAGCGCGGAAGATGCGTCGCTGCACCATTTGTTGTCGGGACGGGTGAACGAGCTGGCCGGGCGCAATCAGGAGGCGCTGGACAGTTATGGCCAGGTGATCGCGTCCGAAATCCGCCCGACGCGGGCCGAGGCGGTCTATCGCACGCTGCGCCTGCTCGATACCGAGGGGCGGCTCGACCTGGCCAAGGGGACCCAGACGCTGGCCGCCGAGGCGCTGTTGTGGCGCGGCAATGCGCTGGAAGCGGAGATGCAGACCCTGCTGGCGCAGCTCTATTTCCGCAATGGCGACTATCGGCTCGGCTTCGAGACGGTGAAGGCGGCGGTGGCCAACTATCCCGAGAGCCCGTCGGTCAACGCCCTGCGCGACCAGGCGCAGGCGATGTTCTCAGACCTGTTTCTCAACGGCGTTGCCGATTCCATCGGGCCGGTGGAAGCGCTGGCCATCTATTACGATTTCCAGCACCTGACGCCCCCGGGTGCGCGGGGCGACGAAATGATCCGCAACCTGGCCCGGCGCCTGGTGCGCGTCGACCTGCTGCCGCAGGCGGCCGATCTGCTCAAATACCAGCTCGACAATCGGCTGCGCGGGGTGGCGCGAACCCAGATCGCGTCGGACCTGGCGGTGATCTACCTCGCCGACAGGCGGCCGCAGGACGCCATCCGCGTGCTTAACCAGACGCAGTTGCCGGGACTGCCGCAATCGCTGCAGCGCCAACGCCGTATTCTCGAAGCCAGGGCCATGATCGACGGCGGGCGCGACCAGCTGGCGCTCGACCTCATCAGCAATATGGACGGCAAGGACGTGGACTTGCTGCGTATCGACGCGAACTGGAAGGCGCGCCGCTACAGCCAGGCCGGGGAAATGATAGAGGCAATTTATGCCAACGAGCCGGCCGGCAAGCCGCTCGGCCTCGGGGCGCGGATGGGCGTGATCAAGGCCGCAGTGGGTTATGTGCTGGCGGGGGACAATTTCGGACTGTCGCGCCTGCGCGCCAAGTTCGGCGAGCAGATGGTGGCCTCGCCCGAGTGGCCGATGTTCGACTATGTGACGGGGCCCATCCAGACCACCAGCCTCGAATTCAAAAAGGTGGCGGCCGAGGTGGCGGCGGTGGACAGCCTGACGGCGTTCCTCTCGTCCTATCGCGACACATATGGCGGGGAGGGCGCGCTGACGCCGCTCAAGGCCAGCAATCCCAATAATGGCGTGGCATCGCTCTGAGGCTCAGCTCGCGAAACTGCGCACCAGCGAGCCGGCGACGAGATACCAGCCGTCGACCAGCACGAAAAAGATCAGCTTGAAGGGCAGGGAGATGACGACCGGGGGCAGCATCATCATGCCCATGCTCATCAGCACCGAGGCCACGACCATGTCGATGACCACGAAGGGCAGAAAGAGCAGAAAGCCGATTTCGAAGGCGCGGCGCAGCTCGGAAATGATGAAGGCCGGGACCAGCAATTGCAGCGGGATGGCTTCGGGCTCGGCCGGCGGCTCGGCGTCGGTCAGGTCGTAGAAAAGCGCGAGGTCGCGATCGCGCACATTGGCGCGCATGAATTCGTGCAGCGGCGCGGCGCTGGCCTCGAAGGCCTCGGCAAACTCGATCTGCCCGGCCATGAGCGGGGCAATGCCCTGATCGTAGCTCGCCTGCAGGGTGGGCTGCATGATGAAGAGGGTGAGGAACAGGGCCAGCGAGACCATGACCGTATTGGGCGGCGCGGTCTGGAGCCCAATGGCAGTGCGCAGCAGCGAGAGCACGACCACGATGCGGGTGAAGCTGGTTACCATCACGAGGATGGAGGGGGCCAGCGACAGCAGGGTGATAAGGCCGATGAGCTGGATCGCCCGCTCGGTCAGCGTGGTGTCGTCGCCGAAATCGATGCTGAGATCCTGCGCGAAGGCGCCGCTGGACCACAGGACCAGGATGCCGGCGGCGGTGACGAGCGGCAGGTAGCGCCGCCAGGCTGGGCGGCGCGCCGGATCAGTTGCGGTTGGGCTGGTCGCCGTCGTGATGCTCAAACGCTGTGCCTTCGGCCGTCGTCTCGTGTCCCTGTTTAGCTGAGTCGGCGCTGGCGCCGTTGGCGGCCGGCGGGTTTTGCACGGATAGAGTGGGGTCCTGCTCGGTCACCGGACGGAGAAGGCCGGTCTGGCGCAGCGAGACGCGGGCCTTGCGATCGCCGGTATGCCCGGCCTTGCGCAATTCCTCGAGCAGGGTGCCGGGTGCGGCTTCGGGCAGCTTGGCGGCGGGCTGCGTGACGGGCGCGGGCTTTGCGGGCGGAACGGCTGCCCTGGGTTCGGGAGCGCGCGGCTTGCCGATGCTGGGCAGCGGGCGTCGGGAGGGGGCGGTGGCGGCGGGGGTCTCGGGGACGGCGATGCCGGTCTCGACCACCACGTCCTGCGGGCCGCCGACGAGGATCAGGTGTTCGACATCGTCGCGGCGGATGATCACCAGCTGGCGCTTCTGGTCGAGATTAAGCGTGTCGACGACCGAGAGGCGGCGGTTGCGGCCGCGCACGGCATTACCGGACATGTTGGAAATCATCTTGAGCAGCCAGACGGCCAGCACGATCAGAACCACCACGATGCCCAGGGCAAAGATCATGGTGAGAACGGTGTTGCCGCTACCGCCGAACAGGCCGGTAAGAAATTGCACGGGCTAGGCCTCCAGATATTATCCGCCGAGGGACGCACATAGCGCGATTCCGGTTGCAGCAATAGCTGCGGCGGCTCAAGGGCGGCACTTCCTGCCTAGCATGTGCGCGATTTTCGCAATCTGCACCGCATTTGGCCGGGCGGTCGTGCCAGGGTTAACGCTCGGTTAACCATTTGCCCGGCAATTATTGCCCAATTGAGACGTTTCCGGAGTTCGGCCATGGGCCTGATGGACATGCCGGTGTTTTCGGCGCTGACCGACAAGATGCGCTGGCACCAGACCCGCCAGGGCCTGCTGGCCGAGAACGTCGCCAATGCCGAAACGCCGGGCTATCGCGGCCGCGATCTGAAGCAATACGACTTCGGGGACCGGCAGGGGATGATGGGCTCATCCGCCATGGTCACCACCGTCACGCAGCCCATGCACTTTTCAGCCTCGTCCGGGGACGGCGCCTTCAATGCGCAGCGCATGGCCAATTTCGAGATCACGCCGGAAGGCAACGGCATCAGTCTCGAAGACGAGATGATGAAGGTCACGACCAATATGATGGACTACCAGGCGGCGACATCGCTTTACCAGAAATCCATCCGCATCCTCCGGGTTGCCATGGGCAAGAACGCGTAAGGGGCACGACAAATGGACTTCAATTCCTCCCTCCGGATCGCGGCTACGGGCCTACATGCCCAGACCGCCCGCATGCGGGTCATCGCCGAAAACATCGCCAATGCGGACTCCGCCGGCAAGGCGCCGGGCGACGAGCCATACCGCCGCCGCATCCCGACCTTCCAGACCAGCTTCGATGCCGATGTCGGTGGCCGGGTCGTCGAGATCGGCCGCCTGGCGCTGGACCAGAGCCCGTTCACTTCGCGCTTCGAGCCCGGGCATCCGGCGGCCGACGCGAACGGATACGTGCAATATCCCAACGTCAATACTCTGATCGAAACGGTGGACATGCGCGAAGCCCAGCGCAGCTACGAAGCCAATCTCAACGTCGTCACCGTGACCCGGCAGATGCTCGGGCGCACGCTCGACATCCTGCGCGGCTGATAGGTTCGAAAGCTCTCAGACATGGCCATCAATACCCCGTTCAATGCCGCCGCCACCGCCTATGGCAATGCCAGCCGGCTTATCAACCAGGCAGCCAAGCCACAGGCCGACCTCACCGCGACGGCACCGGCCGCCGGCGGCAGTTTTGCCGACATCCTTGCGCAGAACGTGCAGGGCGTGGTCGACCAGGGCAAGCAGTCCGATCAGATGGCGCTCGACATGGTGAGCGGCAAGGCCAATGTGGTCGACATGGTCACGGCGCTCAGCGAAACGGAAATGGCCATCGAAAGCATGGTCACGATCCGCGACCGGGTGATCTCGGCCTATGAAGAAATCATGCGGATGCCGATCTAAGGCTGGTCGCTCTCCTTTTCCCTGTGCCGCATTGCCCGGCCTGGAAGGGCAATTCCGTTGCACAAGCGGTGGATCACCCGGGCAAGCCGGGTGATGACGATGAAACGGATGGAGCGAAGGTGTAGGCTGGGCAGGTGATTCCACCGGGAAGCGAGCCATGAGCGGCGCAGAAGTGCTCGACATTGCCAGCCAGGGCATCTGGACGCTGATCATCGTGTCGATGCCGATGATGCTGGTGGGCCTGCTTGTCGGCGTGGTCATCGCGCTGTTCCAGGCGCTGACGCAGATCCAGGAAATGACGCTGGTCTTCGTGCCCAAGATCATCGCCATCTTCATCACCATGCTCATCACCCTGCCCTTCCTGGGCGCGACGATGGCCGGCTACATGGACCGGGTGGTCGACATGATCATCGTGGGCGGCTGACGGTGACGCTCAGCCTCGACTGGCTGCCGGCCACGGCCTTTACCTATTTCATCCTGTTCGCGCGCATCGGCGCCATGCTGATGCTGATGCCAGCCCTGGGCGAGCAGACCATTCCGGTGCGGATGCGGCTCGGCTTCGCGCTGGCCTTCACGCTGGTGGTGTTTCCGCTGCTGAGCGAAATCATCCCGACCATGCCGTCCGACCTTCCGGGCGTCGTCGGTCTTTTGTTCCACGAACTGGCGGTGGGCCTCATTATCGGTGGCATCATTCGCATCACCGTGATGGCGACCGCCGTGGCGGGTACGATCGTTGCATTCCAGACCGGCCTTTCCGGCGCACTCGCGGCCGACCCGACCCAGGCCGGGGCACAGAGCGCGGTGTTTTCGAGTTTTCTGTCCTTTCTCGGCATCACGCTGATCTTTGCCACGGACCTGCACCACATGGCCCTGGCGGCGATCTATGACAGTTACATGGCCTTCTCGCCCACCGATCCGCTGATGTTCGAGGATGCCATGCAGATGGCGGTGCGCACCGTGGCCAGCGCCTTTTCGGTGGGGGTGCAAATGTCTGCGCCGTTCATCGTCTTCGGTCTCGTCTTCAACCTCGGCGCCGGCATCCTGGCGCGGTTGATGCCGCAGTTGCAGGTCTATTTCGTGCTGATGCCGGCAAACATCATCGTGGGGCTGCTGCTGTTCGCCATCCTGCTCGTGATGATGATGGGCTGGTATATCACCTCGTTCGAAAATCATCTGGCGATGTGGCGGGGCTAGCCAATGTCCAGCGAAGCACCGGAACAAGACAGCAAAACAGAAGACCCTTCCCAAAAGAAGCTCGAGGACGCGCACAAGAAAGGCGATGTCGCCAAAAGCCAGGAGGTGACGACCTGGTTCATGCTGCTCGGCTCCGCCGTGGTCTTCGCCATGCTCTCGCCCTGGGCGAGCAGCGAGATCAGCCGCTCGCTCGGCCTAATCATCATGAATGCCGACCAGTTCGACCTCGAAGGCGCAGGCTTTGCCGATTTCTTCAATGGCCTGGCTTTCTCCATGATCGGGGTGGCGACCATTCCGCTGGTGCTGCTGATGGTCTGCGGCATCCTTGCCAATCTGGTGCAGCACCGCCCGGTGTGGTCGGTCGACCCGATCACGCCTAAACTGTCCAAGATCTCCCCGGCAAGCGGCGCCAAGCGGCTGTTTTCGGGCGACGCGCTTGTCAATTTCGGCAAGGGCCTGGTCAAGATCGCCATTGTCGGCACCATCGTCGTGGTCGTCTGCTGGCCCGAGCGGGATCGACTGGACACGATGATGACCGCCGATCCGCTGGTCATCCTGCTCGATTTCCAGGAAATCGGGATCAAGATCTTCATTGCCGTGCTGGCCGTGGTAACGGCCATTGCGGCTGCCGACTTCTTCTATGTCCGCCAGAAATGGTGGAAGCGGCATATGATGACCGTCCAGGAGACGCGTGAAGAATACAAGCAGATGGAAGGCGATCCGCATGTGAAGGGGCGCATCCGCCAGCTTCGCCAGGATCGCGCCCGCAAGCGGATGATGTCGTCGGTGCCCAACGCCACCGTCGTGATCACCAATCCGACCCACTTCGCGGTGGCGCTCAAATACGACAAGTCGATGTCGGCCCCCAAATGCGTGGCCAAGGGTGCAGATGCGGTGGCACTGCGCATCCGCGAACTGGCCAAGGACAACGATGTGCCGATCGTGGAAAACCCGCCGCTGGCACGCGCGCTCTTTGCCTCGGTGGAAATCGACGAGACGATACCGGGGGAGCATTTCAAGGCCGTGGCGGAAGTCATCGGCTTCGTCATGGGGCTCAAGCGGGCAGGCGGCGGCTGGCGGCCGAGCGCGTGAGCAGGCGTTTCGCCTCAAAGTCACGGAGTGTGTTGAAAAGCCGCTTCGCACTCCCAAGGGCGCAGACCATTTGATAGACCTTGAAGATGTCCCGATTCGGGACTGTCTCAAGCGCGCTGGAGCAGATCACTATGGCATCGACGCCGTCCGGCGAAGGCAGCTATCCCGAACCGGTTCTCGATTCTGGGCGCGGGGGCGCCGGATTGTGGCGTGTCGTCGTGCTGGCCGCGGCTCTGATCGTGGTCGCCGTGGTGTTCTCCCTGTTCGGCGACAGCATTCCACCCGAACTGGTCATGACCTTTGTGGGCCTGCTTGCCGTGGCCGGCGTATTCTTTCTTTTCGGTATTGCCGCCGGGCTCTTTCGCTTTGCCACTACCGAAGACCGGCGCACCCTGAGCCACGCCGTGGTCGACAGCCTGCCCTTTGGCGCCGTAATCGCCGATCGCGAGGGCAAGATCACCTATGTGAACCAGCACTATGGCAGCTTTCCCGGCGCCATGACCAATGGTGTCCCGGTGGGCGTGCCGCGGCTCTTTTCGGGCTATGCCGATGCCGGCGAGGCGATTTACCGGCTCTCGCGGGCCGCGCGGGACGGGCGCAGCGCCATCGAGGATATCAGGATTCCCGGCGGGCTTGGCGGATCGCAGGCAGAAGCCGGTCGCGTGTTCTGGTACCGTGTTTCCGTGCGGCCGCTGCCCCAGACCGATGATGCGCGCAAGCTGCTGGTTGCCTGGTCGGTGGAAGACATTACCCGCGATCGCGAAAACAACGAGACGGCCTTTCGCGACCTGCAGCGCGCCATCGACTATCTCGATCATTCGCCCTCGGGTTTCTTTTCGGCCGATGCGCATGGCCGCATTCAGTATCTCAATTCCACGCTGGCGGACTGGCTGGGCTATGACCTGGCCGAATTCAATGCCGGCCAGCTGGCGCTCAGCGACATCGTGCGCGGCGATGGTCATTCGCTGCTGATGCGGGGCCGCGGCGACGGGGAAATCCGCACCGAAATCATCGATATCGACCTCGTGCGGCGCAATGGCACCGCGCTGCCGGTGCGTCTTCTGCACCGGGCTGCGCGCCTTGCCGATGGCGAGTTGGGTGAAACCCGGACCCTGGTGCTCGACAGATCGAGCGCGCCCGACACAGAGGAAGAACTGCGCGCGGCCGAAGTGCGCTTTTCCCGCTTTTTCAACGACACGCCCTTTGCCATTGCCACGCTCGACGGCCAGGGCCGCATCGTGCGCACCAACGCGCCGTTCGGCCGCATTTTCCGCTGGGCCGGCGAGGACAAGAGCCTCGAACTCCAACCGCTGCGCGATCTGATCGGCGAGGCGAGCCGCGAAAAATTCGTGCGCGCGCTGGCCGACGCAACTGCGCAGCGCTCCGAGGTCGAACCGGTGGACGCCGTGCTCAATGCCGAGGGCGACCACGCCGTGCGCCTCTACATCTCCGCTTCCGAAACCAGCGCCGGCTCGCCCGAACAGGTCAATGTCTATGCCCTCGACATGACCGACCAGCGCAAGCTCGAAGCCCAGTTCGCGCAGAGCCAGAAAATGCAGGCGGTGGGCCAGCTGGCGGGCGGCGTGGCGCATGATTTCAATAACCTGCTCACCGCCATCATCGGCTTCTCCGACCTGTTGCTTCTCAAGCACAAGCCGGGCGATCCCTCATTTAACGAGCTGATGCAGATCAAGCAGAATGCCAATCGCGCCGCCGGGCTGACCCGGCAGCTGCTGGCCTTCTCGCGCCGGCAGACGCTGCGCCCGCAAGTGCTGGAGCTGCCGCTGATCGTCGACGATCTCACGGTGCTGCTCAAGCGCATGATCGGGGAGAAGAACAACCTCACCGTCGAGCATGGCCGCAATATCTGGCCGGTGCGCGCCGACGTGGTGCAGCTCGAACAGGTGATCATCAACCTCGTGGTCAATGCGCGCGACGCCATGCCCAATGGCGGGGCGATCACCATCCGCACCTCCAATGTCAGCGAGGCGGAGGCGGCGGCCCAGAAATTCGAAGGCATGGTGCCGGCGGACTACGTGCTGATCGATGTCGAGGATACCGGCACAGGCATGAGCCCCGAAGTGCTGGCCAAGATTTTCGAGCCGTTCTTCACCACCAAGGAGCTGGGGAAGGGCACGGGCCTGGGACTGTCCACCGTTTACGGCATCGTCAAGCAGACCGAGGGTTTCATTTATCCGGTCTCGACCGTGGGGGTCGGCACGACGTTCAAGATATTCCTGCCCCGCTATGTCCCCACTGCCGAGGAAGCAGCAGCCAAGGCCGCTGTGGCGGCGGCTCCGGCCAAGGACCTGACCGGGCACGAGCGCATCCTGCTCGTCGAGGACGAGGAAAGCGTGCGCGCTTTCTCGGCGCGGGCGCTCAAGGCCACCGGCTATGAAGTGTTCGAAGCCGATGGCGGCGAGGAGGCGCTCGAAGTGCTCGAGGATCTCGACTACCAGGTCGATCTCATCATCTCCGACGTCGTCATGCCGGAAATGGACGGGCCGACCATGCTCAAGGTGATCCGGGACAAGATGCCCAATCTCAAGATCATCTTCGTGTCCGGCTATGCCGAGGAAAGCGTGCGCCGCGATATCGAGGACGACCAGAGCGTGGATTTCCTGCCCAAGCCCTATTCGCTCGACCAGATCAATTCCAAGGTCAAGGAAGTGCTCCAACGCATGGACAAGAGCGAGTAGGATGTGCTGCCCGGCTGGAAAGGTCTATGCTGGGGCCAGTTTCATGGACGAACCGGAGAGCGGCCGATGAACACCGTGCCGCGAATCGAGGGGCAGGCCGAGCTCAATGTTCTGGGCGAGCCGCTGCAGGTCTGTTCGCATGATCCGCTGACCGGGTTTTTTCGGTCCGGCTATTGCGCGGCGGGGCATGAGGGGACAGCGGTGCATCTGGTGTGCATCGAGGCGAGCGACGCCTTTCTGGCCTATTCGAAAAGCGTGGGCAACGATCTCTCGACGCCGATGCCCCAATTCGGGTTTCCCGGTCTCGTCGCGGGCAATCGCTGGTGCCTCGTAGCCGCGCGATGGGCGCAGGCGCACAATGCCGGCAAGGCGCCGCGTGTGTTCCTGCGGTCCACCAATCAGCGCGTGCTGGACCTCGTTCCGCTCGACTTTCTCAAGGCTTACGCGCTGGACCTCAATTGATGAATCAAGCCGTGCCGCCTGGCACAGGCGTGCCGGGGGCGAGGAGGCCCTGTTCGGCGAGGCTGGTCCAGAGCGCGTCGGGAATCTTTTCGTCCCACCAGCGGAGGATGCCATCGAGTTCCTGCGGCGAGCGGGGGCCGGGCAGGACGTTGCAGACGGCCGGATGGGTCAGCGGGAATTGCAGGGCGGCCGCTGGCAGGGGCACGTTGAAGGACGTGCAGACCGCTTCGATGGCACGGACGCGGGCGACCACGTCCTCCGGCGCCTTGGCGTAATTGAAGGTTTCGCCGCCCACGAGAATGCCGGAATTGAACGGGCCGCCGACCACGACCGATGCATGGCGCCTGATGCAGGTGCTCATGAACGGTTCGAGTGCGGTCTGTTCGAGCAGGGTATAGCGCCCGGCGAGGAGGAAGACGTCCCAGTCGCCGAGGTCGAAAGCGTCCATCAGGACTTCCCACTCGTTGACGCCGAGGCCGATGGCCCTGACGACGCCGCTGTCGCGCAGTTCGCGCAGCGCCCGGTAGCCACCGCCGGCCAGTTGCGCCCATAGCGGCCGGTTGCCCTCGGTGCCGTGGGTGGCGGTGCCGATATCGTGGACGTAAAGGATGTCGACTTTTTCGAGGCCGAGGCGCTGCAGGCTGTCTTCGTGCGAGCGCATGATGCCGTCGTAGGAATAGTCGTAGCGCTGGTTGAAGGGCAGGGGATCGATCCAGTTGCCCTTGTCCTGCCGCGCCGGATCGACAGGGTCGAGCAGCCGGCCGACCTTGGTGGAGATGACGGGACGCGGGGTGGCCTCGCGCACGACTTCGCCCATCAGGTGCTCGGAGCGGCCGAGGCCATATTGCGGCGCCGTGTCGACATAGGTGATGCCGGCGTCGAGCGCGTGGCGCACCGTGGCGCGGGCCTGGTCGGACGGCACGGCGGAGAAAATCCCCGCAAGACTGGCGCCGCCCAGACCGAGCGCGGTGATTTCGAGATCGGTCTGCCCGATCCGGCGCTTTTCGAAATTGCGATGCTCCATGCCGTCCTCCCTAACCGCCCGATATTTCTAGTAAAGGCCGGCGATCGCCACCGGCTTTTCCGCTTCGATCCGCACCGGATTGCGCAGCGGCAGGCCGAACTGGCTTTCCTCGATCTCGAAGACGTCATCGGCCCTGGTCGAAATGCCATCGGCAAAGCTCAGGGTCGCGGTGCCGAACATATGCACGTGGACGTCGCCGGGCTGGCAGAACAGGTCGTATTTGAAATGGTGGTATTCGAGGTTGGCGATGGTGTGGCTCATATTGTCCTCGCCCGAGAGGAAGGGCTTTTCCCACAGGACCTGGCCGTCGCGGATGATGCGCGAGCGTCCCTCGATATGGCGCGGCAGGTCGCCCACGCGCAGCTCCGGGCCGAAGGAGCAGGCGCGCAGCTTGGAATGAGCGAGGTAGAGGTAATTGATGCGTTCGGTCACGTGGTCGGAGAATTCGTTGCCGAGCGCAAAGCCGAGGCGGCGCGGCTGGCCATCGGCATCGATGACGTAGATGCCGGCGATTTCCGGCTCCTCGCCAGCGTCGAGCGCGAAGGCGGGGGAGGGGATGGGACTGCCCGGATTGGCGACGATATGACCGTTGCCCTTGTAGAACCATTCGGGCTGTACGCCGGTTTCGCCGGGCCGCGGCTTGCCGTTTTCCAGCCCCATGCGGAACATCTTCATGCTGTCGGTCAGCTCACTGGCCGGCTTTTCGCCACTGGCCTTGTGCATGGCATCGCGCGTGGCGGCCGAGCCAAGATGGGTGAGGCCGGTGCCGGTAACGAGGAGATGGGCCGGATCGGGATGATCGATGGGTGCGAGCAGGCGGCCTTCGCGCGCAAGGGCCTGCTTGTCGATGGCTTCGGCGACGCCCATGGTTTCGACGGTCCGGGCGAGGCCGGTGCCGGTCGCCAGAGCGGCCTGCACCAGATCATAGACTGTATCGACATTAAGGACGCGCTGCGTCTGGCCCTCGCGCGTCACGCCGACGGCGCGGTTCCCCTTGTCGTCGAAAAACTGGATCAGATGCATCGGATGGTCCTTGAGGGAAATTGGGTTGGCCGCATAAAACGTGCCGCAATCGCCGCTGTCCAGCTAAAAATCATACTTTTTAGCAGCGGCAGACTTTCCACCCAGAATCGGCCTATTGCGATGGGCGGAACAGGCTTTCCTCCTGTCGCGCTCCGTTCTCATTTTGTGCCTTGACTAAAGCGAAACAAAATGAGAACAAATAAAGCACGGAACAAACACACCAGCCATTGGCGACCTCTCGTTGCACCTGTGTCGAGAGCGTGAAATAAGGAGAGCATCATGGCAGCTTCGCCGCTTCGCGTTGTTGAGGGTGGATCGATGGATAAGGACAAGGCTCTCGCGGCCGCGCTGAGCCAGATCGAGCGGAATTTCGGCAAGGGCTCGATCATGCGCCTTGGTGAAAACTCGGCCATCGAGGTGGAGTCGATCTCTACCGGCTCGCTCGGGCTCGACATTGCGCTGGGGATCGGCGGCCTGCCCAAAGGTCGTATCGTCGAAATCTTCGGGCCTGAATCTTCAGGCAAGACCACGCTGGCGCTGCATGTCATCGCGGAAGCCCAGCGTAAGGGCGGCATCTGCGCCTTCGTCGATGCCGAGCATGCGCTGGACCCCGTTTATGCCCGCAAGCTGGGCGTCAATGTCGATGATCTGCTTATCTCGCAGCCCGATGCCGGCGAACAGGCGCTTGAAATCACCGACACGCTGGTGCGCTCGGGTGCCATCGATGTTCTGGTGGTCGATTCGGTCGCCGCCCTGACGCCGCGGGCCGAACTCGAAGGCGAAATGGGCGATGCGTTGCCGGGTCTGCAGGCGCGCCTGATGAGCCAGGCCATGCGCAAGCTGACCTCGTCGATCTCCAAGTCCAAGTGTCTCGTCATCTTCATCAACCAGATCCGCATGAAGATCGGCGTGATGTATGGTTCGCCGGAAACCACGACGGGCGGCAATGCGCTGAAATTCTATGCCTCTGTCCGCCTCGACATCCGCCGCATCGGCGCGCTCAAGGACCGCGAAGAAATCGTGGGCAACCAGACCCGCGTGAAGGTGGTCAAGAACAAGCTGGCCCCGCCGTTCCGTCAGGTCGAGTTCGACATCATGTATGGCGAAGGCATTTCCAAGACGGGCGAGTTGCTCGACCTGGGCGTGAAGTCCGGCATTGTCGAGAAGTCCGGGGCGTGGTTCTCCTGGGACAGCCAGCGCTTGGGGCAGGGACGCGAAAATTCCCGGCAGTTCCTCAAGGACAATCCGGAAATCGCGGCCACGATCGAACAGGGCGTACGCGAAAGCTCCGGTCTTCTGGGCGAAGTGCTGCTTGTCGCCGGCGGCGAAGACGACAGCTCCGGCGGCGACGAATAGACCTCCTTCCGATCCCATGCACACTGCCCCCGCTCCGGCGGGGGTTTTTGTTTGTAGATATGCCGCGTTCTTCTCCTCTTCCCTTTCGGGAAAGGTTGGATCGCGCGCAGCGCGGGATGGGTGAGGGGTTCTGTCCATGAGCACGGCGAATGAGGCGGGTCGGAAGACCCTCATCGGCCCTTCGTTCACCTTGTCCCGCGAGGGGAGAAGGGATGCTGATAGATCGCAACATTCCAGCCTGCACCGCTGGACACACCTCCCGCCGCCAAGCTAAAAAGCCGCGTTTTCCTATTGGACGCCAAAGTCCGCTCCGCCATGAAAGCTTCTGCATGACCAGCGTAAACGACCTCCGTTCGAGCTTTACCGGCTATTTTGCCCGAAACGGTCATGAGGCCGTCGCCTCGAGCCCGCTCGTGCCGCGCAACGATCCCACGCTGATGTTCACCAATGCGGGCATGGTGCAGTTCAAGAACGTCTTCACGGGCGTGGAAAAGCGCTCCTATTCGACCGCGACCACGGCGCAGAAATGCGTGCGGGCCGGCGGCAAGCACAACGATCTCGACAATGTCGGCTTTACCGCCCGGCACCACACCTTCTTCGAGATGCTGGGCAATTTCTCGTTCGGCGATTACTTCAAGGACCGCGCGATCGAGCTGGCCTGGAACCTCCTGACCAAGGACTGGGGGCTGCCCAAGGAAAAGCTCATGGTCACCGTTTATGAAGACGATGACGAGGCCATGGAGCTCTGGAAGAAGATTGCAGGGCTTTCCGAGGATCGCATTGTGCGGCTCGGCGCCAAGTCCAATTTCTGGCAGATGGGCGATACCGGTCCGTGCGGCCCGTGCTCCGAGATTTTCTACGACCATGGTGACAAGGTCTGGGGAGGCCCGCCGGGTTCGCCTGACGAAGACGGTGATCGCTGGATCGAGATCTGGAATCTCGTCTTCATGCAGTTCGAACAGCATGCCGACGGTTCGCGCACCGGCCTGCCGCGGCCGTCCATCGATACCGGCATGGGGCTTGAGCGCATTGCCGCGGTGATGCAGGGCGTGCATGACAATTACGACATCGACCTGTTCAAGGCGCTGATCGGCGCAGCGGCCAATGCCACCAATGCCGACGTCAATGGTCCCGGCAATCGCAGCCTGCGCGTCATTGCCGATCACCTGCGTTCGATGAGCTTTCTTATTGCCGAGGGCGTGCTGCCGTCCAATGAGGGCCGCGGCTATGTGCTGCGACGCATCATGCGCCGCGCCATGCGTCATGCGACCCTGCTCGGCGCCAGCGAGCCGACCATCTACAAGCTCGTGCCCACGCTGGTGCGCGAGATGGGCCAGGCCTATCCGGAACTGAGCCGTGGCGAAGCGATGATCGCCGAAACGGTGCGGCTCGAAGAGGGGCGTTTCCTCAAGACGCTGGGCCGCGGCCTGCAGATTCTCGAAGCCGAAACGGCTGAACTCGGCGCCGGCGCGGTGCTGGATGGCGCCACGGCTTTCAAGCTTTATGACACTTATGGCTTCCCGCTCGACCTGACGCAGGACGCGCTGCGGTCGCGGGATATCACCGTGGATCAGGCCGGTTTCGACGCCGCAATGGCCCAGCAGAAGGCCGAGGCTCGCAAGAACTGGGCCGGCTCGGGGGAAGCTGCCACCGACACCGTGTGGTACGGCCTGGCAGACAGGCTCGGCCCTACCGAATTTCTCGGCTATGAAACCGAGACGGCCGAGGGCGAGATCAAGGCGCTATTGGTCGATGGCGCGGAAGTCGGTGCCATCAGTGCGGGCCAGGAGGGCGTGGTCGTCGTCAACCAGACCCCGTTCTATGGCGAAAGCGGCGGCCAGGTCGGCGATACCGGCACCATCAAGGGCGAGGGCTTTGCGGCCGACGTGGTCGATACCGGCAAGTATCACGGCGTTTTCGCGCACAAGGTGAAGGTGACCGAGGGCACGCTTCAGGTGGGGCAGGCCGTAGAACTCGTCGTCGACCACGCGCGCCGCTCGTCGATCCGCGCCAATCACTCCGCAACCCATCTGCTGCACGAGGCGCTGCGCCTCGTGCTCGGCGATCACGTGGCACAGAAGGGATCGATGGTATCTGCCGATCGCCTGCGCTTCGATTTCGTTCATACCAAGCCGATGACCCCGCAGGAAATGGCCGAGGTCGAAGACATTGCCAATTCCATCATCCTGCAGAACAGCCCGGTCGAAACCCGGCTGATGGGTGTCGAGGAGGCCAAGGAATCTGGCGCACGCGCCCTGTTTGGGGAAAAGTATGGCGACGAAGTACGCGTCGTCTCCATGGGCGAGCCGACCGGCAACGGCCTTGGCTGGTCGGTGGAGCTGTGCGGCGGAACCCATGTGCGCCGCACCGGCGATATCGGCCTTGTTTCAGTGGTTGCCGAGGGCGCGGTTGCGGCCGGCGTGCGGCGCATCGAGGCGCTGACCGGCACGGCTGCCCGCCATCGCGGCAACGCCAATACGCAGATCGTGGCGTCGGCGGCCGGCCTCCTGCGCTCGGGCCCGCATGATGTGCTCGATCGGATCGAGGCGCTGCAGAGCCAGCTCAAGAGCGCCGAGAAGGCGCTTGCCGATGCGCGGCAGAAGCTGGCACTCGGCGGGGGCGGGGAAGCCGGCCCGGCGAACGAAACCGTCAATGGCGTGACCTTTGTGGGACGCGTTGTCGAAGGTGTTGCCGCCAAGGACATCAAGTCGGTAGTCGATGCGGAAAAGAAGCGCATCGGCTCGGGCGTGGTCGTCATCGTGCTCAAGGGCGAGGATGGCAAAGGCACCGTGGCCATCGGCGTGACTGAAGACCTGACGGGCAAATATGCGGCCGGCACGCTGATCAAGTCGGCGACCGTGGCGCTGGGCGGGCAGGGCGGCGGCGGCCGACCCGACATGGCTCAGGGCGGCGGTCCGGACGGCTCGAGGGCTGACGAGGCCATTGCTGCCATTCGCGCCCTCATCTAAGGCGCTCTGGTAGATTGCAAGGGGCCCGTGCCGGAGGCGCGGGCCCTTTTTCATGCGCTATTGGCCGATGCGGAAGAAGAAAATGCGCGGCTTCCAGCGGATCGGGGTCTTTTCGCTGAGGACGTTGAGCAGGCCCGCGCTCACTACCACGACCATGCCGACGATGGCGATCCAGTCCGGATATTCGCCAAAGAACAGGGCGCCGAAGAGAATGGCCCAGATCAGCTGGCTATACTGGACCGGCGCGATCAGATTGGCCGGCGTCTGACGGCTGGCCTGGATCAGAAGGAGGCCGCCCATGCCGCCGAGGAGACCGATGCCCAGCAGCACGGCGAGCTGGCCGGGGGTGGGCAGGACAAAGCTGGGGATCATCAGCACGCCATTGACCAGTGCAGAATAGAGCACCTGGATGCCGACGAGGCTGACGCGGCGCTCTTTGGGTGCGACATGGCGGAGGATGGTGGTGGTGCAGGCGCCGAGCATCGCGCCCGCCATCATGACGAAATGGCCGGTTTCGAGCGCCCTCAGTCCCGGCCTGATCACCAGGACGACGCCCAGGAAGCTGATGAAGAGCAGCACCCAGCGATGGAGGGCGACATGTTCGCGCAGCAGCAGCACCGAAAGCAGCGTCACGAAGAGCGGCGTGGTGAAGCCGATGGAATAGACCTCGGCGAAGGGAATATGGGTGAAGGCATACATGACGCAGGCGGTGCCGCTGATGGCGGTCAGGCAGCGCAGATGCACGAGGTAGGGGTGTTCCAGGCGGTACATGTCGCGCCAGCGCTCGCCGCGCTTGGTCAGCATGGCCGGGATGATTGAGAAACTGGTGGTGAAAAAGGCGATCTCGAAGACCGAGAGGGCGGGGCCGGTCGTCTTGATCAGGGCGTCTGCGACGGAAAAGATGGCATAGGCCAAAAAGGCCAGAACGACGCCGACGGGCACCTTGATTATCCGTGAATGAGAGGAAACGGCGGGCGGGAGTGATCTACCATACTTGCGTTTGCCGGTGCCGTCATTACGGCACGGGAGGTATAGCGACCGGTGGAATGCCTTTTTGGGCGGGCCCGATGACTTCGATGCGGTTGGTCCAGACATAGCCTGAAAAGCCATCGGGCACCTGGGCCAGCGTTTCGAGATCATCGATGCCGGCCGTGCCCGGATCGCCCGCGCCGAAGGGGCCGAGCAGGATGATTTCGCTGCCGGCATCGGCGAGGCGCTGCTGGAGCAGATTGGGCCAGCCCCAGAGCCAGGGGGCGATGTTGATGGGGATCATGACAGTGGTGTCGCGGCAGGCCTGGGGCATGAAGCCGGTCCAGCCGAGGCCCGTATACTGGCTGAGGCAGTCGACGAGGCCGCGCCGGGACCAGACGTGGAGGTCCGTCATGGCGGCGGCGGCGCGATAGGTCGGCTCGTCGCCGCCATAGGCGCCCCAAATGGCGGGGCGCCACTGGGGATTGGCCTCGGCCAAGGCGGAGAGCATGTCGCCTTCGCGCGCCTCGCGGCTCTTGAAATTGATGAGGAAGCTGCGATCAGGCATGGCCGCGAACACTTCGCCGAGTTCCGGCATCGGCCCGTAGCCCTTGCCGCGGAAGGGATAGGTCTGGCCGTTATCGGCGGTGTAGCCGTAGCCGATATCGAGGGCGCGCAAGGCATCCATGGAATGGGCCCGGGTCTCGCCGCTGCCCTCGGTTCGACAGTCGACGGTCCAGTCATGCATGACGGCGAACTGGCCATCGGTGGTCGGATGCACGTCGAGTTCGACGATATCGGCGCCCGATGCGAAGGCGGCCTGCATGGAGGCTATGGTGTTTTCGAGCAGGCCATGCCCGGGCGTGTGGATGCGCTCGGCCGTGCAGGTATCGTTGTCGAGGTTTTCGCGACTATAGGTCTGGTGTACGCCGCGATGGGCGATCAGGGCGAGGCTGGCATCGGCCGGGGGCGGTACGCGCCAGCCGGCGTTGTAGTAGTAGGTAGCGCCCAAGAATACCAATGCGGTCGCGGCGACCCAGTAGCGACGCTTCATCTCGTCCCCCAATTTGCCCGAGGCAAATTCTGGGGACAATAGGGGTGGAAATAGGGCGCTGGCCGAGGGTTAGTCGTCGAAGGCTATGTCGCCGCCGCTCGATGCATCGGTTTCGCGCCGGATGGGATTGCCGCCGATGTCGATGTCGGCGCCGCTCGAAGCCTGCGCCTTGACCGCCTCGCGCACCCGGACCGCAATGTCGCTGCCGCTCGAGGCCTGCAGGTCTCCCGTGCGGGCTTCGAGGCGTTCCGCGTCGATGTCAGAGCCGCTCGACGCGTCGAAGCGTACATGACCCACTTCGCCTGCGGCCTCCACGTCTGAGCCACTGGAGGCCGATACGGTCAGGCTATCGAGGCGGACCGCTTCGAGCGAGATGCTCGATCCGCTCGAGGCGTCCACCGTCAGCGCAGCGCCCTCGAACCGGCGTATGTCGACACTGGCGCCGGAGGAGGCGGTAGCGCTGACCAGTGTCGGCAAGCTTATGTCGAGGGTGACGGCATTGCCGCTGTTGAACAGCATGCCGACAAGCCCGCCACTGAGAATGAAATCGAGGAAGCTGGTTTCGAACCGGGCCCTGAGCACGCCGCCTTCGAGGGTGAGGCGCAGATTGTCCAGCGCCTGGTCGCTGGGCGATTGCGCACTGACCGAAAACCGGGAGGACTGCGTAACAGTGGCGTCGATACCGGCGGCAATGTCGATGCCGTCGAAGTCTGCGAAATCGAAGTCCCTCTGTTGCGCTTCGGCCGTAGCGGTCAGCGCCATGCTGATCAGCCCGGCCGCGAACAGTGATTTGTTGGCGGACATGCGCGTCTCCCTCGCTGCGGTCACTGGCAGATGGGAGGCGATGGCCAGACTTCAAGCGGGCGTGATCGATCTTTTGCGCGAACTACCCCCTTGCGGCCGTTTGAAAAAGGCCGGGCTGATGCCCGGCCTTTTCAATTCCTGAAGCGCCGAATGGCTTAAGCCATGGCCTTCTGAAGGTTCTTGTCGATGGCGTCGAGGAAGCCGATCGTGGTGAGCCAGGGCTGATCGGGACCGACGAGAAGCGCCAGATCCTTGGTCATCTTGCCTTCCTCGATCGTATCGACCGTGACCTTTTCGAGCGTCGCGGCGAACTTGGCCAGGGCATCGTTGTTGTCGAGCTTGGCGCGGTGGGCAAGGCCGCGGGTCCAGGCGAAGATCGAGGCGGTCGAGTTGGTCGAGGTTTCCTTGCCCTGCTGGTGCTGGCGGTAGTGACGGGTCACCGTGCCATGGGCGGCTTCGGCTTCCACGACCTTGCCATCGGGAGTCATCAGAACCGAGGTCATCAGACCAAGCGAACCGAAGCCCTGGGCCACGGTATCGGACTGCACGTCGCCGTCGTAGTTCTTGCAGGCCCAGACATAGCCGCCGGACCACTTGAGGGCGGCCGCGACCATATCGTCGATGAGGCGATGCTCGTACCAGATCTTCTTGGCTTCGAACTGTTCCTTGAACTCGGCCTCGTAAATCTCCTGGAAGATATCCTTGAAGCGACCGTCATAGGTCTTGAGGATGGTGTTCTTGGTCGAGAGATAGCAGGGCACGCCGCGGTTGAGCGCATAGTTGAGCGAGGCGCGGGCAAAGTCGGTGATCGAGTCATCGAGATTGTACATGCCCATGGCGATGCCGGCCGACGGGGCGTCGAACACGTCGTGCTCGATGGTGGTGCCGTCCTCGCCGACGAACTTCATCGTCAGTTTGCCCTTGCCGGGGAACTTGAAGTCGGTGGCACGGTACTGGTCGCCAAATGCGTGGCGGCCGACGATGATCGGCTGGGTCCAGCCGGGAACGAGGCGCGGCACGTTCTTGCAGATGATCGGCTCGCGGAAGATAACGCCGCCCAGGATGTTGCGGATGGTGCCGTTGGGCGACTTCCACATTTTCTTGAGCTTGAATTCCTCGACGCGCTGCTCGTCGGGAGTGATCGTGGCGCACTTGATGCCGACGCCATATTTCTTGATGGCATTGGCGGAATCCACGGTCACCTGATCGTCGGTGGCGTCGCGGTTCTCGACCGAAAGGTCGTAATATTCGATGGGCAGGTCGAGATAAGGGTGGATGAGCTTGTCCTTGATGGCCTGCCAGATGATGCGGGTCATCTCATCGCCGTCAATGTCCACAACCGGATTGGCGACCTTAATCTTGCTCATCGAAAACTCCCTTTGCGTAACCGCTTGCGGCCCTTGGCCCGTTCGGCCGCCCGTATAGCATCGCCAGCGAAAAGCGCAAAGACGACCTCGGCAAGGGGCCTTGCCGGATGGTTCGGTCGCATTGGCTCCAGGCACCCGCTATTTGGGCGGCAGGCTTCTTACGAAGGAACGAGCGCGGTCGATCCATTCGCCCAGGGCGAACTCGTCCTCGATGGCGTCGCCCGAAACGACGACGAAGCCGCTCATCGAGCGACCGGCCATATCCATTATGCCGGCCCCGGGGATAGTGAGGGCACTGGCCATGCCGTCCTTGCCGACCCGCACGATCAGCGAACCTTCCCGGGTCGTGCAGATCAGCATGTTGCCCTGGAGCATGAAGGCAATGCCGCCAAACATCTTCTTTTCCACGACATGCTCGTCAGGGGGCAGCAGGGCGCGGATGCGCTCCGCCAGATCTTCGCTGGCCATGCTCATTTCGGCTTCTCCGGGCGATAGGCGTCGTAGTGGGGCATCTGTGCGTCCACCAGATCCCAATCGAGATGGCTGCGGGCAAAGATCAACTGGTTGGGCACATACCACTCGGTCTCGCCGCTGAAGAGGCCGACCGGGATGATGCGAAAGGCAGGCGCCCGCGATGATTCTGCGACCATAGTGGTCCCGCATTCGGGGCAGAAGTGGCGCGTGAAGGTCGCGCCGGAATCGGCTGGGCGAGAAAAGCTTTTGGTTGCGCCGACTGTTCGAACCGCATCGAGAGGAAACAGCACGACCGAAGAATGGCCGCTGCCCGATGCCTTCTGGCAATTGCGGCAGGCGCATTGGAACATCGAGATCGGGCGGCCGGCGGCATGGATGGTCACGGCACCGCAGTCGCAGGCGGCGGCGAGATCGAGGTCTGGCATAGGCGTCTTGCTCATGCAGGCAGGCTGGCACGGGGCGGCGTGGCCTGCAAGCATGCTTGCCTTCGTGGCGCTACGGCGCAACAGTGCCGCGCGCATGAAGGAAGATGAATGGCCTTTCGTCCGGACTACCCGTTGACCACCGAACGGCTGCGCCTGCGGCCGTTTACCCGCGGAGACGTTGACGCCGTTCATGCCTATCGCGGTCGGGAAGACGTCGCGCGTTATCTGTTCGATCCACCCCTGAGCCGGGATGAATGTGCCCTCGCCATTCAGCAACGCACCGCGCAGACCGGATTCGTCGAAGAAGGGGACCGCATTGTGCTCGCGGTGGAAACGCTCGATGGTGCCAGTCTCGTCGGTGAAGTCTCGCTCATCTGGCGGTCGGTAGAAGCGCGGCAAGGGGAGCTCGGGTGGATTTTCCATCCTGCCTTTCAAGGGCGTGGCTATGCCACCGAGGCGACCAATGTGCTGTTGGATCTGGCCTTTGGACCCGCAGACCTTCACCGTGTCTTTGCCCGCTGCGACGCCCGTAACAATCCATCCTGGCGTTTGATGGAGCGCTTGGGCATGCGTCGGGAGGCCCATTTTCGCGAACATGGCCTGTTCAAGGGCAGGTGGGACGAAGAATTCTACTACGCCATCCTGCGCAAGGAATGGCTTTCGCTGCGGCAACCGGGCACTCCCGTTAACATGGGTTAAGGTACAATTTTCTCCGCGACTATAGGAACTTAGCCGGACGTTCAGCGTTTTAGGACCGGGCTTATATGTGCAGCGGAGGGTACCCGGTCATGTCGTCGATGCGTTTTCCTATTGAAACCAGTCACCTTTTGCTTCGCCCATTCGAACGAGGTGATCTTGACGCCGTCCGTCGTTACCACACGTTGCCTTCCGTGCAGCGCTATGTCGAACGCCCGACGCGCTATGATGACGATGTTGCCGCGGCGGTTGCCCTGATGCGGACGCAGACCGAACTGCATCGCCCAGGCAATACGCTTACCCTTGCCATGATGCGGAAGGGCGATCATCGCGTCGTCGGGCAGGTTTCGCTGAAATGGTCCGACGCTACCGCCGGGCAGGGCGAGCTGCGCTTTGCCATCGATCCGGCGGAGAGCGGCAAGGGCTACCTGACCCAGGCCCTGACCGCGATGATCGATTTGGCTTTCGATCACTTCCGTATCCATCGCCTCATGGTGCGGTGTGACGGCCGTAGCCACCATTCGATCAAGCTGATGCAGAAGCTTGGCTTGCGTCTTGAGGCCCATTATCGCGAACATGCGCTGTTTCAGGGCGAATGGGACGAAGAACTGCATTTTGCGGTTCTCGACCGCGAATGGCGCCCCAGTGCCAAGATCGTCGAAATGCCGATGCGCGGCCGCGTCGCCTGAATTTGCGCGACCACCACAATTGAGCTATGTCGCCGCCACTCTGACTTCACGCGGATTGGCGGCACATGGCAGGCACAGACAGCTCTCTTCCCATTACCCTGGCTCCGTCCCCGGCCATCATCCTGTGCGAACCGCAGCTGGGTGAAAATATTGGCGCGTCGGCGCGGGCCATGGCCAATTTCGGGTTGTGGGACCTGCGCCTGGTCCGTCCACGCGACGGCTGGCCCAACGAGAAAGCCATCGCATCCGCGTCGCGGGCCGACCATGTACTCGAACAGGTTCGGGTCTTCGAAACTCTCGAAGACGCCATTGCCGACCTGACGTTGGTCTATGCCACTACCGCCCGGTCGCGCGACATGCAGAAAGAAGTCCTCGGCCCCGAGGACGCATCGCTGAAGATGGCTGGACACATCGCTGGCGGCCAGAAAGCGGGCCTGTTATTTGGCCGCGAGCGGTGGGGACTGCTCAACGACGAAGTGGCGATGGCCGATGCCATCGTGACCCTGCCGGTCGAGGCGGCGTTCGCCTCGCTCAACATTGCCCAGGCCGTGTTGCTCATGTCCTATGAATGGCGCCGCAGCAGCGAAGCGGGCAGGGCGCTGCCATTTTCCGACGGGCTCGACGAAGCAGCGCCGCGCGCCGAACTGGTGGGCCTGTTCGAGCATCTGGAGGGCGTGCTGGACCAGTCAGGATTCTTCACCACGCCAGACAAGAAGCCGAGCATGGTCAACAACCTGCGCACGGCACTCACCCGCGGGCGGTTCACGAGCCAGGAAATCCGCACGCTGAGAGGTGTCATCTCCTCCATCGATCGCCGTCATGAACGGCCCAATCCGAACCGGATGAAAAAGGCTGAAAAGCCGGAGGAATAGACGAGATCACAGTTTGAGCGGACTGGACGGATTTGCCGTTATCGGCTTTGACGAGGCTGCGACAAACTGTCATTGGCATGCGTATCATGAGCGCACACGCCCCCTCCGAGCCCTCCAAGCTCGCCTTCACCTATGTCGGTTTCCGCTTTTTCTGGCTCACGACGCTGCTGGTCAGCTTCGCGGTGCAGATCATGTCAGTCTCGATCGCCTGGCAGATCTACGACGTCACCGGCAATGCCTTCCTGCTGGGACTGGTCGGGCTGTGCCTGTTCCTGCCGGCGCTGCTGCTCATCCTCGTGACCGGGCTCACGGCGGACCGTTTCAACCGCCGCGGCATCATGGCCGTTTGCCTAACCGTGGAGCTCGGCTGCGCCGTGGCTTTCCTCGCGCTGGTCAATTTCGAAGCGCATGAGGTCTGGCCGATCTTCATCGTGCTGGTCGTGCTGGGCACGGCGCGCGCTTTCTGGGGACCTGCTGCCCAATCCCTGGCGCCCAACCTCGTGCCGCCCGAGGCGCTCAGCAATGCCATCACCGTCAATGCCTCGGCCTGGCAATTCGCCTCGATCACAGGGCCGGCGGCCGGCGGGCTGCTCTATGGCATAGGTCCGAGTTTCGCCTTCGGGACCGGCGCCGTGCTGCTGCTCTGCGCGGTGGTGACGGTGCTACTGATCCCCAAGCCGTTGCGGCGCCAGTCGCATCAGGCGACGAGCCTCGAGACGATGTTCGGGGGCTTTCGATACATCTTTTCCAACAAGGTGGTGCTGGGCGCCATCTCGCTCGACATGTTTGCGGTGCTGATGGGTGGTGCCGTGGCGCTGCTGCCGGTCTATACCAAGGATATCCTGCATGCCGGGCCGACCGAACTGGGCCTGCTGCGCGCCGCGCCGGGCATCGGCGCCATCCTGATGGCGTTCTGGCTGACGCGCTTTCCCGTGCGCGACCATGCGGGCAAAATCCTGTTTCTGTTCGTCGGTCTCTTTGGCGCCTTCACCGTCATCTTCGGATTTTCCACCACGGTCTGGGTGTCGATCCCGGCACTGGCGCTGGTGGGGGCGTCGGACATGGTCAGCGTCACCATCCGCGAGACGATCATGCAGCTCTGGACGCCTGAGGAGGTGCGCGGGCGGGTCAATGCGGTCAATTCGGTGTTCATCGGGGCGTCCAACGAACTGGGCGAATTCCGCGCGGGCACGGTCGCCCATCTGGTCGGGCCTGTACCAGCGGTGGTCATCGGCGGATTCGGTGCCGTGGCGGTCGCCGTCATCTGGAGCCGCATCTTCCCGCAATTGCGCGAGCAGCGGACGCTGGACAAGAAGATGGCCTAGCCGGCCGCGCTTGACTCGCCCGCGCGACGCCTCTATGACGCGGCCACCTATTCCGGCCTTCGGGCCCATAGGCGCACCCGGGATTCTCTGTTGGGAGTCTGTCGGCCCTGATACAAGTCGGGGCAGAGGAGGGCGTGATCCATTCAACCGGTCCCATGGACGCTAGGCCCTTTCGAGGGCCGGTGGCGTTCCGGGCCAAGCATAGAAAAGGATACGCGATGTCGAAGCGTCATTCCGCAAAGTACAAGATCGATCGCCGCCTTGGCGAAAACATCTGGGGTCGTCCGAAGTCCCCGCTCAATGCCCGCGCCTATGGCCCCGGCCAGCATGGTCAGCGCCGCAAGGGCAAGCTCTCGGACTATGGTCTGCAGCTGCGCGCCAAGCAGAAGCTCAAGGGCTATTACGGCTCGGTGACCGAGAAGGCCTTCAAGCGCCTCTACACCGAAGCTGCCCGCGTCAAGGGCGATACCGGCGAGAACCTGATCGGCCTGCTCGAATCGCGTCTCGACGCGATCGTTTACCGCGCCAAGTTCGTGCCGACCGTGTTCGCTGCCCGCCAGTTCGTCTCGCATGGCCACGTGCTGGTCAATGGCAAGCGCGTGAACATCCCGTCCTACCAGGTCAAGGTCGGCGACAAGATCGAAGTGCGTGAGCGCTCCAAGCAGCTCACCGTCGTTCTCGAAGCCAACCAGCTGGCCGAGCGCGATGTGCCCGACTACATCGAAGTCGACCACAACAAGCAGGTCGCCACCTATGTGCGCGTTCCGGCCCTGTCGGACGTGCCGTATCCGGTGCAGATGGAGCCGAACCTGGTGGTGGAATTCTACTCGCGTTAAGCGAAACGACCCCGTCGAAATCGAGAAGGGCCGCTCCTCGGAGCGGCCCTTTTTGTTGCGCCGGTTGGTTTGCCTGGTTATCCTGGTCCGGTCAGAAAAGGAGAGGCCGGTGCGGTTAGCCCGGTCCCCGCGCAGCGGGTCCTGGCCCTGTCTTCGGCAGCGAGTCCCATGGCCTTCAATGTCCGCGCATGGTGCGCGGCAAACGAAAGGCAATGGAAATCATGCAACAGCAAATGGCCGTCATGACGCTCGGGAGCGAGGATCTCGACCGGGCAAAAGGCTTTTATGGCAATGGGTTCGGCTGGACGCCTGTGTTCGAGAATCCGGAAATCGTGTTCTATCAGATGAACGGCTTCGTGCTCGGCCTTTTTCTCAAGGCGTCTCTCGAGGTGGATATGGGCACCGGTGGTCTTTCATTGAGTCGTGGGGCTTATGCGCTGGCGCACAATGTGCGGGGGCAGGCAGAGGTCGATCCGCTGATGGAAAAACTGGTGTCAGCTGGCGGCTCCATCATCCGGGCGGCCGATGCGCCACCTCATGGTGGCTATCGCGGTTATGTGGCTGATCCGGATGGTCATGCCTGGGAGATCGCGTGGAACCCAGCTTGGCCGATCAGTCCCGAGGGCTATGTCCGTTTCGTCTCATAGGAGTGCGCCTACCCGGCGCCGTCATGGCGCCGGGGTGTTGAGGTGACCTCAATCAGATCGTCGCGGCGTCGCTGACGGACGGGTTGAGAGGTGGCGCGTCCTTGGGAATGTAGCTCTCGAACTTGCGCAGGCGTTTGTGCACCGAGAGCAGCTCGATCACGGTGCCCCAGGCGCGGGCGAGAAACTGGAACGACGACGCCACCTGTCCGAAGGCCTGCTGCACCTGCTGGTACAGTCCCAGCGTCAGTGCGCCTGCCAGGATGGAGGGCGAGAGCACCAGGATGGGGATGTAGCCGGCAAGCTGCAGGTAGCCGTAACGGGCGAAGTTGAAATAGGTGTAGTGCCAGTAGATGCGGTAGTAATTGGTCTGCACATTGGCGAAGAGCTCGCGCACCGTCATGGGCTCGGCGCGGTCGGCATTGTCCTCGCCGTAGACGAGTTCCTTGCGATAGGCCGCCTCGACCTTCTGGTTCTCGAATTGCAGGCCCGGCAGCCGCATGCCGACCACACCCAAGAACAACGTACCGAAGGCCGCCGAAATCAGGGCCACCCAGACGAGGCTGCCGGGAATGGGGCCGAGAATCGGCAGTTCCGTTACCACGCGCGACAGGCCCCAGAGGATCGGGATGAAGACGGCAAGGGTTATCAGGGCGTCGAAGAAACTGGTGCCCAGATCTTCCACGATCTGCGCGAAGCGCATCGTGTCTTCCTGCACACGCTGGGCCGCGCCTTCCGTGGTGCGGATCGCCGGCCAGTACTGCATGTAGTAGGCGTTCATCGCCTTGCGCCAGCGGAACACGTAATGGCTGGTGAGGAAGGCCAGCAGTACCAGGACGAGTATGCGCGGCACCACGACGAGAATAATCGTGAAAATCTCGCCGTAGAGCGTTTCCGGTGAGACCGAGCCCGGGGTCGAAAGCGCCGATTGCAGGGTGTTGAAGAAGGTGCCCTGCCAGTTGTTGATGAAAGCGTCGACCTGCACGTTGAAATAGAGCACCAACAGGATGCCGGTCGTGCCCACCACGGACCACCAATACCATTCGTTGCGGCCATAGACGTACCAGAAGCCGCAGAAGAGCAAGGCTATCATCAGCACGTACTGATAGAGAAAGAACTGGTCACCGGTGAGGAAGGCGCCTTCCGGGGTACAGGCCTGGGCGGCGACTTCCGCGGTCACGGTGCTATCGGCCGGCGCGGGTGCCGCCGGACTGGCCTGTTCTGCCTGGGGGGTGGCTGCGGGTGCTGCGGCTGGAGCACTGGGATCGCTGGTAGAAGCAGGTGCGCATATCGGCGCGATGAAAAATCGGTCGAGGCCGATTGCGCTGCGCATCGGCGCCGCGAATGCCGACCAGGCGATGGTCGCGACGAGCATCCAGACCAGGGCGGAGGTGAAGAATAGACGTGGGGAAGGAAAGAAGGAGCGAAACACCTTGAACTCCAGAGGGTGCGTTGTTGCACACCTACGGAGCCGCCTGAAAAACGACTAAGTCAAGGAGCGGAAGTTAATCTTTGGTAAGGTCAGTATTTGCGGAATATACGGGATTGGGACCGGCCGCTGCTCAACGCATTCGAGAGCCTACCCCGCCTCAGTCATGCCGACACGGTAGCCTCGCACCGGCGAACGGGCTAAGAGGGTGCAGCCACCCCCATTGCTCGAGACTGCCATGAACGAAGTGCTGCCCATAGATGCCGAACAGGCAGACGCCGAGACCGGCGTCCATCCGATCTATGCCCATGCGCCGCGCTCGGTCGAGTTCAACAAGCTGCGCAAGCGGCTCATCCGCAATGTGCGCGAAGCTTTGGACAAGTTCGGCATGGTGCGGCCGGGCGACAAATGGCTGATCGCCCTCAGCGGGGGTAAGGACTCCTACGGCCTGCTGGCCATCCTGCTCGACCTCAAATGGCGCGGACTGCTGCCCGTCGAGCTACTGGCCTGCAATCTCGACCAGGGGCAGCCCAACTTTCCCAAGCACATCCTGCCTGAATTCCTTACCGGGCTCGGGATCGCGCATCGGATCGAATACCAGGATACCTATTCGATCGTCACCGACAAGCTGCCGGCTGGCGCCACCTATTGCTCGCTGTGCTCTCGCCTGCGTCGCGGCAATCTCTATCGTATTGCGCGGGAGGAGGGGTGCACGGCGCTGGTGCTCGGCCACCATCGCGATGACAGCCTCGAAACCTTCTTTATGAACCTGTTTCATGGCGGCAAACTTGCGGCGATGCCGCCCAAGCTCGTCAATGACGAGGGTGACCTCGAAGTGCTGCGTCCGCTGATCTATTGCGCCGAAGAAGACCTCCAGCGTTTTTCCGATGCCATGCAGTTTCCGATCATTCCGTGCGATCTCTGCGGCTCGCAGGATGGGCTGCAGCGCAATGTCACTAAGGCCATGCTGACCGACATGGAAAAGGCGATGCCCGGGCGCAAGGACGTGATGATCCGCGCACTGGGCAATATCAATCCAAGCCATATGCTCGATCCGCGGCTATTCGATTTTGCCGCTCTATCTCCCAAGCCCAAGGACCAGTGAACCCATGAATGTCGATCGCCTCGCCGCCATCCTGAAACAGGCTGCACAGGAGGAGATCATGCCGCGTTTCCGGCGGCTGGACGAGGGTACGATCAAGACCAAGAGCGGCGCCTTCGACCTCGTGACGGAAGCCGATGTGGGCGCCGAGCGCGTTATTACAGCCGCGATCAAGGCGCATCGGCCGGACTATCTGGTGGTGGGTGAGGAAGCGGTCGCCGCAAATCCGAAACTACTCGAATCCAGCCTCGAAGATCGCGTAGTCATCTTCGTCGATCCCGTTGACGGCACTGCCAATTTTGCGGGCGGCCTGCCGCTCTTTGCCGTGATGGCGGCGGTGGTGGAGAACGGCGAAACCGTCGCGGGCGTGATCTACGATCCGGTAGGTGACGATGTCGTGATGGCCGAGCGCGGTTGCGGCGCCTTCCAGGTCTTTCCCGATGGCCGCAGCATTCGCCAAAAGTTTGCCGATCCGGTACCGCTCGGGGAGATGGGTGGCGTGGCCTCCACGTCCTTCCTGCCTTTCGAGCAGCGGCGCACGGTGCTGGGCAACCTTGCCAAGGTGAAGATGCTGGCAGGCTATCGCTGTGCCGGGCACGAATACCGCTATGCCGCCGGCGGCAATGTCCATTTCCTCATGTACAACAAGCTCATGCCCTGGGATCACGTCGGTGGCGCGCTGATCATGCGTGAGGCCGGTGCCCATGTCGCCAAATTCGATGGCTCCGAATATCGCCCGACCGACACATCCGGTGGGTTGATCGTCGCTTCGGACAGGGAAAGCTGGGACGCGTTGCGGCGCGAGGTTTTTACCGTTTGAGCGTCGAACGAGCGGCAGTTCATGCGTCGCTATGGCAGGTGAATGCAGGAGTTGCCCGATGTCGTTTCAAGCCTATCTCGATGCCGTAGAAGCCAAGACCGGCAAGACGCCGCGGCAGATCGTCGAGGAAGCGAAGGTCAAGGGGTTCGACAATCCGAAGGTCAAGGCCGGCGAGATACTGGAATGGCTCAAGGCGGACTATGACCTGGGGCGTGGCCACGGCATGGCGCTGGTGCATGTGATCAAGAAGGGCCCCGAGATCGACATGAAGCATGTCGGGTCGACCGGCGTGCATCGTGACGAGAGCAACATGCTCTGGCTCGATGGCGCCGCGACCAAGCCTCGCTGACCTCTTGTCTCGACTCATAAGTTTGTGCTTATGTGTCGTTCATGAGCGAAACGGAAATCTTCAAGGTGCTGTCCGACCCCACGCGGCGTGCCATTCTCGAGCGTCTTTCGGCGGGCGAAGCCACGGCTACCGATCTGCGGACCGGCTTTGCCATTACCCAGCCGGCCATGAGCCAGCATCTGGCCCTGCTGCGGGAGGCGGGCCTCGTGCGCGAACGCCGCGAAGGGCGTTTTGCGCATTACCGGATCGAGCCCGAAGGCTTTGCACCCCTGCACGCCTGGCTGGGACGCTATCGCGCCTTCTGGCCAAGCCAGATCGACAATCTCAAAGAGCTCTTGCGGGAGATGGACCAATGAGCGGCGACAAAGACCTCGTCTTCGAAACCATCCTCGACGCGCCGCCGGAGAAAATCTGGCGGGCGCTTACCATTCCCGAGTATCGCGATCGCTGGTTGCAGCGCCCCGATGACGTGAAGGTCGAAGTGGAGGCGGCCGATATCAACAAGACATTGACCTACCGCTGGAAAGAGCGAGACGAGGAGAGCATCGTGACAATCGAGCTCACCCCGCATGAAAACGGGCAGACCGGCTTCCGCCTGACGCATGCGCCGATTGATATGCCGGCTGCCGCCAACAGCAACGAAGCCGCAGCCGTCATGATGCGGGCAGCCTAACCCCTCTCGCTATTACCCTTATTCAAACAGGAGTTCGCCGATGCGCGACATGATGAATCTCGTCCCCATGGTGGTCGAAACCTCTAGCCGCGGCGAACGCGCCTTCGATATCTATTCGCGGCTGCTGCGCGAGCGGATCATCTTCGTCAATGGGCAGATCGAGGACGGCATGGCCTCGCTGATCAATGCCCAGCTCTTATTTCTTGAATCCGAAAACCCCAGCAAGCCCATCTATCTCTACATCAATTCGCCGGGCGGCGTGGTGACAGCGGCGCTCGCCATGTATGACACGATGCAGTTCATCAAGGCGCCTGTCGGTACGCTCTGCATGGGCATGGCGGCATCAGCCGCGACGCTGATCCTGGCGGCGGGCGCACCGGGCATGCGGGCATCGCTGCCCAGTACATCCATAATGCTGCATCAGCCCTCGGGTGGCTATCAGGGGCAGGTGACCGACATCATGATCCATGCCGAGGAGAGCATGCGCCTCAAGCGCCTGACCAACGAAATCTATGCACGCCATTGCGGCCGGACCTATGAGGAGGTCGAAACGGCGCTGGAGCGGGACCGATACATGGCGCCCGAGGAGGCCAAAGCGTGGGGGCTTGTCGACCATATCCAGGCCGACCGGTCCCAGGCGGTATTGCCGGGACCGGCCTGATTTCCCGGGCTAGTGGGCCTCCATCACCGGGACGCCCTTGCCCGGCTCGTACTGCTCGCCGACACCGAAGAGCCTGCCCCTTTCTGCCACCAGGATGCAGAGCAGGGCGAGGATACCCATGGAGAAATAGCCAGCGGCCGCTGGAATGGTGGTGTTGTCGAAAAGCTGGCCGATATAGCCGCCGATCAGTGCGCCACCAACGGTCTGGATGAAGCCGAACACCGACGCAGCCGTGCCCGCCACGGCGCCGAGCGGCTCCATGGAAAGCGAATTCATGTTCGAGGCGGACCAGCCGAAGGAGAACATGATGACGCAAAGGAGGCCGAAGAACAGCCAGAGCGGCAGGAAGCCGATCAGCGCGAAGGCCAGCCAGATGCCGGAAAACAGCGTGAAAACGAGCATGGCGCCATGCGACAGGCGGCGCATGCCGACGCGCCGCACAACCTTGGAATTGGTGAAGGACGACACGGCCATAAGCCCGGCCATGGCGGCGAAGGCGACCGGGAAATAGACGCCAAGACCATAGATATCGACATAGATCTGCTGCGACGAACTGATGAAGCCGAAGAGCGCACCGAAGAGGAATGTGCCGGCCAGGCCGTAAGAAATGGCGACGCGGTTGGTGAAGACGATGCGGAAGCCATCGACTACACCGCCGAGGCTGAGCGGGCGGCGCTTGTCGAGCGGCAGTGTCTCTGGCAGGCGCAGGAAGGTCCACAGCCAGAATGCCAGGGCAAGGACGCCCATGAAGAGGAAGATGGTCTGCCACGGGCCGGTCAGGAGCAGCACTTGGCCGATGCTGGGTGCGACGACCGGGATGGCCATGAAGACCATGAAGATCAGCGACATGACCTCGGCCATTTCGCGCCCCGAATACCGGTCGCGCACTACCGCGGTGGTTATGACGCGCACGCTGGCGGCGCCCATGCCCTGGATGAACCGGAGGACGAGAAGCATGGTGAAGCTGGGCGCGAAGGCGGCGAAGATCACGGCGACCACGTAAACGGCGATGCCGGCGAGGAGGGGCGCGCGACGGCCGAAGCGATCGGTCAGCGGACCGAAGGCGAGCTGGGCCACACCCATGCCGATCATGTAGGTCGAAATCACGAACTGACGTTCGTTCTCATGACTGATGCCGAGGGCTTCGCCCATATAGGGCAGGGCGGGCAGCATGACGTCGATGGCCAGCGCATTGAGCGCCATGAGGGCAGCCATGAGGGCAATGAATTCAGGGCGCGAAAGCACCCGCGTGAAATGATCGGACATGATTGAAACTCGTCAAAGCCGAAAGGAGTCCGGCCGAAATAATTGGCCGGACCATGAACCCGTTGGGTACTTTTGGCAAGTCTTCAATCGGCAAAAGCCGATGGAAGGGTCATGCCGGACGCAGGGCGAAATTGCTGTCGCTGCGCTCGTTTATGGGGATGTGGATCGCCGCAGACGCCAAGCCCAGGAGTATGCCGAGATACCAGACAAGGTCATAGGCGCCGGTCAGGTCATAGACGAAACCACCGAGCCAGACGCCGACGAAGGAGCCGACTTGGTGGCTGAGGAAGGCGATGCCGTAGAGCATGCCCATATAGCGCGGACCGAAGAAAAGGGTCACGAGGCCGGCCGTCAGCGGCACGGTGGAAAGCCAGAGCAGGCCCATGGCAGCGGCGAAAGCATAGGCGGTGACCTCGCTAACCGGCAATAGCAGGAAGGCCGCGATGGCCAGGGCGCGCAGGAAGTAGATCGTGGCCAGCAGCATCTGCTTGGGCAGGCGAGTGCCAAGCCAGCCTGAGAGAAGCGAGCCGGCAATGTTGAACAGTCCGATGACGGCAATGGTCCAGCTGCCCACTTCAGGCGACAGGCCGCATTGCACAAGGTAGGCCGGCATATGGACGTTGATGAAGGCGAGGTGGAAGCCGCAGACGAAAAAGCCGATGACCAGGAGGCGGTATGAGCCGAAGCCCCAGGCGCGCGAGAGAGCCTGCATGAAGGGCAAGTCGGCCTGGCCGGGCACGGACTCGGTGCGGCCGCGCAGGGCCGCGGACAATGGCACGATCAGCAGCAGCAGCACGGCGATGTAGACGAGCGCCATCTGCCAGCCGAAGGCGGAGATAAATCCCTGGCCGAGTGGCGCGAAGATGAACTGGCCGGCGGATGACGCTGCCGTGGCAATGCCGAAGACGAAGCTGCGCTTCTCGGCCGGTACGACGCGCCCGAACGAGGCCATGACGACGCCGAAAGAGGCAATGGCAATGCCGACGCCGGTGACGACGCCCGCCGTCAGGGTCATGGTGAGCGTATCGGGCGAGAATGCCATGCCGAGAACGCCCAGCGCGTAGACGATGCCGCCGACGGCGAGGACGCGGTCGGAGCCATACCTGTCGGCCATTGCGCCGGCAAAGGGCTGCGCCAGGCCCCAGGCGAGGTTCTGGATGGCCATTGCCATGCCCCACTGCTCGCGCGTGAGGCCAAGATCCTCGGTTACGGGGAGGGTGAAGAGACCGAACGAACCACGTGTGCCGAAGCCGATGGCGGCAATGATGCAGCCGGCAATGATGACGAGCGGAAGGGGAACGGCGGGGCGAGCGGCGGTGACAGACATGGAGCGAGTCTCGGGAAGCGTGTGGTTAGTCTATGTCCGCGCCCCCATCACGCAAAGCGATATTAACTGATGGGCACGATCAGATCTGGTGATGCGAAATTTGCCTGTCGTGCGTAAGTTGCTGACACTGCATACCAGACGATGAAGAGGAAACAGCATGCGCCATCCATCTCAGCAGGGGCTTGGTGCCCATGTCGTCGCGGTCGCCACGCGGCCGTATTCCTTTTCGCCGTCCGCCGAGCGGCGGACGTTATGCCGGATTTGCAACATTGCAGGAACTTCAGCAGTCTGACTTCTTCATCGCCGAACCGCTGTTCGGCCAGCTTTCACAGCTTCATGGCAGCGTAGCCGCCGTCCTGTCCGCGGCGGATGACGGGCAGGTGTGGGTCGACGATCCGGGCGAGCCGACCTGTGCGCTGCTTGCCGGACCGGAGGGCTATTATCTGGGCGGGCGACCCCGACCGGGGCGAGACTATCAAGCGCTCAGGTCAACCATTCCAGATTGGGCCTATCTCTATCCCGCGGCGGAATGGCTGGCTGCGCCGGACCTGGCGTTGCCGCATCAATATATGCAGCGCCACCCGCGGCTCTTCCTGTCGCTGGTGCCGAAGGCAGGTGCGGAGATGCCGCTGCCGGAGGGCTTTTCGCTTTCGCCCGAGCACGATGGGGCGTTCAGTTGCGCCATTCTCTCCGAAGGCGCCGTGGTAGCACATTGCCGGCCTGACCTGCGTGTCGGGGGCTATGTGGAGCTCGGCGTCTGGACGCGGCCGGACATGCGGCGTCGCGGCCTTGCTGGCGTCGCATTGCGGTCCAGCCTCAACCTCGCGGCCGCATGCGGGGTCCAGCGTGTCGGGTGGCATTGCCACGCCTCCAACCGGGGCTCGATTGCCGTGGCGCAGCGGGTTGGGTTCGTTCAGACGGCGTTCTATACAGCTTTCAGCGCTAGTCTCCCGGCCGAGAATACTGGCGACCTGACCCCGGAAGCGTGCCGGGCACTGGCTGCGGCGTTCGAGGCGGGGCGGCACGACAGGGATTGGCTGGATTTCCACGCCGCCTGTGCATGGTCCGAGGCCAGGGAGGACGAGCGGGCCATTTGTGTCCTCGAGAGGCTGGTCGCCAGCGGCTGGGAGGGGAGGCCGGATTGGATTGGCGGACATTGGGCGCTCGCAAGGCTGCGGAGCGATCCGCGCTTCGTCCTGGCTTTGGAGCGACAGGCGCGCAAATAAGCAAAAGGGCCGCGCAAGGCGCGGCCCGAATACTTTCGGATAGGAGGCGATCAGGCGCTTTGCTTGACCGCTACGCCCGCATCCTGGAAGTGCGTCTGCAACTCGCCGGACTGGAACATTTCGCGCACGATATCGGCGCCGCCGATGAACTCGCCCTTGACGTAGAGCTGGGGGATTGTCGGCCAGTTGGTATAGGCCTTGATGCCGTCGCGCAGTTCTTCGCTTTCAAGCACATTGGCGCTGGAATAGTCGACGCCGAGGTAGTTCAGGATCTGGACGACCTGGCCGGAAAAACCGCACTGCGGGAAGTCCGGGGAGCCTTTCATGAACAGGAAGACGTCGTTGTTCTTCACCTTGTCGTCGATAAAGGCGTTGATGTCGGTCATGGGAGGAGCCTTTCACAAAATCCGGTTTCAAGGACCGGTTTGACTTCGCCACTAGATAGGACAGGAAAGGGGCGGTGTCGAGATGGGGGCCGCGCCGCGCTCTACTGGGTCGAGCTGCAGCGGCTCTCGCCAGTCGCGGTCACCTCACCGGTGGCAGGATCGAAGACCCGCTCCTCGGCGGTGACGGCGCCGAAGCCATAGCCCATATATTCGTCGTATCGTGGGCAGGTTTCGGCGATGGCCCCGCCGGTGCGCTCCCAATAGGTAATTTCCTCGCTGACCGTGACCTCGTCATCGGCGGGTACGTCAACGACCGGCGTGCCAGTGTCGCCGGCCAGGTCGTAGATTACGAGATCGCCGTCCGGCCCGGTCGATCGGGTCAGGACCAGGTAATCTCCCAGAAGGGCCAGATAATGCAGCGGATCGCCGGGGGTGCCGATCCGCATATCGCCGGCCTGCGGTTCGAACAGGCATGCAATCTTGCCGCGGGCAGGCGGGCGGATGATGAATTCGGCGCCCACCTCGTCCACGCGATCCTGGAAAATGACCAGGTGGCTTTCATTCTGAAAGCACTCGGCTTCGTTGGCGATGGCGGGGCTGGCTGCAAGGCCGACGGCGAGGATTAGCAGGGGCAGGAAGTGGCGCAAGGTGTGAGGCCCGTAAATTGTCTGGGCCGACGTTCGCATCAGGAGAGCGTTCTGGCAATCCAAGGATGGTCGAAGACGCTGGCATTGTCTTCGAATAGCACTGAGTCCCAGCCCGCTGATCGGGCATTGGCGACAACGGCCTGCGTGTCATCGAAGAACAATGGCGGTTCGTCGTATTGCCCGATGCGCTGGTCGGCGAACGCGAAGAAGCCCTTATGGGCCTTGGTCATCCCGATCCGCGCCGAATAGAAGATATCTTCGAAGATGCCGGCAAAGCCCAGGGTCTGCCACAGCCACTGGGCACGCATGTGCTCCTGGTTGGTCGCGAGAAACAGACGGACATCCTGGTGCGCTTTGAGACGGTGTAGCGCATCGACGAGTTCATGGTTCAACTGCACGTCATGCTCGAACCAGAATTGAGCGAAAGCCATGGTTGAACCTCGGTAACCGAGCCCCGGCAGGCGCCTGTCGAGGGCCTCGATCAGCGGCGTCTGGCCGATGATGACCTTCTTGAGGAAGATGTCGAAAATGAACTCTTTCTGGAAGCGTTCCGGATCGATGCCCATGTGGCGCAAATGGCCGTCGAATTGCTCGCGCAAATCAGGCCGGGCGTGAAAGCCGTGCACCAGAACGCCATCGACGTCTAAAATAACGGCGCGCGTCATGGGCGCTTGGCCGGAGCGGCCCCCAGTCCATTGAGAACCTGACGCGGGATGCCGAGATCGCGGATCACATCGTCGTGGCGACGAAAGCCGATAAGTTCACGCTGCACAAAATAGGCCCAGACGGCCTGCTGTGCTTCGGAAAGCCACGTGGTCTGATTATCGCCCGACTTGAGGCCCTCCAGCGCCTTGATGACTCGCTGCTCGGCGGCGCTCAGCGAACTGGCGCGCTCGGCCTGGATTTCATGCTCGATCGCAGCGGTGCCGGCCTCTGGGCGCACCATGCGGATCAGGTCAAGGGAATCACGTAGTCCGGGCACGTGGTCAGTCCGGGACGCTGGTCTGGAGGGCGAGGGCGTGGAGAGCGCCGCCCATGTCGCCCTGCAGGCTGTCATAGACCAGCTTGTGCTGCTGCACGCGCGTCTTGCCGCGAAACTGCTCGGATTTCACCGACGCTGCCCAATGGTCGCCATCGCCGGCAAGGTCGCGAATCTCGATTTCGGCATCGGGCAGCGCAGCCTTGATGCGGCGCTCGATTTCGCTTGCGTCCATGGCCATGTGCTGTCTCCCGCTGACTGAGTGCTGCCGGCACAAGCCGACGATGTATTTGATATGGCACGCGGATGGGACAGCTTCAACCGGCCCTATTGCGCAGGAACTGCCTCGCCCTCGGTCTCCACTTCGGCACCGATGCAGCAATCGGCGTCCGAGCGCGTGGCGAAGTTGGCGACGATGAAATCGACGATGGGGCGCGCCTGTTCCGCCTGGTCGGTCGCGTAATAGCAGTCCAGCACATAGCCGCGGCCGTTGGACACCGTTTCCGTGTGAACCAGGGTCAAGGGAACGCCCATGGCTGATTCCGGGCTGCTGCCGACGTAAGTCAATGCCGTAGCATCCTGGTAGGCCGTGGTGCCCTTGGTATCGAGCGCAAATCCGGGCATCAGCTCGGCCCAGGCCGCGGCGACCTGCGTGTCGTCGAGTGCGGTAAGGGCTGCTTCGGGCGTCCAATCGGTGTCTTCGACCGGCACAACGCTCATGTCGCATTGCAGCGGCGCGTCGGGGTGGTTGATGGTCATGGCCACGGGATCGACGCTGCTGCTTGCCGTCACCATCGGCTCGGGAAAAATCAGGGTGTAGGGCGAGGTCGGCAGGATCGATCGAGTGACGTTGACGCTCTGCGCAAGCGCCAGGGCGGGGGAGAAAACAAGGCTCACCAGGGCCAGTCCAGCAACCGCTGCGTGCTTCATCTGCTACTCCCGGAAAAGAAACGCCGTCCTATGAAGCCTGCAAAGCGGCCCAAAGAACGGCGATCATATGGCAGCGAGAATGAATAGCCAGCCTAGCCGTTCATATAGCTGGGGAACCAGCTCTCATGCGCAACCTTGAGTGCGGCTACGGACAGCGGCGTCGCCGCGCCCAGCGTCAGCGTCGTGCCGCCGGTCGTGCCGATCCACGGCGCGAAAATGCCCAATGCCTCGGCTTCGCTCCATAGAGCGGCGATTTCGTCGCCCTGCGGGTCCAGGTTGAGCGTGACGAGGTATCTGCCCTGGTCTTCGCCAAAGAAGGTCAGGATGGGATCATTGCCCTCGACGTCGGTCACGGTCGCGCCGATGCCGCCAGCCATGGCCATTTCGGCCAGGGCAATGCCCAAGCCGCCATCGCTGAGGTCGTGGCAGGCGGTGGCGACGCCTGAACGGATCAGCTTGCGCACGAAGTCGCCGGTCTTCTTTTCGGCGGCGAGGTCGACATGGGGCGCATCGCCATCGCGACGGTCGAAGAGGTCGCGCAGGTAGATGGACTGGCCCAGATGCGTGCCGCGTTCGGCAGGGCCGCCGATCAGGAGGATGGGCTGGTTTTCCGCAACGAAGCCGATGCCAACGCTCTTGTTCCACTCGGGCAGCAGCCCGACGCCGCCAATGGTCGGGGTGGGCAGAATGCCGCGACCGTTGGTTTCGTTGTAGAGGCTGACATTGCCCGAGACGATCGGGAATTCCAGCACGCGGCAGGCTTCGCCAATGCCTTCAACCGCCTTGACGAATTGCCCCATGATTTCCGGGCGTTCGGGATTTCCGAAGTTGAGATTGTCGGTGGCGGCCAGCGGTTCGGCACCGGTCGCCGTCAGATTGCGCCAGCATTCAGCGACGGCCTGCTTGCCGCCCTCGAACGGATTGGCCTCGCAATAGCGCGGGTTGACGTCGGAGGAGAAGGCGAGGCCCTTGGTGTCATGGCCTTCAACGCGGATGACACCGGCATCGCCGCCGGGGCGCTGCATCGTATTGCCCTGGATCAGGGTGTCATATTGTTCGTAGACCCAGCGGCGCGACGAGCATTGATGTCCGCCGACGAGCGCCATCAGGGCTTCAGCGACATCCATCTGCGGTACATCGGACTTTGCCAGGGCGAATGGTGCCTTGGGCTCGGTCCATGGACGGTCGTATTCCGGGGCTTCGTCGCCGAGGTCCTTGATCGGCAGGTTGGCGACTTCCTCCCCCTGCCACAGCACGCGGAAGCGCAGGTCGTTGGTGGTCTTGCCGACGGTGGCAAAGTCGAGTTCCCACTTCTCGAAGACCTTGCGCGCCTCGGGCTCCTTTTCCGGATGCAGGACCATGAGCATGCGCTCCTGGCTCTCCGAGAGCATCATTTCATAGGCGGTCATGTGGGTTTCGCGCACCGGCACCTTGTCGAGATCGAGCTCGATGCCGAGGTCGCCCTTGGCGCCCATTTCCACTGCCGAGCAAGTGAGGCCCGCCGCGCCCATGTCCTGGATAGCGATGACCGCGCCGGTGGCCATGAGCTCGAGGCAGGCTTCGAGCAGGCGCTTTTCGGTGAAGGGGTCGCCGACCTGAACGGTGGGGCGCTTTTCCTCGATATCGTCGCCGAATTCGGCCGAGGCCATGGTGGCGCCGCCGACGCCGTCACGGCCGGTCTTGGCGCCGAGATAGACAACCGGCAGGCCAACGCCCTCAGCCTTGGAGTAGAAAATCTTGTCGGTGTCGGCCAGGCCCGCGGCAAAGGCGTTGACGAGATTATTGCCATTGTAGCGGGCATCGAATTCAACTTCGCCACCGACGGTCGGGACGCCGAAGGAATTGCCGTAGCCGCCGACGCCGGCCACGACGCCATTGACGAGGTGGCGGGTCTTTTCATGGTCCGGCGCACCGAAGCGCAGCGCGTTCATGGCCGCCACGGGCCGCGCGCCCATGGTGAAGACGTCGCGCAGGATGCCGCCCACGCCGGTCGCCGCGCCCTGATAGGGCTCGATGTAGCTCGGGTGGTTATGCGATTCCATCTTGAAGACGATCGCCTGACCGTCGCCGATGTCCACCACGCCGGCATTTTCGCCTGGGCCCTGGATAACGCGGGGCCCGCTGGTCGGCAGAGTGCGCAGCCACTTCTTGGAGCTCTTGTAGGAGCAGTGCTCGTTCCACATGGCCGAAAAGATGCCAAGCTCGGTATAGGTCGGTTCGCGGCCGATCAGGTCGAGAATCTTCTGATACTCGTCGGGCTTGAGGCCGTGGCTGGCGACCAGTTCGGGCGTGATGGCAATGTCGTTGCGAAGGGTCATGGGAGAGCTGTCCGGAAGGTTCGGGCAAGAAGCAGGTCGGCTGCGATAACGAGGAGGCTGAGCACGCTGAGGAAGGCGGTCATGTAGAGGGCGTTGACACCCACCTGGCCATAGCCGAGGCGCACCGCATTGAGGATCGGATAGGGGTATTCCTGGACCCACGCGCCCCGCGCCATGGCGTAGACGAAATAGGCGAGGGTCGGGAGCAGCATGAAGGGCAGGTTGGACCAGCGCAGATGACCATGCCGTTGCGTGACCGCCCACCAGATGACGTAAAGCGCAGGGGCGATATAGTGCAGCATGGTGTCGGCGATGAGAAATGCACCATCCAGGGACTGCAGGAAGCGCAGCACGAAGAACACGTAAAGCCCGACCAGCGCGATATTGGCGGCCATCAGCCCGCGCACCACCGGCTTGCGAAACAGCGAGAGCCAGTTGGTGCTGGTGACGGCGGACACGTAGACCAGCACGACCGCGACGTTGTTGAGAATGGTGTAGTAGGAAAAGAAGTGACCCAGCGCGCCGGGGAGGTCACGGCCGGCAGCGAGCATGGCCTGCATGGAAATGGTGAACTGCAGCACAAGACCGGCAACACCAAGCAGCAGTCCCGCCCATGTCAGCGCGCGGTTGAGCATGGGTGCCGGTCACGCCACCTGTTGGAGCGCCGCGGCGAACAGCGCCCGGCCATCGCTGCCGCCATGAGCGGATTCGATGAGGTTTTCAGGGTGCGGCATCAGGCCGAGCACGTTCTTCTGTTCATTGAAGATGCCGGCAATGTCGTTGATCGAACCGTTGGGGTTTGTGCCCTCGGTGTAGCGGAAGGCGACGCGGCCTTCGCCTTCGAGGCGCTTGAGCGTTTCGCCATCGGCGAAGTAGTTGCCGTCGTGGTGGGCGACAGGGCAGCGGATGATCTGGCCATTGGTGTAACCGCGCGTGAAGTCGGTCTCGGCATTGACGACCTCGAGCTTGACCTCGCGGCAGACGAATTTGAGCGAGGTATTGCGCATCAGGGCGCCGGGGAGGAGGCCGGCCTCGATCAGGATCTGGAAGCCGTTGCAGACGCCCAGCACCTTGACCCCCGCAGCAGCGCGTTCGCGGACCTTGTCCATGATGGGCGAGCGGGCGGCGATGGCGCCGCAGCGCAGATAGTCGCCATAGGAGAAGCCGCCGGGGATGACGATCAGGTCGGCATCGGGAATGTCGGCATCCTGGTGCCAGACGACGGCCGGCTTTTCGCCCCCGATCTTGGTCAGCGCCGCGATCATGTCGCGGTCGCGATTGAGGCCCGGAAACACGATGACGGCGGCCTTCATCGGTCAATCCTTTTACGTCTGTCAGGGGTGCGCGAGGCCCTTTTGGTGAGTCTTGCCCAAAAAGGCAAGAGGCACCGCGTCTCACGGCGGAATATGGCCACTCATGTGGCACAAATTGGGAACCACTCGTGCATATGGGCCGTTGCGCACGCATCAATACAGGGAGAGGTAACATGCACCCACAAAGACCATCCACCACGCCCATGGCCATTCGTGGCCAGGACAATAGGCCTCACCTTGTCACCGACATGAAGGGCCAGGTTACCGGCGCACCGCGGCCGCGCATTCGGCCTATTGTGCCCAATATCTTCCGCACGCCCGACTGAGGCTGGCGAATATCGTGATGAAAACGGGCCGGTCGGTGGACCGGCCTTTTTCTATTCGGCGGGCGCCACTACCGGTGCACGACGCTCTGTACCGGGCAAGTGAGCCCAATGGGGGCGCTCGAACAGGAACCTGCCGACGCCAGTCTTCTCTGTAACCCACCAGAGGGCGATTGGGGCGGTGATCGCCACGGCCATGGTGAGCAGGCTTACGAGATTGACGTCGTCGACGCCCAGTCGCAACAGGATGGTGCGGGCAATGCCCATGGGCAGCACGAAGGCGACGTAGATCACGAGGGATTTTGACCCCAGCCAGCGCAGCCAATCCATGGCGGGGATTTGCGAGAGCAGGGCCGCTGCCATGCAGATCGCCGCAGCGCCGGAAAGGGCCAGCAGCAATTGGAGGCCGGGCAGGGCGGCCCAGCCCATTTGGATATGCACCGGGTCCATGAGGAAGCCGGGAGAGAAGACCAGCGCGGCATTGACGACGGCCCAGGCTGCGAGCACGGCAAGCGCCGGTGCGGCATTGTCGGCCGACCAACCCGCCAGTCTGAAGAGCTGGGGCGCAAAGACGGCGCCGGCATAGAAGTAGACGAAATATTCGGCGGACTGGTCGATGAGATAGCTGCCGGTGTGGACCGGCGCCATCTGCAGGATGGCGGCGACTGCCAACGCGGCCCAGCGCGGTACCTTCGTGTCATGCAGGATTTTGCTCACGATGCCGAAGACAGCGAGCATGTAGATGAACCACAGCACGCCATAAGGTTCGACGATGGCCCAGGCGAGCGAACTCGCCGCTCCGCCGAAGTCGCGGGCCACCAGCGCCTCCTTGAAGACGATGTGGATGATCGCCCAGAGAACGTAGAAATAGAGGTAGTGCACGACACGCCGGTCGGCATAGCTGAGCCATGGCCGGTCAATCACCTGGCTGAGGAACAGGCCCGAGAGCAGGAAGAATTCCGGCATGCGGAAGGGCATGGCGAAGGCGATGGTCCAGTGGAGGAAGCCGGCTTGTCCGGTGTCTTCACCCACGCTGGCGGCGCAATACATGGTCACGACAAGGAAGATGGAAAGGCCCTTGGCCATGTCCACCCAATCCAGCCTGGTCCTGATCGACTGCATGCCTGCCTCCACTTTTGCACTCCAGCATAGGGGCAATTGCTTCCTTGCCCCACCAAAGCCCGTTGGCACGCTTAAGGAATTGCTTCGCGCCCCATAGTGGAGACTTTGCCGCGCGGCGCACGGTCAAATTAAGCGGGACTTAAACTCTGATGATGATTGTAGCCCTGTGCATCCGGGGGGGCGAGATGAGCGCAATCGACTTCAGTTTCGTAATCCCGGTCTACAATGAAGAGGCTGTTATACCGCTGCTCTTGCGCAGGCTGGAGCTGCTGATCGCCTCTATCGATGGGACATGCGAGGTGATCTTCGTCGATGATGGCAGCCGCGATTCCGGTTCGCTGTTTCTTGCCAATCTCGCGCGCGAAAACCGTCGCTACCGGTATCTGAGGCTGGCTCGCAATTTCGGCCACCAGATCGCCATCACCGCAGGGCTCGAGGCCTCGATCGGCCGTGCGGTGATCATCATGGACGCCGATCTCCAAGATCCGCCGGAAGTGGTGCACCAGATGATCGCCAAATGGCGCGAGGGCTACGAGGTTGTTTATGCACAACGGGTGTCGCGCGCGGTGGAATCGCCGTTCAAGCGCATCACCGCTCATCTTTTCTATCGATTGATGACCCGGCTGGCCGCCATCGAGGTTCCGCGCGATGTGGGCGACTTCCGACTGGTCGACCGGGCTGCCGTCGATGCCTTCCTGCAATTGCCCGAAACCAACCGCTACGTTCGCGGCATGTTTGCATGGATCGGCTTCAACCAGGCCGCGGTGCCTTATGAGCGGGATGCGCGCGCGGCCGGGGTCAGCAAGTATCCCTTGCGAAAAATGATTGGCCTTGCGGCCAATGCGATCATCAGTTTCTCCGATGCGCCCCTGCGGCTTGCCATCTGGGCGGGCGCGCTCGTGTCGCTCGGGGCGCTGGGCTATGGCGGCTACGCGGTGGCGCGGGCCTTGCTGTGGTCGGATGGGCTGGTGGATGGCTGGGCGTCCACAGTGGTGGTGATTTCGCTTCTCTCGGGCGTCAACATGCTGCTGACGGGGATCGTCGGGCTCTATATCGGTCGCATTCATAATGAGGTGAAGCGGCGCCCGCTCTATGTGGTTTCGCGGCGGGTTGGATTCGAAGAGTCGGGTGCCTTGCGTTCGGTCGGCAAGCGGGCTGCTCGATGAGCGATACCGAGTTCGACCGCATCGAGAGCCAATATGAAGCGATCGTCGAGCGATCGATCGATTTTTCAGGTCTCAGCCACGACTTCTTCATGGCCGCCAAGGCCGATCTTCTCGACCAGATCGTCGGCGAGCGGTTCGGTGGGCGTCGTGATCTCAAACTGCTCGATGTCGGATGCGGGGTAGGGCGGCTGCATCCGCATCTGCGAGGACGTTTCGGAGCGCTCAGCGGCTGCGACGTTTCCGAGAAGTCGGTGGCGCGCGCAAGGCAGGACAATTCCTTTGCCGAGTATGCCGTAAGCACGGAAGATCGATTGCCATATGGTGAGGAGCAGTTCGACATCGCGCTGACCGTGTGCGTCATGCACCATGTGCCACCGGCACAATGGCCAGCGTTTCTCGCCGAGATGCGCCGCGTGCTGCGCCCGGGTGGCATTGCCGTCGTGATCGAGCACAATCCTTTCAATCCACTCACACGGCTGGCCGTGGCACGCTGCTCCTTCGATGCGGATGCGGTGCTGCTCACGCCCGGCAGAAGTCGCAGATTGTTGAAACAGTGCGGTTTCGGGCAGGTCGAGACGCGAAATTTCCTGTTTCTGCCTACGGCGGCGCCAACAGCCCGTCGCGTTGAAAACGCCTTACGCTGGCTGCCCCTGGGCGCCCAATACGCCGCGATCGGTGCTGTCTGAATGCGGCTTGCCGCATGGATCGTCACGGCGGTCATCATGGTTGCCGCCTTCTGGCTGCAACTAGCCAATGGCCTCAATGCCGATGTGTCCTGGCTTTTGACTGTGGGCGAGCGGATGCTGGATGGGCAGGCGCTCTACACCGATATCCTCGAGCTCAACCCACCGATGTCGGCGCTGCTTTACCTGCCGATGGTGGCCCTGGGGCGCTGGCTTGGCCTGGCGCCCGAGCCTCTGGTCGTTGCGGCCATCCTGCTGCTGACGATTGCGGCCCTATGGGCAAGCCTCGCGATACTGCGTCGGGAGGGTCTCCTTCCCAAGCGCGATCGCTGGTGGATAATTGCCATCGCCGCACTGACCGTGTTGCCGGGCGACAATTTCGGCGAGCGCGAGCATATCGCCGTGGTGCTGCTCTTGCCGTTGCTGACAGTGGCCGCTCTGCGCCAGACGGGCAGGACCCCGTCAAGAATGATCGATATCGCGGCCGGTATTGCTGCCGGGCTGGCCATGACGATCAAGCCGCACTTCGCATTGCCCATTCTTTTGGTTGCGCTTGCCGGCGCAGCGGCTGCCCGGTCCTGGCGTCCCGTCTTCAATGTCGGGCATGTCGCTGCCGGCCTCGTGCTCATTGCTTACTGGATCGGCGTCTGGTTCTGGTTTCCCGCCTTTTTCGAAGACATGCTTCCCCTCGCCTCCATAGCCTATATGGGCGACAGAATGGCATGGTCGTTTCTTCTCTTCGGGCTTCCGACCCTGCCGTTCTGGCTGATGCTTGCGGGGCTGATGCTGGTGTATCGCCGCGAGGCGGTGGCGCCGGTAAACCTGCAAATGCTTGTCGCAGCTGTCGGCTTCTTCCTGGCCTATCTCGTGCAGGGCAAGGGGTTCATCTACCACCTGTTGCCCGTCTATATCTTCCTTACCATCGTCTTCGCCCTCAGTTTCATCGCGCTCAACGGGCAGGGGCGGCGTGGGCCAGTCTTTATTGCGGTGGCCCTGGTCATTGTCGCCTATCCAAGCCTCACGCTCATTCGCGGCGACGACATTCGCAATCAGGCACTAGCGGCCTTGCGTCAGATGGGGCCTGGACTGACCATGGCCAACCTGTCTTCGCATCTGGGCGTGACTAGCCCGCTGCATCGCCAGCTCGAGGCGCGGCTGGTCAATGCCGGGCCTTGCCTTTGGGTGACGCTCGGCGCGCGCAGGCGCATGGCGACGTCAGACGACGCCGACCTGATCGCGCAGATGCTGGAACTGGAGCGGATGGAACGTGACCGTCTCTACGCGGACCTGCACAATGCGCCACCAGATGTGATCCTGACGGGCGCCGACCAATTCGACTGGCTGGCCTGGGCGCGTCAGGATGAGGACTTTGCAGCCCTGCTCGATGGCTATGAGGTCATGGCGACCATCGGCCCTGAAGACGCAAAGCTTCGCATTCTGCGGCGTCAGGCGACGTAGCAGACGAAACCGTTTGGCGTCGGGAATGGCGCAAGGGGCGCCTCAGAGGCTCAGTGCCGCGGTCAGACCGGCACGGACGCGTAGGCTGCGAAGAGCAGGCCGAGAGACGAGAAGAACATCACGGTAAGGGCGATCTGGGTCTTGCGCATAGTCATACGGTCCTGCGCCAGGAAAGGGCGCGAATAGGTTTATAGCCGTGAGGCGTTAATTTGAGATTTCGACGGCGTAGTTTTCGATCACGGTGTTCGCGAGCAGCTTTTCGCACATCGCATTGATCTGGGAACGCACGGATTCCGCATCGGTTCCAGGCACTTCGAAGTCAAACACCTTACCCTGTCGCACATTTGCAACACCGGCAAAGCCAAGGCTGGCCAGCGATCCCTCGATGGCCTGACCCTGTGGGTCGAGAACGCCGTTCTTGAGCGTGACGATGACGCGCGCTTTCATGGCAGCTTTCCCTGAAACTTACTGAACCAGGCGCGGACCGGTGGTCAGCGCGTTGTCGTTTTCGACGAGGATGCCGAGGCGCTGAGCGACCTCGCGATAGTTCTCCACGAGGCCACCAAGGCCCTCGCGGAAACGGTCCTTGTCCATCTTGTTGCGGGTCTTGATGTCCCACAGGCGGCAATTGTCCGGGCTGATCTCGTCGGCCAGAACGATGCGCATCAGATCGCCCTCGTAGAGGCGGCCGCATTCGATCTTGAAGTCGACGAGCTGGATGCCGACGCCCATGAAGAGGCCGGTGAGGAAGTCGTTGATGCGGACGGCGAGGCTCATGATGTCGTCGAGTTCGGCCGGGGTGGCCCAGCCGAATGCGGTGATGTGCTCTTCCGAAACCATCGGGTCGCCCAGCGCATCGTCCTTGTAGCAGAATTCGATGATCGAGCGCGGCAGCCGCGTGCCGGGCTCAAGGCCGAGGCGCTTGGCCAGCGAGCCGGCCGCGACATTGCGCACGATCACTTCGAGCGGGATGATCTCGACTTCCTTGATCAGCTGTTCGCGCATGTTGACGCGGCGGATGAAGTGGGTCGGGATGCCCAGATCGTTGAGCTTGGAGAAGATGAACTCGGAAATCCGGTTGTTCAGCACGCCCTTGCCATCGATGACTTCGTGCTTGGCGCCGTTACCGGCCGTGGCGTCATCCTTGAAGTACTGCACCAGGGTGCCCGGCTCTGGACCTTCGAACAGGATCTTGGCCTTGCCTTCATAGATTTTGCGTCGACGGTTCATGGCGAATCCGCTGCCTTGGTAAGGGGAGGGGTAGGTTGGGCGCTTCATGCGCCAGAACGGCACAGAAAAGCAAGGGCTTTCCACCCCCATGCCCGACCGGGGCATGGGGTCGCACAGGTCTTCGTGCCGTTGATTTGCGGCCACGAATTGCCTATGTCGCTAAGCGAAAGCCGAGGATCGGCACAAAAGCCAATTGGGAGTGACCATGAGCGGTTTCGACGAACGCAAGAAGGGCCAGGAAGCCAAGTTCGCCTTCGACGCGGAAAAGAAATTCAGGGCCGAGGCGCGCCGCAACAAGCTTCTGGGGCTTTGGGCCGCCGAGCTCATGAGCCTGGATGCCGATGCCGCAAAGGCTTATGCCGCCGAAGTCGTCGCCGCCGATTTTGCCAAGCCGGGCGACGAAGACGTGTTCGAAAAGGTTTCGAGCGATCTCAAGGCCAAGGGCGTTTCCATTTCCGACGAAGCCATTCGCGAAAAGATGCTGAGCCTTATCGCCGTGGCCAGCGAGCAGATCGCCGCCGAGGGCTGATAGCCGGAAAAGCGAATTGGGAGAGGGGAGCCGCCACGCCGGCTCCCCTTTCTTTTTGGTGGTACTAGCCGAGATCGATCGCGGTGATGTCGCGGGCCTTGCCGTCCATCTTCCAGTGCACGGTCACCTGCTGGCCGACCTTGACGTCCGGTGCCTTGAAGCCGGGCGGCAGGTAATAGAAGCTACCGTCCTCGAGCTCGAGCGAATGCGCACCGAGGTTGAAGAACTTGACCTTGCCGGAAATGGTCTGCTCGGCCGCGCTGGATGGCGCCGCAGGCGTGGTGCTTGCGGCGAAGGCGGCGCCCGGGGCGACGGCGAGGAGGGCAAGGAAAGCGGGAACGAGATATTTGCGCATGATACGTCTCCGTAAATAGCGCGGGCCGGGCTATGCGGCCCAGGTGGCCGGTTTTCCGGGGTCGTCGCGTCGCGGGCTTCATCCCGCCGGCGGCCTCAAACCAGCGCGGAGAGGTTTAGGTCCGCAAATGCCGGTTCTCAAGTTAAGAAGATTTAATTCCGAAAGCGGCAGAAGCGCCGCAATTGCGGGTGGCTGAGGCGGAATTCAGGCAGATTTCCGGCGCTTACAGGCGCTGCATCAACCGGGTGAACATCAGCAGACCTTCAGGCCAGGGGCCGTGGCCGGAATCCAGATTGATATGGCCCGCTTCACCCGCCTGGTGGAAATCGGAACCCCAGCAATTGGCGAATTCGACGGCGCGGTCCAGCGTGACATAGGGGTCGTTGCTCGAGGCAACGACCATGGAGGGAAAGGGCAGAGGATCGCGCGGGATCGGCCGGAACACGTGGATCGCTTCGGGAGCAGCCGGGCTCTCCTCGACATCGGTCGGCGCCACGAGGAACGCGCCGCGCACATTGTCGGGCAGGCGCGGGGCGGCGTGAACGAGGGCGGAAACGGAGGTCGAGTGACAGACGAACACGATCGGACGCGCGGTCAGTTCCGCTGCCTGGACGATCGTATCGATCCAGTCATCGGCATTTGGCTCCCACCAGTCGGCCTGTTCGACAAAGGCCGCGGTCTTCATCTTCTCTGCCCATCGCGTCTGCCAGTGGCCCGGCTTGATGCCGCCGAGGCCGGGCAGGATCAGGATGTCCGCTTCGGCGATCCTCATGCGCCAAAGACCCGGGCAAAGATCGTATCGACATGCTTGAGGTGATAGGCATCATCGAACATTGCATCGATTTGCGCATCGCTCAGAGTCACTTCCGGATCGTCCTTAAGGTTCTGGGCGAAGAGCCCGGCGCGGTCGCCGCGGTGCTCCCAGACCTTCATGGCATTGCGCTGAACGGCGGCATAGCTGTCTTCTCTGGAGTAGCCGGCCTGGGTAAGGGCCAGCAGGACGCGCTGGCTGTTATGGAGGCCGCCAAGCAGGTCGAGATTCTTGCGCATGTTTTCGGGATAGACGACGAGCTTGTCGATGACGCCGGTCAGGCGCGCAAGGGCGAAGTCGAGGGTTATGGTCGCGTCGGGACCGATCATGCGCTCCACCGAGGAATGCGAGATGTCCCGCTCGTGCCAGAGGGCGACGTTTTCGAGCGCCGGAGTGACCATGCCGCGCACCAGGCGGGCGAGGCCGGTGAGATTTTCGGTCAGCACAGGATTGCGCTTGTGCGGCATGGCCGACGAGCCCTTCTGGCCGGGGGAGAAGAACTCCTCGGCCTCGAGCACTTCGGTTCGCTGCAGATGGCGGATCTCAACGGCGACGCGCTCGATCGACGAGGCGATAACGCCGAGGGTGGCGAAGAACATGGCGTGGCGGTCGCGCGGGATGACCTGGGTCGAAACCGGCTCGATGGAGAGGCCGAGCTTTTCCGCAACATATTCTTCGACCGACGGATCGATATTGGCGAAGGTGCCGATGGCGCCGGAAATGGCGGCGGTGGCGATTTCGTCGCGGGCGGCGACGAGGCGTGCGCGGTTGCGAGTGAATTCGGCATAGGCCTCGGCCAGCTTGACTCCGAAGGTGGTTGGTTCGGCATGGATGCCGTGGCTGCGGCCGATGGTGATGGTGTGCTTGTGCTCATAGGCGCGCTTCTTGAGCGCGGCGAGCAGGGCGTCGATATCGGCCAGCAGGATGTCGGCAGCGTTCTTGAGCTGCACCGAGAGCGTGGTGTCGAGAATGTCCGAGGAGGTCATGCCCTGGTGCACGAAGCGCGCTTCGGGGCCGACGATTTCGGACAAGTGCGTGAGGAAGGCGATGACGTCGTGCTTGGTGGTGCGTTCGATCTCATCGATGCGCGCGACGTCGAAGCCGTAGTCGCCGCGTTCGGCCTTGCGGGCATTCATGACGTCCCAGATCTTTTCAGCGCTTTCCCTTGGCACCACGCCCAGTTCGGCAAGCTTGGAGGTGGCATGCGCCTCGATTTCGAACCAGATGGCGAACCGGCTTTCGGCCGACCAGTTGGCGACCATTTCAGGGCGGGAATAGCGCGGAATCATGGGGTTACGCCTTCAACTTGGGAGTTTGAGTCATCCGGCGGGGTCGCATAGCGCGCCATGCGCTCGGGCAGGGTGCCGGTATGGAGTTCGAAAAGATGGTTGTCGCGGTCGTGGAAATAGAGCGAACGGCCCTCGCCTGCAACCCGGGACCGGCTCTCGCGCAGGTCCAGCCCCAATGTCTCGATGCGCTGGCGATAGAGGTCGAAATCGCGGTCGTCGATCTTGAAGGCAATATGGTTATAGCTGCGCGTGGGCAGAGCCGGCCCCTTCATCGTGGCGATCCAGATGTCGTCCGGGCCGACGAGGAAGAAGCGCTCCTCGGAGAGCGAGAAGGTCGCCGGGCCGCTATCATAGATCTTGCGGGCGCCCAGCACCGTGACAAGCACCTGCTCCATGGCGTCGAGGTTCTCGACGATGAAAGTCATGTGACTGAGGCCTTGAACCTGCGGGTCAGGCATTGCGCAGGGTCGCCGCCTCTCGGATCGCCCTAATCCGCCCGGCATAGGTCGCGGGGTCATTGCCGGCATAAACCGAGGACCCCGCCACCAGCACATTGGCGCCAGCGTCAACGATAGCGCGGGCATTGTCGGCGGTAACGCCGCCATCGACTTCGAGGTCGATATCGCGCGGGCCGATCAGCGCCCTGGCCTGGCGGATCTTATTGAGGCTTTCGGGGATGAAGCTCTGGCCGCCAAAGCCTGGGTTGACGCTCATCACCAAGATCAGGTCAAGGTCATCAATGACGTGCTGGATGGCGGAAACGGGCGTAGCCGGATTGAGGGCCACGCCGGCCTTCTTCCCGAGAGCGCGAATGGCCTGAAGTGACCGGTGCAGGTGCGGACCTGCCTCGGCATGCACTGTGATGATGTCGGCTCCGCCCTTGGCAAAATCGGCGAGGTAGGGGTCGGCCGGTGCGATCATCAGGTGCACGTCGAAGATCTTGTCGGTTACGCCGCGGATGGATTTCATCACCGGCGCGCCGAAGGAAATGTTTGGGACGAAATGCCCGTCCATCACATCCACATGAATATAGTCGGCTCCCGCAGCAGCGATCGCCTCAACCTCGGAACCCAGCCGAGCAAAATCGGCGGACAGAATTGAGGGCGCGATGCGCAAGGGACGAGCGGTGGTCATGGGCACCTCGGCCTGAAGGGGATGGCCGGTGCTGTAGCGCGGGATTGGTGCAGGGGCAAGGGCGGTCCCGCCCTGAGCATGGCATAGGTCTACCGCCAACCGACGCTCAAAACGGCGCTGTGCCTTTCACCGCGGGTTGCTTATCAACCCGCCAGTTCCATCGCGTCGTCGGTATTGTCCGCCGGACCCAACCGGAACGTTTCGACATTGCGAAAGCCGTGCTCGCTGCCATGCCAGTTGCCCAAATGCTCAGAACATTGCGAGCAATGCAGCGGCGTGCCAAGCGGCAGATGAGCGGTGGTTATGGAATTGAAGTGCCCGCACTTGGGGCATGAAAAGGTCGATGTGCAATGAGCATGCATGAAGCCACTCCATTTGATGGCGGCAGCTTGAACCTCTTGCTTGCTCGGGCAATTGACTGTCGTCGCTGATGCCGGAAAAAGGCAGCGACAGATGGCACTCTACACGTCATCCGACGCCATGTCGTTTAACTAAATTATACGGCAGAGCGATCTCAATTCGTTGCGATGCGGCTAAGCGGCTCATTGTTTTCCGTGCGACGCAGGGTAAACAAGGGCCGCAAGAAGGAGTGCGTCCTTGGAATTTTCCCTGCCTCTGGTGATCGGAGCCGGCGTGCTGAGTTTTCTCAGCCCCTGCGTGCTGCCGCTGGTGCCGCCCTATCTCACCTATATGAGCGGCGCGAGCTACGACCAGTTGCGGGCCGAAGCGGTGTCGGGATCCGCCAGCAGGTTGACAGGGCGGGTCGCCCTGACGTCGATCTTCTTCATTCTCGGCTTCTCGGTTGTCTTCATCGCGCTGGGGGCTACGGCAACCGCTTTTGGCCAAGTGTTCCGGCAGCTCCTGCCCATCCTGACGCCCGTCGCGGGCGTGGTGATCATCGCCATGGGCCTGCACTTCCTGGGCGTTTTCCGCATCGGCCTGCTCGACCGCCAGCTGCGCCACAATGGTCCCGGGGTTGCATCGGGACCGCTGGGCGGGTTTCTGCTCGGCCTTGCTTTCGCCATCGGCTGGACGCCCTGTATTGGACCAGTCCTCGCCGCCATTCTCTCAGTCGCGGCCAGCCGGGAAACGGCCTGGGAAGGGGCGTCACTGCTGGGCCTCTATTCGCTTGGCCTCGGTATTCCGTTTTTCCTCGCAGGTATCGCCATCGGGCCATTCCTGACCTTCTTCCACAATTTCAAGAAGCACCTGGGTGTCGTGGAAAAGATCATGGGCGGGTTGCTGGTACTGACCGGGATCTTGTTTATCACCGGCAACTTCACCCGCATCTCCTACTGGTTTCTTGAGACCTTTCCGGTTCTTTCGAATTTCGGTTGAGCACGCCTGACCTTTGTAGGTCGGAATTAACTGTCTTCACGCTTTGGTGAACCCGTGCTGCTTTTGCGGGTGCACGTTGAGGCCCGGTTTACTCCGCACGGACACATTGGCCGTGGTGGGGCAGGAGCTCAGCAGGACAGTGAACGCGCACAGCCAGCCCATATCACGGGCGATGGAACCGATCAGCATGATCACCGAGGTGGCGGCCTTCGAGCCGCTGACCTCACTACATTCTTTCGAAGCCCGGGTTTCCAACGAGATTTCGGAAGTCGAGGACACCTGGCGGCGTTTGAGCGGCGGAGGCGTCGAGTCTCCCGGCCAAAGTTTCGACTTCGTCCGCCTTTGGGTGCGCGATCGCGGTATCAGGCCGGCGGATCAGCATTATGTCATCGGATCGGTGAATGGGGAGCCTCTTGCCCTCCTGCCGCTTCATCGCAAGCGCATGAATGGCGTTCGCATATTCACCTGGTTTCCGGGCTCGCATGCCGGCTGCTATGCCCCTATTGCCGATCCGGCACGTCTCAGTGCCCTGGGACCTGCGGGCAGAGCGGCGCTTTGGAAGGCGATGATGCAGGCCCTTAAGGGAGCGGACCTGGTCTATCTCCGGTCTGTTCCCGCTTCCGTTGACGGACAGCCGGGGCTGTTCGACGAATTGGGTTCCAGCCTTGGCGTCGAGACGCTCTACCGTGCGCAGTTCTCCTCCTGGGACCAGTGCGACCACGAGCAACGCAGCCGGTCCCGCCGCAAGCATGATCGCCAGCAGGGCGATCGTCTCGCCGCACTGGGCAGCGTGGCGTTCGAGGAGCTGACCGATCCTGCTGCAGCGCTGACCGCGCTGGACACGATGTTTGCGCAACGCTCGGCCCGTTTTCGAGCACAGGGTATCCGCGATGCTTTCGTTGCCGACGACCTTATCAGCTTTTATCGCTCGGCCCTCGATCCGGCGTCGGGGCTGGATGTCCGCCTCCATGTGCTGCGGCTCGATGGCGTCATCGTCGCGGTGCGCTACAACATGGTCCACGGCGAGCGCATGTTCTGCCTTATCTCGTCGATGAGCGATTGCGAACGCATCCAGTCGGGGTCGCCCGGGAAACAATGTCTGTTGCGAGTCATGCAGACGGTGTTCGACCAGGGCATCAGCGTATTCGACATGGGTAGTGGCCATACGGATGAGAAGCGGCACTGGTGCAATATCCAGGTCCCGCTGCGGCAGCATTATATCGCGCTTACACCCATTGGCATGCTCGTGGCGCAGGGGCACCGGGCCTACCAACGTGTGCGTTGCTGGGCCAAGACCAGTGACAGGGTGAAAGCAGGACGGCGCGCGCTGCGCCGGGCTATGGACCGGCTTGCCGGCGGCAAGACCTCAGATCAGCTTTAGCCCGCGCAGCGAAGCGTGGCCGGACTTGCCGATGATGATGTGATCGTGCAGCACAATGCCGAGCGGCTTGGCGATATCGGCGATTTCCCGGGTCATGCGGATATCGGCGGAGGAGGGCGCCGGATCGCCGGAGGGGTGGTTGTGAACCAGGATCAATGCGGTGGCCGATAATTCGAGCGAACGCTTGATCACTTCGCGTGGATAGACCGGCGTGTGGTCCACGGTGCCTGTCTGCTGTACTTCGTCGGCAATCAGGCGGTTTTTCTTGTCGAGAAAGAGAATGCGGAACTGTTCGATGGCCTCGAAGGCCATCTGGCTGTGACAGTATTCGATCAGTTGGGTCCAGGACGACAGGATCGGCTTCTCGCTATCGATCCGGTCACGACCGAAGCGCGTCGCGACCGCCTGGATCACCTTGAGATGGGCGACCGAGGCTTCACCAAGACCCTCGACCCGCTCGAGACGTGCAGCGCTGGCGTTGAAAACACCGGAAAACGAGCCGAACTCGCGCAGCAGGGCCTTGGCCAGCGCCTTGGTATCCCTACGCGGGATCGCCATCTGCAGTGCCAGTTCGAGCAGTTCATAATCCTCCATGGCATCGCCTCCCACCTTGAGGAAGCGTTCGCGGACACGGCGACGATGGCCGGCCTGGTCCTCTGCCATGGGCGGGGAAACGGAGGCCTCGGCGAATTCGTCGGGCCGGTCACTCATCAGGCGGCTCGCTTGGCAAGTGGGTTGAACAGGTCGCCGGGTGAGGCCGTGAAGATTTCACAGCCGTCCTCGGTGATGCCGATCGAGTGCTCGCATTGAGCCGAAAGGGTGCGGTCGCGGGTTACCGCGGTCCAGCCGTCGGACAGGATTTTAACATGCGGGCGGCCCAGATTGATCATCGGCTCGATGGTGAAGATCATGCCGGGCTTCAGCGGTACGCCGGCCCCAGGCGTGCCGAAATGCAGGATATTGGGCTCGTCGTGGAAGAGGCGCCCGAGGCCGTGGCCGACGAAGTCGCGCACCACGCTCATGCGTTCGGCTTCGGCAATGGCCTGGATGGCGGCGCCGATATCGCCGGTCGTATTGCCGGGGCGTGCCGCTGCGATGCCGGCGGCCAGGCTTTCATAGGTCACTTCGATCAGGCGCTCGGCCTTGCGGGAGATTTCGCCCACCGCATACATGCGGCTCGAATCGCCATGCCATCCATCGACGACCAGCGTCAGGTCCACGTTGACGATGTCTCCCTCGCGCAGTGGGCGTTCGTCCGGAATGCCGTGGCAGACGACATGGTTTATCGAGGTGCAGACCGAATGGCGGTAGCCCTTGTAGAAGATGGTGGCCGGCACCGCGCCGTGATCCCGCGCGAATTCGTAGGCGACACGGTCGATGGTGGAGGTGGGCACGCCGGCTTCAACGAAGGGCGTGATTTCATCCAAGGCCCGGGCCGTCAGCGCCCCGGCCCGACGCATACCCTCAAAGCCTTCTTCGCCATGCAGCGGAATGACGCCGGGGGTGCGGCGGGCTTTGGTGGCGGCGTCGACATAGGTAATCATGCAGTGGTCTCCAGATCCGCAAAATAGGGGCTTAAACCGGTCAAGGGAAGGGCGGTGAACCGTTGACTCGCTGCTGGCGTAGAGGCATCCACAATTGCCTCGAGGAAAAACACCGATGACCCAGCAAGACACACGCGTAACCGCCGGCATGATCGTCATCGGCGATGAAATCCTCTCCGGCCGGACCAAGGACGTCAATATCGGCGCCGTGGCAGACTTCTGCACAGACCTGGGAATCGACCTCACCGAAGTGCGCGTGGTGTCCGACGAGATGGACGCGATCGTCGAGGCGGTAAACGCGCTACGGGCGCGCTATACCTATGTGTTCACGTCGGGAGGCATCGGCCCCACACATGATGACATTACGGCCGATGCCATTGCGACGGCGTTCGGCGTGGCGCTGCCGATCAATGACCAGGCGCGGGCCATGCTCGAAACGCGCTGGAAACAGACGGGCACCGAGGTCAACGAGGCGCGCCTGCGCATGGCGCGTATACCCGAAGGGGCTGATCTCATCGTCAATTCCGTATCGGCCGCGCCCGGCTTCCGCATCGGTAATGTGCATGTCATGGCCGGTGTTCCGGTGATCATGCGCGCCATGCTCGAGGCCCTGGCGCCGACGCTCAAGGGTGGCAAGAAGGTCAGTTCTGTCACCGTCAAGGCAGCCGTGGGCGAGGGGACTGTCGGTGGGCCGCTGGGCGCGTTGCAGGCGGAATATCCGGACGTCAAGATGGGTTCCTACCCGCAAATGGGCAAGGACCGGGTCATGACCGAGCTGGTGTTGCGGTCGTCGGACCCCACCCGGCTAGAAGAAGCGGCGGCAAAGGTGCGCGAGATGGTGGCAGAGGCGCATCGAAAGGCCGGTATTGCGCCTCCTGACGACGCATATTGAGCCCATCTGCACCAATGCAGGGAAATCGCTGCCCGAGAATTGGCGTCTGTCCCGTCTTTTGCTAAGCACGAGCCCTTGTTTCGTCGCGTCGCCCCAGGAGAGCCTTGTGAGCAACCCCAACCAGAAGTCCTTTCCAGTTACCTGGGACCAGTTTCACCGCGACAGCCGTGCGCTCGCCTGGCGCCTTGCCAGTGTGGGTCCATTCGACGCCGTAGTCGCCATCGCGCGCGGCGGCCTGGTTCCGGCAGCGATCGTCGCCCGTGAGTTGAATATCCGCACCGTCGAGACAGTGGCGTGCAAGAGCTACGATCATCAGAACCAGAGCGGCATCAGGGTGCTCAAGGAAATCAGCCAGCCGGTTCTCGACCTGGCCAGAAATGGCGGCAAGGTGCTGATCGTCGACGACCTGGTCGATACCGGCAATACGGCCCGCGTGGTTCGCGACATGCTGCCTGGCGCTCATTTTGCCACTGTCTACGCCAAGCCCAAGGGGCGCGACATGGTCGATACGTTCATCACCGAGGTCAGTCAGGACACCTGGATCTTCTTCCCCTGGGACCTCGACGTCGCCTATGTCGCGCCGATTTCGGGCGGCACGGACTAAGCTGGCCTTTATCCTCGTTTGCCAACGCCATGAGACGATGCCCACGCATTTGAGCGAGGGCATTGATGACGGACGCATCGAAAAGACTGCAAGCTGACGGCAAAGCATTTGCTCGGTTTCTCGAGCGCCAGGCGTTCGATCGCTACGTGCGTCGCGGCCATTGGCCAGCCGCACGCGATCGCGGAGTTGACGCCGCGGTCGAACATCAAGTTCGTAGCCTTATTGCCGGTTTTGATTGCAAAGCGCTTCGCGATGGCAGGGCAACATCGCACTACACCTGGCGCACTGCCGGTGACGAAAGGGTACGCCATGAGCACGCGGCGCTCAGCGGAAGGGTGTTTGCGTGGTCCAGCCCGCCGGAAGGCGGCCACCCTGGTGTGGCTTATAATTGTCGATGCTGGGCTGAGCCCTACTACGGAAATCCAAGCGTTCCAGATTCGCTTTTGAATCTCGTACGCGATCGGCAGGCCGCCCATAATTCAACTAGACCGATCGCCAGCATTGAAACACTGGCCCGACCCAACGGGAGCGTGGCGGCCTCGACGATCCGCTTCGTCGACGGCGCCAGGATCAGTTCTGTGTTCCAGGGTGCCAGCGTTTTGCGGTTGGTCTTATTCCCTGACGGAGCGTCATATCAATCCCTGAGGCTGGGAAATTTCGAACAGGTAACAATTCATCAGGTGGGGCTGCCGACTACCAGGGTGGCACAGCTTCGCCTTTTCGCCCCAGGGTCTGCTCCCCCGATTGTATTGCCGCCGGCTTCGGCACGTCCTCAATCTGAACCGGATCGAACGCAACTGCCATTTGTCGCGGCGGGAGCTGTTCCCATCGCGCTTCTTGCCGCTGTCGAACTCTTTAATGCTGCAGTTGCGTCTCCCCGACCCATGGGTTTAGGGCAAGGCGACCTGCCGGTGATCTCATTTAAGGTGTGGACCGGAGGAACCAGTGGAGACATCGTGACTCTTCAACAAGAGGCGCTGACGGTCGAGCAAGTTGCACAAGTCTGCAAGGCCTTGCCTGATGTTCAGTATTGGACCAACGAGGCCGCCACAAAGAACTTGCCGTTGCGCGAATCTATGCCTGCGATGGAGTGGGGTAATTTAGTGCACTGGGCCATTCATTCACGGGTAAAGCAATTGAAGGCCGCGTTTCCTGCTGCATTTGTAAACCTCTTTTCTGAACTCACTGTCGACGGCCAACGGCGTAACAGTACAGAGGAAGATGGTCCGGTATACGGACAGCGTGATGCGAGCCGGCTCGATATTGTGGAAAAAGTTAATACTGGTACGTATTGCGTGTATGATATCAAAACGGGACTGTCTGGACTTACCCCCAGGAGGATTTTGGAAATTTTGGAGAAACTTCCGAAGGACGTACTGGTCTACGTTATAGAAGTGCGGCCTTTTGAATGACGACGGCGACCCAGGCGCGGATTTTTTCTCAACGGTTTATTGCGCTGCATCCTGATTTTAGCTTCCAGGATCGAAGGGTGTTTCGATGTCCTGTTCGACACATCAGGCTTGGATTCTTCTTGGACAGGCTCTCCGCGCGAGACGATTTTCGAACGTCATGGTTCTCAGGACTGGTCTTTGGTCCCCCATCTTCTGGCGCCGGGATCGGAAACATCATGGAAGGCGCTAGCGGCTCCATCGATGATCCCACGTTCGTCACGCGATTTCTAACCGATCTGGAGCGGGTCACTTCTGAAATTTTTCCGAAAGTCGATACGCTTCAAGGGCTCCTGGACTATCCTTGGGTGCCGTTTCTTGGCACCGGAATGAGCCCTATCACTCATTCGCTCTTGCTGACTGCGCTTGGCCGTTTTGCAGAAGCAGAGCGTCTTCTTGCCGACTGGGTTCTCTCCGAGCGAAGGCACCTCGATTGGAATGCCAGAAGGATTGCGCGGTACTATCGGAAAGGCAGCAAGCCGTGGCAACGGCAGCAACGATCGCATGAAGAGTCGAGCGAGCGGCTTCAGGAGTTCGAAGCGCTTCTTGATCTTCTGTCCGCCACAAGTCCCGGCCCAGTTGCAGCGCTTCTGCACAAATGGGAAAGCCTGGGCGTTCGGAAGCGCCGGATTGAGCGCTACTGGGAGCAATCGCCGTTCCCATTTGAGCTGGTCTAGTCTGCCCGGGAACCTCGAGTGCGTAGATGGGTTGGCCATGAACCCAAAGGCGCAGGAGGCAAACTATGGGGAACAAGACCAACATTACGGTGACGGAACACGATCCGCATCCTTCGAACGAGGAGCACTCCGACCGGCAGAAGCGTCCGGGCGGGGCGCATCCCCCGCATGACGATATCGGCACTAATCTGGATGTGCATGACGGTCATCCGCAGCCGCGGCCTGCCAATGTCGAGAACGGAGGGACGCACAAATGAATGTCGCCAACCTGCAACTTGAGGGCTCTATCTGGCCATTGCTGCCCTCAACGAACTCCTGGTCGAGAAGGGCGTGGTCAGCCGGGAGGAGGTCGATCTTGCCTTGCGGCGGTCCGAGCAGGTTGCATTGGGGGACGATCGCATGCAGGACCTGACACCCGCCGAGCGCGATGCGGTGGCCTTTCCGTCTCGTCTGCTGGCGGCTGCGAATGGCGCTGCCCAGAACGGATTTGTTCCGGCGTTCTCGCAACTGGCCCGAGAGGTGGGCAGGACCAAGGATGCCTATCCCGATCAGGTGTGATGCTGCCAGGCGCCAAGGTCGTCCACTATGACGACCTCGACATCCTGTGAGGTGGCGGCCCCGCCGTGATCAGGTGTCTGCGTTTCGGGAAGGTCGACGGCGTGGATGCGTACTGTCTGCTCGTCGAGTATGGCGACGAGCGCGTCTTCCTGACGGGCGATGCCGGCAAGGAAACGCGCCGCCGAGCCTTCGATTTGCGGTACGGCCAGAATGTCGCCCGCGTCCACTTCGATAATGTCGGAGACCGTGTCGACCAAAAGGCCCATATCGTGTCCGTCGATGCGGAGCACGAGGATGACCTGGCCCTCGTGCTGCGCCTGCGGCTCTACGGAACAGCCGATGCGAAGGGCAAGGTCGTGAACTGGGACGACCCGGCCGCGAATGTCGATGACGCCAAGGACGTCGGGCTTCTGCGCGGGCAGGGGCGTTACCGGCGACCAGTTACGAATTTCGCGCATCGCCATGATATCGATGCCGAAATTCTGCCCGGCACAGGTGAAGGTGATGAACTGGCGCTTTCGCGCAGCGCTCTCGTGAGCGTCGTCAATTTCTAGCTTCATCTGCTGAGCGGACATTGGTGCCCCTTTACTCGATACGCATTGCGCCCGTTCGGCAGCTTCGATCATCGGCGAGAAAGGTTGCGGCAAGCTTAGCGTGGTGCGGGCGGCGGGGATCGAACCCGCACGGCTATCGCCGAGGGATTTTAAGTCCCTTGTGTCTACCAATTCCACCACGCCCGCTTGGCTCGGCGCATCGTGTTTGTCACAAGCGTCTGGCCAAGACAATTGCACCAAACCGATTCTTCACCGGAGGACAGATGATCGAACGCATCGAGACCGGAATTGCCCCATCCAGCGCGCCGATCAACGACGCCGTGCGTGCGGGCCAGCACCTCTGGCTGGTGGCGATCGCGGAAGATCCGGCAACCGGGGAGATCGTTGAGGGTGGGATCGAGGCGCAGGCGCGGCGCTGCATCGAGAACCTGGAGATCGCGCTGAGGGCCGCGGGCGGTACCCTGCGCAATCTGGTCATGGTGCAAATCTTCCTCGTCGACAGCGCAGACGCGCCAGGCATGAACGCCGTCTATCGCGAGTTCTTCACGGAACAGCCGTTCCCGGTACGAGCGACCGTCGTGGTCAAGGAATTGTTGGCCAAGGGCCTTCGGATCGAGATTACGGCTATCGCGGTGCTGGACTGATGCTGCTCAAGCGCGAACTGCTCGAAGAGATCAAGGCTGGGAAGGTGGATCTCATCTTTCGGCGCTGGAACCGGCCGACCGTCAAGCCCGGTGGCACGCTCAAGACCAAGGTTGGCCTGTTGGCGATCAAGGCGGTGACCGACATGTCGCCGGACGACGTCACCGATACCGAGGCAAAGCGCGCGGGATTTGCGGATGTGCCGGACTTCCGGCGCTGGCTCGACACGATGAAGCAGGGCGCATTGTTCCAGCGCATCGAGGTCGGATATATCGGCGATACCGACGCATCCTAGAACGGGGTGGGCGCCAGGAAAGTGGTGAAGACCTCTGTGGTTGGATGGGTAAAGCCCAGTTCGGCGGCATGCAGCTGCAAGCGGTCTGCCGCTGCGAGATCGTCACCTTCGGCGTAAAAAGCATCGCCCAGAATCACATGGCCGATGGCCTTCATGTGCACCCTGAGCTGATGCGTGCGGCCGGTGAGGGGGATCAGCCGAACCCTGGTCGCCGTCGCTTCCCTTTCGATCACCTGCCATTCGGTCTGCGACGCTCGGCCGTGATCGTGGTCCACTCTCTGCCGCGGCTTGTTGAGCCAGTCCGTGGCGAGGGGTAGATCGACCATGCCGGTATCTGCCTCCATGATGCCCGACACGCGCGCGATGTAACTCTTGGTGGTCTTGCGGTGCTCGAACTGGCTGCCGATGCGGCCATGGGCGCGCTTGTTGAGCGCAAGGACCAGGACACCCGAGGTGTCCTTGTCGAGCCGATGGCACATGCCGGCGGTCGGATAGGCTTGCCGCGCGCGGTGCTCGACGCAGTCCCAAAGTGAGGGGTCTTTGCCGGGAACACTCAACAGGCCGCTCTGCTTGTTGACGACAAGGATGTCCTCATCGACATGCAGGACGTCGAGATAGGGTTCCGTCGGGGGGAAGTAGTCTTTGAGGGTCGGCATGGGGGGCATGCTTGCCCTCTAGCAGACCATGTCCGGCTTGGCCATTGCGACTTGGGCGCGGGGCATCATACTAACCTGTGATAAGGGGGGCGGGAACCGGCCTAAGAGGCGGCGAGTTATCAGGTCGAGTTTCTTTGAAAGGAGACCATCATGCACAAGGACGAAGTCAAAGGCGCCGGCAAGCAGGCCAAGGGTGCAGTCAAGGATGCTGCGGGTGGCCTCACCGGCAACACCAAGCTGCAGGCTGAAGGCAAGGCCGACAAGGCCGAGGGCAAGATCCAGCAAAAGGCTGGAGAGCTCAAGGACAAGGCCAGCAAGGCACTGAAGCACTAAGACGATCAAGGGCCCCGCAAGGGGCCCTTCGCTTGTGCAGACTTGCGGGCTGGCTGGCGCCCGGTCGCTTGAGCCCTTAAACTGTCTGCATGCAGATCGCTATTTTCGATACAGCATTGGGCCGCTTCGGCATCGGCTGGACCGATCGCGGTCTTGCTCGCGTGCTTTTGCCGGGCGATAGCGATGCGGCGATGCTTGAACGCCTCAACCAGAAGCGAGCGTTGTCCCAGGATGTGCCTCGATCGATTGCGGCCCTGATGGATCGCATCGAGGACTATGCCGAGGGCGAGCCCGTTGATTTCTCTGACATCACACTGGACCTGTCTGGCACTCCCGATTTTCACGGCCGCGTCTATCAGAGCCTGATCAAGGTCGGCTGGGGTCAGACGACGACCTATGGTGGGCTGGCTCGGCAGCTTGGAGATGCAGGCCTGTCACGTGCGGTAGGGCAGGCGATGGGCGCCAATCCCCTACCGCTCATCATTCCATGCCACCGCGTACTCGCCAGCAATGGGAAGCCCGGCGGCTTCTCGGCGCCGGGGGGCACTGCAACCAAAGTGGCCATGCTGGCCTTGGAAGGGGTGTATGTCGGCACACCGGTTGGCCAGATGGGTCTGGAGTTCTAGTATGGCTTACGGGTTCAAGGCGGCTAGCGGGGTGGCGTCCCAGGTTCGCGAGATCGCGACTGAGCAGGTCGACACTGCTCTGGAGACGATCCGCGTCAATGCCGATTTCGATGAGACGGTCCATTCCCTGCGCAAGGCTTGCAAGAAGCTGCGGGCTCTCCTGAAACTGGTTCGTCCGGAATTCGCCGATTACGAGGCGGAAAACGCGGCCATCCGGTCCATTGCCGAGCAATTCTCTGTGGCGCGGGACGCAGCAGTGATGGTTCAGACTCTATCCGGGCTGATCGGAGCCGACGCTGCGGATGCGGAGCGCCAGCTATTGCAAAGACTGCAGGAACGGGCAGGGCATTTGCAGTCCCAGATTGGTGAAAAGGCCCTGCTGAGCAATGCGGCCGAACAATTCGAGGCGTTGAAGGGCAGGATCGAGAAATGGCGTTTCGATGCATCTGGCGTCGATATCATTCTGCCCGGTCTTAAAAAGTCCTATGCGCGCTTCCGCAACAATTTCGCTTTGGCTCGGCATGAACCCGATGGCGAGGTCATGCACGAATGGCGCAAGGCCGCGAAGGCCTACTGGTACCATGTGCGCCTGCTCAAGCGTGCTGCACCTGCCGTGCTGGAAAGCCTGACGGTCGAGCTCGATGCACTGGGCGAGAAGCTAGGTGATCACCATAACCTGGCCGTACTGGCGGCTTCCATCGACACAGCTCCGCGCGGTGGCGAGGGATTGGACCATCTGCGGGAGGCTATCGCGACGCGTCAATCCGAACTGGCCGAGCAAAGTTTCGTCCTCGCGCGGCAGTTGATCGTCGAAAAGCCCTCAGCCCTCTCTGATCGATACAGGCGCTACTGGCAGCTTTTGGGGTAGCTCATGGCTCAGGAAATCGAACGTAAGTTTCTGGTGCGAGACGATGGCTGGCGCGATGGCGTCACCGGCAGCATGGCGATCCGGCAGGGTTATCTCTCAACCAGTGCCAAGGCCACCGTGCGCATTCGTATCTTTGATGATGCGCGGGCTGTCCTGACCCTCAAGGGACCGCCGGAAGGCATCAGCCGGGCCGAATTCGAGTATGACGTGCCCCTCGCCGACGGCATGGCCATGCTTGAGCTGGCGCGGCCCAACGTGGTCGAGAAACGACGCCACCTGGTGCCGCATGGCGCCCACACCTGGGAAGTGGACGTGTTCGAAGGTTCCCATGCCGGGCTGGTGGTGGCCGAGGTGGAGCTGGACGATGCCGATGAAGAGGTGCAACTGCCGGATTGGGCGGGCAAGGAAGTGAGCCACGATGACCGCTATGCCAATGCCACGCTGTCGCGGCAGGCCGGCGTCCCTGCGGTTGATCCTGACGCAGCGTAAGGGACGAATTCCCGTTACGCGGAAGATGCAAGCGTGCTGATCATCGACGAAGCGTTAACAGGAACGGCCGGGACGGCTGCACGCCCAGCGCATTCTCTTGTGCGTGGCGCAGCAATCGAACTTTGACCTCGATCATGGCGGCCACTGGCTTGTGCGCCTAAACGAGGCCAACAAGCACAGGAGACATTCCATGGAAAAGGATTTTGCAGGCAAAGCCGCCTTCGTTACAGGCGCGGCTTCGGGCATAGGCGAAGCCATCGCCAAGCAACTCGCCCAGCGTGGCGCAAAAGTGGTGGTGGCCGATCTCAAACTTGATGCGGCGGAAAGCGTCGTGGCGAGCATCAAAGCATCCGGGGGAGAAGCTGCGGCGGTGGCCGTGGACGTTGGACAGATGCATGCAGTGGAAAAGGCCGTCCGTTTCGCCGTGGATACGTTTGGCCGCCTGGACGTCGCCGTCAACAATGCCGGTATCGGCGGCGCTTCCGCACCCTTGGCCGGCTATAGTTTCGACGACTGGCACAAGGTCATCGACGTCAATCTCAACAGCGTCTTCTATTCGATGAAGTTCGAGATCGCTGAGATGCTGAAGACCGGCGGCGGCGCCATCGTCAACATGGCATCGATCCTTGGCTCGGTGGCTTTTCCCAATGCGCCTGCCTATGTCACGGCCAAGCATGGCGTGGTGGGAATGACCCGGTCGGCGGCCTTGGACTATGCCAAGAAGGGCATTCGGGTCACCGCGGTCGGGCCCGGCTTTATCGATACGCCGCTGCTGGCAGCCGTGCCGAAGGAGGCATATGACGGACTAGCGGCGCTGCATCCGCTCGGGCGTCTGGGCACTTCGGATGAAGTGGCAGCGCTGACGCTGTTTCTTCTTTCCGACGCTGCGGCCAATATTACTGGCTCGTACCATCTCGTCGACGGCGGCTTCACCGCCCAGTAGGCGCTGGATCGCTTCCTTCCCCAACGCGTTGGTTTGATAACCGGCCGCCAGGGGCATGGATGGGACAAATGACTGCCGAACTGCTCGACTTGATCACCCGCACCATCGAATGGTGCGGGATCGTCATCATCGTGGGTGGGCTGATTTTCGGGACCGTTCGCTTTGGCCTGAGTACCGTACGGCAAACGGCAGACGAGCCGCGGTTCCGCCGCTACCGGGCCGATGCCGGGCGCGGCATCCTGCTCGGTCTCGAATTCCTCGTCGCGGCGGATATCATCTCGACCGTGGCCATTGAACCGACGCTCGAGGGCCTGGCAGTGCTCGCCGGGATCGTCGCGATACGGACGTTTCTCAGCCTGTCTCTGGAAGTCGAGGTCTCGGGGCGGTGGCCATGGCAGCAGCCGCATACCGAGGTCAGGCAGCGGCAAGAGTCGAAGTAGCTATTGCCAGCGTTTGAACGTCTTGAGGTGGTCCAGTGTACCGGTGACGGTGCGGACGATCTTGTCGACGCTGTCGGTGACGGGCACGACAAGGACGTTCTCCACGGCCGGATCAGGGATTTCCAGAGTTGCAAACTGGCTGTCTAGGAGGCTCGTGGGCATATATTCGTGGCTACGACGCGCCATCCGCTCGCCGATCACTTCGCGGCTGCCGTCGAGATAGACGAACAACACCGGCTCGCCGGCCGCCTGCGTGATGAAGTCGCGATAGGCTCGCTTCAGCGCCGAACAGGCTCCGACGGCGACATTCTTTTTGTCCGCGGCCTGCTTGAGCGCCGCCGTTAATGCCTCCAGCCAGGGCCAGCGGTCCTCATCGGTGAGCGCGATGCCGTTGCGCATCTTTTCGACGTTGGATTCAGGATGATATTTGTCGCCATCCAGAAACGGGGCGTGGAGCGCCCGGCCAATCGCGGCTCCCACGGTGGATTTGCCCGAGGAACTGACACCCATCACGATGATGATGCGAGCCGGTTCAGACGACTGCGGTGAAGGCGCCATCGACATAGAGAATGTGTCCGTTCACGAAACTGGAGGCATCGGATGCGAGGAAAATCGCGGCAGGGCCGAGTTCTTCGACTTCGCCCCAGCGGCCCATGGGTGTGCGCTGCCTGACCCAGCCGTCGAAAGCGGCATCGGCCATGAGCGTCTGGTTGAGGTCGGTTTTGAAATAGCCGGGCGCAATGGCGTTGATATGCAGACCGCGCGGCGCCCAGTCGGCGGCCATGCCGCGCGTCAGATTGGCGATTGCGGCCTTGGCCGCGCCATAAGGTGCGGCGGTCGGGCGCGCATGGTCGGTCAAAATCGAGCAGATATTGATGATCTTGCCGCGTCCGCGGACCAGCATGTGCTTGGCCACGGCCTGGCTGACGGAAAAAGTCGAGACCACATGGGTGCTCAGCATTTTCTCGAAATTGTCGTGGCTGTAGGTGTCCAGCGAACCGCGGATCTGGATGCCTGCATTGTTGACGAGGATATCGATCGGTCCGATTTCCCCTTCTATATGGGCAACGGCCTCGCCAACGCTGTCCGGGCTGGTGACGTCAAAAGCGACGGCGGAAACGTCGGCGCCGGTTTCCGCCAGGTCTGCCGCTGCGGCGCCCAGCGCCACACTGTCCCTGGCGTTGAGGACCACTGCCGCGCCTGCACCAGCCAGTGCTCGGGCCATGGCGAGGCCGAGCCCGCGGCTGGAGCCGGTGACCAGGGCGCGCCGGCCGGTAAGGTCGAAAGGCGATCGATCCGTCATCAATTCATCCCCATGCCCGGGACTTGTTAGAGGAATGCCGCATGGCAGGCAATGGCGAGGCATTTTCTTCCATACAAGATCGTTGAATTGCGCCGTATTTGCGCATTTCGCCCTTCCTTCACGGCGCGGTTTATGGTCATTCTCGCGCCGCGTGCCATGGATTGGCTGCACGATCTGACGATTTCGGAAGGACTTTGCGGATGTCGACTGCGGATATTGGCCTGATCGGCCTGGCGGTGATGGGTTCCAACCTCGCGCTCAACATTGCCGAAAAGGGTTATACCATCGCGGTGCACAATCGCTCGCCCGGCCGCATCGATGAATTCGTCGCAGAAGCCAAGGCGCAGGGCCTCGATGGCAAGACCATCGCCAAATACGATCTCGCCGATTTCGTGCAGACGGTGAAGGCGCCGCGCTCGATCATCATCATGGTCAAGGCCGGCAAGCCGGTGGACGACATGATCGAGCAGCTGCTGCCGCATCTGGAGCCCGGCGACGCGATCATCGAATGCGGCAACTCGCTCTATACCGATACGCAGCGCCGCTTCGACTATTTGAAGCCCAAGAATATCGGCTATCTCGGCGTCGGCGTTTCGGGCGGTGAGGAGGGCGCGCGGCATGGCCCGTCCATCATGGTGGGCGGCTCCAAGGAGCAGTGGCACAATGCCGAGCCGGTTCTGACGGCCATTGCTGCCCAGTTCAACGGCGAGAGCTGCTGCGCTTATCTCGGCGAGGGTGGGGCCGGGCATTTCGTCAAGATGATCCATAACGGCATCGAATATGGCGACATGCAGATGATCGCCGAGATCTACGGCGTCATGCGCGACGGGCTCGGAATGGACCCCAAGGCGTGTGCGGATGTGTTCAAAGAGTGGAACAAGGGACCGCTCAATTCGTACCTCATCGAGATCACCGGGCATGTCCTGGATGCCGTTGATGAACAGACTGGCAAGCCGCTGGTCGAGCTGATCCTCGACAAGGCCGGCCAGAAGGGGACCGGCGTTTGGTCCGCCATCGTCGCCCAGCAGATGGGCGTGCCGGCGACCGCCATCGAGGGCGCTGTCGCTGCCCGTTCGATCTCCTCGCGCAAGGCCGAGCGCGTGGCCGCTGAAGGCATCTATGGCAAGCCCGACCGGGCCAAGACCGACGTGACGCTGGCGGACCTCGAAAAAGCGCTGCTGGCCGGCAAGATCGTGTCCTATGCGCAGGGCTTTGCCGTGATTGCCAAGGCTTCGGAAGAATTCGGCTGGTCGCTGCCGCTGGCGACGATCGCCAAGATCTGGCGGGCCGGCTGCATCATCCGCTCGCGCTTCCTCGACCAGATGGCCAGCGCCTATTCCAAGGGCGATGCCAGCAACCTCCTGGTCGTGCCGGACTTCGTTGCCGTGATGAAGGATAGCCATCCCAGCCTGCGCAAGGTCGTGGCGGCCGCGGCGGTGGGCGAATTCCCGATGATCTGCCTGTCGGCGTCGCTGAGCTATTTCGACAGCTATCGCCAGGCGCAGGGCACTGCGAACTTGACCCAGGGCCAGCGCGACTTCTTCGGCGCCCATGGGTTCGAAATCGAAGGTCGCGGCGGCGACCTGCATGGCAAGTGGCCATCGACCCTGGGGAAGTAAGCTTCAGCCAGACGTTGCGAAAGGTCGGGCATGTCCCGGCCTTTTTGCTGGACGCGGAGATAGCTCAGATATCCAGTCGCAGCTGCGGTTCGTTATCCGGCTCGTCTTCGGTGGATGAGAGCCGGTCTAGAAAACCCTGGGCGCGGGCCTGGATACTGGCGAGAGCCTTGGCGTCCATGCGGTCGAGGTTGCGATAGGGCATTTTCATGCGCGGATTGGATTGCAGCTTCTGGCGGTTTTCGACGAGGAAGTTCCAGTAGAGCAGGGTGATCGGACAGGCCTTGTCGCCTTCCTTGGTGGCGGGACTGTAGCGGCAGCCAGAACAGTAGTCGGACATGCGGTTGATATAGGCGCCAGAGGCCGCGTAGGGCTTGGAGGCCAGGAGGCCGCCGTCGGCGAACATGACCATGCCGTGGACATTAGGCAGTTCGACCCAATCGAAGGCGTCAATATAGACCGCCAGATACCAAGCCTCGATCTGGGCGGGCTCGATACCGGCGAGGAGCGCGAAATTGCCGGTGACCATAAGGCGCTGGATGTGATGGGCGTAGGCGTGGCGGCTGGTGTCGCCGATTGCCTGGGCCATGCAGTTCATGCTGGTCTTGCCCGACCAGTAGAACCAGGGCAGATCGCGTCGGGCACCGAGTTCGTTGGTCCCGGCGTAGTCCGGCATTTTCCACCAGTAGATGCCGCGCACATATTCGCGCCAGCCAATGATCTGGCGAATGAAGCCCTCGGCGGCGTTGAGCGGCACGTCGCCCTGATAGTAGGCGCGCTCGGCGGCGCGGCAGACTTCTTCGGCAGTGAGCAGCCCGACATTGAGATAGGGCGAGAGCAGGCCGTGGTGCAGGAAGGGCTCGCCGGTCTTCATAGCATCCTGATAGGTGCCGAAGCCGGGCAGGGCGGTTTCGATGAAGTGGTCGAGGGCGCGGAGGGCGTCCTGCCGCGTCACCGCCCATTCGAAGGGCTCGAGATCGCCGAAATTCTTCGGGTAGCGGGTTCTGACCAGATCTATGACGGCGCTGGTGACAGCGTCGGGCTCGAACCGCAGGCGGCTTGGCGGTGTATAGCTGTCTGGCAGTGACTGGCGGTTCTCGGCGTCGAAATTCCATTGTCCGCCTTCAGGTGCATCACCGGCCATCAGGAGGCCGGTGTGGCGACGCATGTCTCGATAGAAGAATTCCATGCGCAGGCTTTTGCGGGGCTCGGCCCAGGCCTTGAAGCGGTCATGGCTGGCGATGAAGCGGTCGTCTTCGCGGATGTCGACGGGGATGCCAAGGCGCGTTTGCCAGCCGTCCATCATGTCACGCACGCGCCAGGCGCCGGGCTCGGTGACAACAACGCCGTCGACGTCGTGGCGATTCAGCGCGCGAGCGAGTTCGCCTTCGAGGTTTTGCGTGTTGTCGCTTGCATCGAGCGGCACGTAGTCAACGGTTATTCCCTCCTCGCGCAGGCTTTGGGCAAAGTGGCGCATGGCGGAATAGATGAAGACCAGCTTCTGCTTGTGGAAGCCGACCACGGTGGATTCGCTACCCACCTCGGCCATGAGGACGATGTCGACCTTTGGATCGATATCCTGCAACGCCGCGACATTGCGTGAGAGATGGTCACCAAGGATGAAGCGCAGCTTTGCCATGGCGGTACTACGCGCGGATGTGGGCTACGGTTCATGCGAACGCTGTCGTCGCACCTGCCCCCCGAGAGAAGAGGCGGACTTGCCGGAACAGGCGTCAGAGCTTTTGGAACATCACGTAGGCGTCGACGAAGCCAAGCCTGGGGTGTTCGAACGCTTCGGGCAGGGTACCGACGATATCGAAGCCCAGTTTCTGCCAGAGCGCGACGGCGCCAGTGTTGGTGGAAACGACATGGTTGAACTGCATGGCGCGGAAGCCGCGTTGACGGGCGCGCTCCAGGGAGTGGCGGCACATGGCGCTGGCGATGCCCTTGCCCTGCGCCTCTAGCGCTGTGACGTAGCCGCAATTGGCCACATGGGCGCCGCCGCCATGCCGGTTGGCCATGAGGTAATATGTGCCGACGACGCTGCCATTGAGTTCGGCCACGAAGACTTCGTGGGCCGGCATCATCCAGAAGGTCCTGGTGGCCTCGTCATCGAGGTCCCGATCGACGGCATAGGTTTCGCCCGCGGCGAAAACCGGTTTCAACATGGCAAGGATGGCAGGCCAGTCAGCCTCAGTGGCGGGGCGGATGGTAGGTGTCATCGTCGTCTTCGAGTGGCGCCACGCGGACCTGGCCGGGCGGCGGGATTTCCGGGGCATGCGGATGATCGGCGACGCTGGGGCGCTTGCCGAGGTCAAAGCGCCAGGCGGCGATGGCAAAGACCACGAGCGCCATCACCACGGCGATGCCACAGGCAATGAAGGGCGCGCCGGGGAAGTAGTGACCCGAGGTCGGGGTGCTTGTGTAATAGGAAAAGATCTGCGTAGCGGCCAGTGGACCGATGATGGTCGCCAGCGAGCTGGCGGCGTTGACCGCGCCCTGCAACTCGCCCTGGCTATTGTCGGGCACCTGGCGGGACAGCACACCGTTGATGGCAGGCGGCGCCAAACCGCTGACACAGCCGATCGCGATGAAGAGGTAGAGCTGGTAGACATCGGCGGAAAAGGCGATGCCGGCAAAGGCTACCGATGCGGCCAGAAGGCCGACAATGCCCACCGCAGGCTCGCCCAGGCCCTTGGATAGCGGGCCCGCCAGCACGGCCTGGCTGAATGCAAAGCCGATGCCGAAGGCGCCGAGCGTACGGCCGATGGACGAGGACGAGAAGTTGAAAACTTCCACGGTGAAATAGCTGAAGATGGTCGGCAGGGCCTGGGTCGCCAATTGTAGGAAGAAAAGCACAACCAGGAGCCAGAGCACCGACGAATATTGGCGCAGTGCCATGACGGCGCCGAGCGGATTGGCGCGGCGAATGCTGAACTTGCGGCGGTTGGCCTTGGGCAGGCTTTCGGGCAGGACCAGAAGGCCGAAGAGAAAGTTGGCGAAGGCGAGGCCCGCGGCGGCAAAGAAGGGGACGCGTGGCCCGAATTCCCCCAGTTCGCCGCCGATAACCGGACCGATGATGAAGCCAAGGCCGAAGGCTGCGCCAATGAGGCCGAAGCGGTGGGTGCGCTTATGGGGCGGAGTGATGTCGGCCATATAGGCGGTAGCGGTCGCCAGCGCCGCTCCGGCAATGCCGGCGATGATGCGGCCGATGAAGAGGTACCAGACGAATGGGGCGATCGCCATCATGAGATAGTCGAAGGTGAGGCCGAGCAGAGACAGCAGCAGCACCGGCCGGCGACCGAACCGGTCGGAAAGATTGCCCAGGACGGGCGAGAAGACGAACTGCATGAAGGCGTAGGCGAAGACGAGATAACCGCCGATGACCGCTGCCTGTGCCACGCTGCCGCCGGTCAGCTCTTCGAGCAGTTCGGGCAATACGGGCACGATGATCCCCACCCCGATCATGTCGATCAGAATGGTGATGAGGATGCAGGTCAGCGTCAGACGGGATCGGGTCGCAGCTTGCATGCGGTGGCTTTTACCTTTTCTTCGTCCCACCGGAATGGTGCGATGCAATTGACACGGCGACCCATCACAAGGCAAGCGCGCCGCATAGAGGCAATCGGTCCGGTCTATCCCGTTCCGCCAGCATCCCTGCCGGCATCGTAGTCATAGATCCAGCCCAGGCGCTTGAGATGCGCCCGCGATCCCTGCATGCGCATGACCAGATCGCGGGCCATGCTCATGGGCCAGGGCAGGTGGAAGATACGGCCATTGCTGGCCGAAGTTGCAGCAACCCGCCGCGTGCGGGGACGGCGCAAAGCGACATAGCGGGAAAAGGCCGCTTCGGCGGATTCGGTTCCCACAAGGAGGGGCGCCAGAACCGCGGCATCTTCTATGCCCATGGCGGCGCCCTGTGCCTGGAACGGAACCATGGCGTGAGCGGCATCCCCGATCAGACCGATATTGCCCTTGTGCCAGACCGGCGCATCCACCGTGTACATGGGCCAGGCGGTCCAGCTGCTGCCCGCGGCGGTCAGGATCGCGTCAACGCGCGGCCCCGGCCGGAGCGGGCGCGGCGCGGCCTGGCTGTCCGGCGCCGCAGTGGGCATGAAGAGGGCAAGATTGACCTGCCCGCGATGGGGCAGCGGATAACAGACGAGGTGGAAGCCCGCGCCAAAAAAGACCGAGACCCGGTCGGGCGCAATCTGGCCGGATACGAGATCAAAGGGTACGAGCGCCCGCCAGGCAATGCGGTTGCGGAATTGCGCAGACGGACCATCGAGCACGGCCTGGCGCGTGTGGGAGTGCACTCCATCAGCGCCGATGAAGGCATCGGCCCGGCTGGTCCGGCTCTGGCCGTTCGCTTCGTCGATGGCAACCGTTACGCCGCGGGCGTGGGAGACGACATCCCAATGGCGCACGCCGAAGACCAGGTCGATGCTGGCGAACTTCCGGCAGGCCTTGTAGAGCGCGTCGGCCAGGTCGGCGCGGTGCATGACCATATAGGGTGCGCCGAAGCGCTGGCGCATGATGGCGCCAAGCTGCATGCTGACGAGGGGCTGCTGGCCCCCCTGCGGATAGACATCGAGTGCCTGGGGTTCAAGGCCGATGCGGTCGAGGGCCGGGCCGAGGCCGAGCCGGTCGAGGCAATGGCGGGCATTGGGACTGATCTGCAGCCCGGCGCCGAATTCCTGGATGTCGGCATGGCGTTCGAGCACAACGACGGTGGCGCCGAACTTGGCCAGCGCCAGCGCCAGCGTCATGCCGGCAATGCCGGCTCCTGCGATGACATAGCTATGGCCCGTGCCGGGCATGACGCGAACTCAGGCGGCGTTGACCTCGAAGATGGCAGAGGCCGGGTTGGCGTGGCCTTCGCCCAGTTCGGCCTTGAACACATAAAGCGTCGAGCAGTAGGGGCAGACGATCTCGCTGTCCTTGCCCATGTCGAGAAACACGTGGGGATGATCGAAGGGCGGCAGGGCGCCCACGCACTGGAATTCCTTGGACCCCACCTCGATGCTGCGCAGGCCTTGGGTATTATGGAAATGCGGGGTCGAGCCGTGGGCCATGGTGGAAACCTGGATGGTGTTTGATTTGGCGCGACCATAACCAATGCCCCATGCCAAGAAAAGGGCAAAGGGACGCTTGATTTTGCGCGCCCAACCCGCAAAACCGGCAGTGCTTGAACAAGGATCTGCCATGCCCCGCTTCACCACTTCGGGACTTTCCCTCGCCTATGAGGTCGCCGGCGATGGCCTGCCGGTGCTGCTCATCCATGGCTTTGCCTCGAGCGGCAAGGTGAACTGGATCGACACGGGCTGGGTCGGGGCTTTGACGGAGGCGGGGTACCAGGCGATCACCCTGGACAATCGCGGGCACGGGCAGTCGGACAAGCCGCATGACCCCGAGTTCTATTATCCATCGCAGATGGCGGAGGATGCGGTGGCGCTGCTGGATCATCTGCGCATCAAGCGGGCAGCGGTCCTCGGCTATTCCATGGGCGCGCGCATTGCCGCCTTCATGGCGTTTTCCCATGCCGAACGGGTGGCCTGCGCGATATTCGGGGGCATGGGGATGAACCTGGTCAACGGGTTGACCGACGGCAATGACATTATTGCCGGGCTGCGGGCGCCGGCGCTGGCCGATCTGACGCATCCTACGGCGCGGCAGTTTCGCATTTTTGCCGACCATACGGGATCGGATCGGGAGGCGCTGGCGGCCTGCATGGAGACATCGCGCCAGCCCATGGCGCGGGCAGACGTGCGGCGCATCGACGTACCGGTGCTGGTGGCGGTGGGCGAAGCCGACGAGATGGCCGGCAGTCCGGAGCCGCTCGCCGAACTGTTGCCGCAGGGCGAGGCTTTCGTGATCCCCAAGCGCGACCACATGCGCGCCACCGGCGACAAGGCGTTCAAAGCTGCGGCGATCACATTTCTGGGCAAGATGTTTCCCGGTGATGCGGTTTCGTGAACCAATGCGCCTGCTTTGGCTTTGAATAGAGAAACGAAGTGTCTTATATCGTCATCTCTCGATGAAGCGGAGACCTGCGCCATGAACGGCATTGCCAAGAAGCCGGCCCATATCCAGACAGTCGATCCCGTCTGGGAGGCCGTGCGTGCCGGCGCAAGGCAGATTCTCGACAGCGAGCCGTCACTGGCGAACCTTGTTCTCTCCACCATCCTCAATCACGATACCTTCGAGGAGGCGCTGGCGCATCGGCTGGCGTCGCGGCTCGATCACGAGGATCTTTCGGCCGACATGATCCGCCAGGCCTTTGCCGAAACGCTGCGCGATGCGCCGGCGATCGGGGAAGCGGCACGCGTGGACCTGGCCGCGACGCTGGAGCGCGATCCGGCGTGCCACAGGGCCATCGAGCCGCTGCTCTATTTCAAGGGCTACCAGGCGATCCAGACGCACCGCTTTGCCCATGCGATGCAGAAGTCGGGCCGGCGCGATTTCGCGCTCTATCTTCAGAGCCGCTCGAGCCAGGTGTTCCAGGTCGATATCAACCCGGCCGTGCCCATGGGCAAGGGCATCATGCTCGACCACGGGACCGGCCTCGTGATCGGGGAAACGGCTGTGGTGGGCGATAATGTCTCGCTCTTGCAGAACGTTACGCTGGGCGGGACGGGGAAGGCGGATCAGGATCGGCATCCCAAGATCGGCAATGGCGTGCTGATCGGGGCCGGCGCGAAAGTGCTGGGCAATATCAAGGTTGGCGATTGCTCGCGGATCGGTGCAGGCTCGGTTGTGCTCAAGGAAGTGCCGCCGCGGGTGACCGTCGCCGGCGTTCCGGCCAAGATCATCGGCGAGGCGGGATGCGCCCAGCCGGCGCTGGTGATGGACCAGATGATCCTCGTCCACGACCGCGACAGCGAGCGCTGAGGCAAGGGGCGAGGTCCGGTTGTTCCCGCTAAATTGGCTGGAGCAGGGGTTGTGTCGGGCGGTCCAGACACTAGATTGCGCCTCAACGCAATCAGCAGGACAAGTTCAGTGAACCATCCCGAGATCATCAAGCTGCAGAAATTCCTGCAGCGCACGTTCAACAATCGCAATATCGACGTCCGTCCGCGCGCCAAGCTCAACGACTCGGTGGAGGTGTTCATCGGCGAGGAGTCGATCGGGCTGATCCATCTCGACGACGAGGACGGCGACAAGTCCTACATGTTCTCCATGTCGATCCTCGACATCGACCTCGAAGACATCGAATAGCCCCTAGAGGGCTCCAATCTGGCCCAGCCATTGGGCCAGTTCATCATCGAAGCGCCGCCAGCCGGCCAGCGCGCCGGCATCGAAGCCCAGGACGACAGCCAGGCCACTGGGCAGGTGAATGGTCCGCAGGCAGCGGTCGGCGCGGGCCGGATCGGGCGCCGTCGCGCATTTGGCGACGAACGGCGCTGGCGAGAGCGGATCGTACCACACGGTTTCGCCGGCATAGCCCTCATTGGCGAGCAGGGGCTTTCCCACAAGACCCGGAAACCCACCCCGCGTTTCATCTGCAAACTGATGCAGGTAGACCGTGTCCAGCAGCGTGCCGCTGGACCGTGCGCCGCTGCGCGGCAGCAAGGCGACATCGACGGCCACAGGCTTTTCGCCCGGTACGACATCCAGCATGAACTGTAGATCGACCTGGCTGGCAAAGCCGGGCTTCATGTCTTCCCCGAAGCGAAACCAGTTGGCGGGGATGGAAAGGTCCTGTCCGGCAACCGTACGGATGATGGGATTGGCGTCGCTTAGCGCCGGCGCAGGCGTGCGCGAGGTGCGGCCCGCCTGATCGATGGCGTAGGCCAGTCCCACAGCTGTAAGCAGCACGAGAACGGCAATGCCAGCGAGGTTGTAGGCCAGGTGACCGTGGCCGCCCTCATCCCGTCGGCCAGGCATTGTGGAAATCGACATGCCGAAATTAACCAAGGTTCCTGCTACCGGGTGACAGCTATTAGGGAGATCATTAAGCTTAACAAATCGTAAATTTCCGCGCGCGACGAGACGGGGACGCTGAGCATGACGAGGGAACTGGTGCTTGCGGCATTCATCATGGGTGTCGGGCTTTGCGTAGCCGGGGCGGGGACGCATCTCTACCAGTGGGTGACGCGGCAGCAGGCCGTGCTGCGCATGGATGGCAGCTCATATCTGGCGTCGCTGGGCAACCTGGCCATGAGCTTCGTCTGCGGCCCGTACATCATGCTGCAATTCGGCTGGAGCCATGAAGAAGACGGCACGATGTCGATGACGTCGGTGCTGTTTTCAGCGCTGATTTCGTTCGGCTGGGCCTTCATTACTGGCCTGTTGTTTCTCAGCGCCTATATCGCGATACGCTACTAGACACGCCGTTAGCCAGGCATACAGAAAGGCCGGCTCCGCTTGCGCGGGCCGGCCTTTCTCTTCAGACCCCTATCAGGGATAGGCTTGGGGCGGGGTCCGGAAACTCTTGTCAGTTCGCCGCAGCGACCACGGTGACGCGGTCATCGATCATGTCGACCCACTGTCCGGAATGAGCCTGGGACTGACGCTTGATGAATGTGTAGGGGGTCTCGTTCCAGACGCGGATCGCGCCGTCCTGGTTATCAAGGACCAGATCGCCGCGATCGGTCCGAGCCATGAGGACAGCATGACCGTTGCCATTGGCTTCCTTGACGACGGCGATCATCAGCGTCGACGGATGCCAGCCTGAATTGATGAGGTCGCGGCGCTTGGCGAGGGCGAAGTCCTCGCAGTCACCGTAGCCGTTGGGATAGGTCCAGAATTCAGCGACGTTATAGAGATCCTGATCGGTCACCGGGACGACATTCTGGTTGTAGTAGGCATTGACCGAGACGAGCTGCTGCCAGGTGGTCTCGTCGAGTGCCATAGCGGGAACGACACGGTCGTTCTGGCGGCACTCGGCGGGGTGGGTGTTGCAGAACTCCAGATGACCGACGGGGATGGAGGTGGTGCCGACCGAGGTCTGGATGTAGGCAACGTTGGTGAAGTCGAGCGCCATGGCAGGCGCGGCGGGGGCCAGGGCGAGAATGACGGAAATCAGTCCCGCGAGCAGCCCCTTCTTGTTGATTGACATCGTGTAGTCTCCCTGATGGAGACCACACTAGGGACCGCGAATTTCGCCGGTCCGAAAACTACAACGCAGTTTTTATGCGTGTTTTACAGATAGATGCAGGGTCTTGTTCACCATATCGCGCCCGGTGTCAGGCGGTTGGCCGGAACTGTGAAGCCGCGCCTTTGAGGCAGTGCAATGCTGGAGGAAAGGCGCCGTCAGGCGCTAGTTCATCCGCAGGTTCTGCTGCACGACGGTGAGCATTTCCTGGGCCGCGGCGAATTCCACCGCGACGCCATTCTGGAAGTGCCGCACCACGCGGGCGCGCATGCGGCCGAGCGTGATCGGGGTGCCCATGGCCGGGCGGACATCGAGTTCGACGGCGGCGCCGGAGAGCGAGATGTCGATGATCTTGCAATTATAACGCCGGCCATCGTCGAGAACGACGGTGGAGTGGCGGATATCGGGGACGACGCGTTCGTGGCGGCGGTCCTCGGGCAAGTTGAGCAGATCCTTATTGGCCAGCCAGGTCAGCTGGGCCGCCATCTTGTCGCGCTTGCGAGGCGAGGCCGCGATATCCATGAGGAAACCGCCGTCGACCTGGGACAGGATCGTGCCTTCGATACGGCCCAGATGGTCGAGATAAGCGATGATGCGTTCGCCCACGATACCAGGGACCGGCGCGATGACCACCGCGTCGCCGGGCGACATGGAGAGGACCTGGCACGGGAATTCGCGGCGGTCGGCCAGCATGTAGCGGCCGAGAATCGACACGTTCACGCGCTGGAAGCGCCGCTCGGAAGCGCCGCCCTGTATCCCCATTGCCGCTCTCGGCGCAGAAATGTCGTCACTCAGCATGCGTAACCTGTTCCACGCACTGGGGGAAATCCACAGCAGGTTAGCGGGTCTTGGTTAACGCTTGATGAGATTCGGGCCGCAGATGAGGCTCAAATGTCAGGGTGTTGTCAGTTACGACCGCCATCAATGACGGCAAGGTGCGCATAGCGACGCGCCGTGCGGCCGTAAACGGTGGTCGGGAGGCCGGGCCGGGTGGCGGACGCCGAATAGTCAACGTCATTGACGACGCTGGCCAAGACGTCGCGCGCGGTTTCCTCGGCCGAGATCTCGTCGGGCCAGATCAGACGCAGTCCGGTGATGCGTTGCTCGAGCACAGGCTGGACGCCGAGCCAATAGGGTTCGTCCAGCGCCGACATGGCACCCAGGATGCGCGTATGGGTCGATCCGTTGTGCCGGAGCGGCATGAGGATGGTCTCGAAGCTCACCTTGGTCTGAAGCGCGGTGGTACCCTGAAAGGTCACGAGCGCGACGGCATGATCTTCGGTGACGGCGCGGAGCAGGGTGTCCATGGCATCGCTGTCGCGGTCATGCCAGAGTGCAGAGAAGGACCGGCCCTTCAGCTCGCGGCAATAGCTGGTGCACAGATGGGAGCCCGCGAGGCGGAACGAGAACCTGTCGGCACCCTCAAGCTCCAGAATGAAGGTGTTTGCAAGGGCCTCCCGGATGCGCGTGGGATCGATATCGCGACGGTCGGGGGCACTGCGGGAGCCACGAATCGTATTCCAGTAGGTATAGAGAGACTTCGTGCTCGGCATCTGCATCGTTCTGGTCCGCATCTGGAGTCGAGAAGGCGTCCCTATGAGAGGTCCCGCCGCGTCTTCGACAATCGCAAAATGCGGCGTCCAACGCGCGCTTAAAGAAAAGTTAAGGTTAACGTCTGTGGCGAAATGTGGAAAAGCTGAACCAGACCCGCACAGCGCCGCGGCTTCAGGACGTCCGTCATGAGCGATACCTCGCAAACGCCTGCCAATCCTGGGCCTCCGGCTCGCGAGCCGATTTTTCTTCTGCCAGGCGCAGTTACGATTCTGGCGGGGGTGCTTGCCGCCATTCACCTGGCGTCAACCGTGGTTCTTAACCCGGACGGGCAGGTGCAACTGCTGTTCTGGTTTGCGTTTCAACCATATCGAATCGTCCTGGCGGGGATAGATCCGACGATCGCCATCCCGCTCATCTGGACACCGTTCTCCCATGCTTTCCTGCATGCCGGCTGGGATCACCTGCTGATCAACGTCGCCTGGCTCGTGATCTTCGCGACGCCGGTGGCGCGACGCTATGGAGCAGGGGCGATGTTTGCCCTGTTTCTGCTGTCGGCAGCGGGCGGGGCGGCGCTGTTTGCGGCCACGACGCTTTATAGCCAGGTTTACCTGATCGGTGCCTCGGGCGGCGTTGCGGGGCTGACAGGGGCGGCGATCCGCTTCATGTTCCAGCCGGTGCTCGTGGCCACCCATCCCGAAACCGGGGAGCGGCTCGTGCTTGGGCGCAAGCTTGCCAGTGTGCGAGAGGTGTTCGCCAACCCCAGATCGCGCTGGTTCACGGTGATCTGGCTGGCGCTCAATGCGGCTGTGCCGCTGGTGCCGCTCTTGACCGGATCGAGCATCGCCATCGCCTGGCAGGCGCATCTGGGCGGGTTTGCGGCCGGCTTCCTGCTGGTGGGCCTTTTCGAACGCAAGGCCTAATGGCCGTAAACGGCCTTGGGGTCGAAGAGCTTAGGCAGGCCGGTGTCCTCGAGGCGCAGTTCGCCGTTTTCAAGGATGGCGCGCCGGTAGAAGCAGCTCTTGCGGCCCGTGTGACAGGCGGCGCCGCGACCGGTCTGGCGCACCGACATGACGATGCAGTCCTGGTCGCAGTCTGTGCGCAACTCGACGACTTCCTGCAGTTCACCTGAGGTTTCGCCCTTCTTCCAGATCGCCTGACGTGAGCGCGACCAGTAATGCGCAATACCCGTCTCAAGTGTGAGCGAGAGCGTTTCCGCGTTCATATGCGCAACCATGAGAACGTCGTTGGTGCCGGCCTCGGTGGTGACCACGGTGACAAGGCCATCCGCGTCGAACCGCGGCGCGAAGGCGGTGCCTTCCTCCAGAGCGGCGTGGTCGAGGGATTTGGGATCGGTAAAGAGCAGGGGCATTGCCGGGGTTCCGCTGGGTGTGCGCGCGGCTTATCCCATAACGACTAACGGCAACAATCGAAAGTGCCGGGCTGGCGCGCAAAAGGACCGCGCCAGCCTGCATGCCGCTTACTTGAGCGTGATATAGACAGTACCCGCGCGGAACTGGGAAGAAGCCACTACGCGGTTTTGTGTGACTTCCTTTTGAAGGGCGCTGCGCACATTGGACCGGCTCTCATAGCGGACCACAGACTGCACAGCGGCGCCGCATTGCTGATTGCGGAAGCGGCGGGTCTCCACATCGGCACCGGGTGCCGAGGCGCATGTCACCTCGATCTGGCAGTTGTTGGCGGCGGCAAGACGTCCGATGCCGGCGACCTGGTTGGCAAGACTGGGGACAAGATCAACGCGACGGTTTGGAAAGTCAGCAAAGCTGATCGAGCCCGGGCTCGTGCAGGTGGCAGTACTGTCCTGCGCAGCGGCGGCGGCTGGGTATATCAGCATGAGCGCCAATGCGGCGAAAGCGAATTTGTACATGTATTGTCCCCCTAGAAAATCTCAGTCAGAGCCAAAAGAAGATCCGGCCTGCTGCATGTTTACTAGACTGACGCTGTTTGGATAGCACAAATGACTCAGGACATGCCTGCCATGCCATTTCGGCAAAGGCGTGCTTGCGGCTGTGCAGCAGAGCTTGCAGGGAGTGGCGATGTCGGCCCGCTGGACCGCCACTGGTTAGCGGTGGCCGACCATGGCGAAGAAGCGGTCCTGCTCGACGCGGTCTTCGGCGAAGACGCCGGTGAAGCGGTGGGTGATCGTGAGGACGTCATGGGCCTTCACGCCGCGCATGGTCATGCACATATGCTCGGCTTCCAGCATCACGGCGGCGCCGCGCGGTCCTAAATTCTCGTTGATCGCGTCGATGATCTGCGCGGTCATGGTTTCCTGGGTCTGCAAGCGCCTGGCAAAGACTTCAACCAAGCGCGCCAGCTTGGAGAGGCCGACGACGCCGTCGTGGGGCAGGTAGGCGATATGGGCCTTGCCGAAAAACGGCACCATGTGGTGCTCGCAATGGGCATAGAAGGGGATGCCCTTGACCAGAACGAGGTCATCATATCCACCGACTTCCTTGAAGGTCTTGGCCAGGACGGCCTCGGCATCCTGATTGTAGCCGGCAAACAATTCGCCATAGGCCTTGGTGACGCGCGCCGGCGTTTCCAGCAGCCCCTCGCGGTTGGGGTCGTCACCGGCCCATGCGATCAAGGTGCGCACGGCGGCCTCGGCCTCTTCGCGACTCGGCCGCGCCGGGGGAGCGCCGGCGACCGGGGGCTTCGCCAGTGGTTTGACATGTGCGTCCATGAGGTCCGGCTCCTTGCGTTTCGACCTTTGCTCTATACGCGACGAATGGCGCGTCAGATTTCGACAGGATCACAAAGCCCTGACAGTCGGACGGAGACCTCCTATATAGAAGCGGAACGGGACCGGAACAAGAAACAGATTTGCCGCGATCATGGAGCTAAGCGATCTCTATTCCGAACGCATACTGGATCTGGCCGGCAATGCCGTGCAGCCGGCGCGGCTGCCTGTGCCGGACGCCTCGGCACGGAAAGTGAGCCGGGTCTGCGGATCGATGATCGAGGTCGATATCGTCGTGCGGGACGGCGTCATCGTCGGCTATGGCCACGATCTTTCGGCCTGTGCGCTCGGGCAGACCTCGGCGGCGATCGTCGCGCGGGAGATCGTCGGCACACCCGTTATAGAGTTCCTGGCAATCCGTCAGGGCATGCATGACATGCTCAAGGCCGGTGGCGTGCCGCCGGGTGGCAAATGGGCCGACCTCAGATATCTCGAACCGGTGCGGGACTATCCGGCGCGGCACGTCTCGACGCTGCTGGTCTTCGATGCCATTGCGGCGGCGGTCGAAAAGATCGAGTCGTCCCAGATGCTTGCGACGGGACGCTGATGGATCGATTCAAGGATTGGTTCTGGCGGGCGGTCGACCTGCCGTTCAAGGTCGCGGCGGTCTTCCTCATCACCGTGTACCGCTACACGCTGTCGGCCTTTGCCGGGCGCAGTTGCCGCCACCTGCCGACCTGTTCGGAATTTACCCGCGACGCGATCTGGACATTCGGTTTCTGGCCGGGTGGTTGGATGGGCCTGGCGCGGTTCTGGCGCTGCCGGCCGGGCGGGACGCATGGCTATGATCCCGTGCCGGACGCGCTGCCGGAGCAAGGGCGGTGGTATCTGCCGTGGCGCTATGGACGCTGGACGGGGGAGAGGCATGAGCATGCTTAGGGGTGGATGCCTTTGCGGCACGGTCGCCTATGAGGTGGCGGACGAATTCGCCGCCGCCTTCTTTTGCCATTGCTCGCGGTGCCGCCGGGCGACGGGATCGGCCTTCAAGCCCATGGCGGCGATCAAGACAGGTAAGCTGCGGCTGACGCAGGGCGAAGATGCCGTGCTCTACTATGGTGAGCCGACCGCGACCCACGACGCGCATTGCGGTAAATGCGGGTCGTTTCTTTATTCGGTGATCGCCGAGAACGGCAACACGCATGTGGCGATGGGAACGCTGATCGATACGCCCTCGATCAGGCCGTCGTTCCATATGTTCGTGGCGTCCAAGGCGCCGTGGTTCGAGATCACCGACGAGCTTCCGCAGTTCGATGGATTGCCAGTCTGAGGCCATGTAGTGGCTGGAATTCATGGCTATTCATGCTAAGGCAGCCACCTCGTGCTGTTTCCGGCACGGGTGATAAAATTCATGGAGACTTCAAGATGTCGATCAAGGTGACGTTCCCCGATGGTGCTGCTCGCGACTATTCGCGCGGCACTACCGGCACCGAGATCGTGGAAGGCATCTCCAAGTCGCTGGCCAAGAAGACGGTGGCGATGAAGTGGAACGGCGTGCTGTCGGACCTCTCTGATGCACTTGAGGCCGATGGCAGGATCGAGTTCGTGACGCGCGATAGCGGGTCCAAGGACGTGCTGGAGCTGATCCGGCATGATGCCGCGCATGTGCTCGCAGAAGCCGTTCAGGAGCTGTGGCCAGACACGCAGGTGACGATCGGGCCGGTGATCGAGAACGGCTTCTACTACGATTTCTATCGTCCGGCCGGACCGTTCACGGAAGACGAATTGCGCGTCATCGAAAAGAAGATGAGCGAAATCATCGAGCGGGGTGCGGCCTTTACCAAGGAAGTGTGGAGCCGCGACCAGGCCAAGGACTGGTTCGAAGCCAAGGGCGAGGCGTTCAAGGTCGAGCTGGTCGATGCGATTCCGGCGGACCAGTCGATCAAGATGTATGCCCAGGGGCAGTGGAAGGACCTTTGCCGCGGCCCGCATATGCGGACCGTCAAGGATGTGGGGCAGGCCTTCAAGCTGACCAAGGTGGCCGGCGCCTATTGGCGTGGCGACAGCAATCGTGAAGTGCTGAGCCGCATTTACGGTACGGCGTTTGCCAGCAAGGACGAGCTGGACGCCTATCTGCACATGATGGAAGAGGCGGAAAAGCGCGACCATCGAAAGATCGGCCAGGACCTCGATCTGTTCCACTTCCAGGCCGAGGCGCAGGGCTCGGTGTTCTGGCATCCGCGCGGCTTCGTCATCTACAACCAGATGGAAGCCTATATCCGCCGGCGCCTCAATTCCTCGGGCTATGTCGAGGTGAAGACGCCGCAGCTGATGCATGCCAAGTTCTGGGAACAGTCGGGCCACTGGGGCAAGTATCGCGAGAACATGTTCGTGGTGCCCGACCAGGTGCCGAATACGGAAGACGACAAGCCGGTCTTCGAGGAGGTCGGCGACCTCCTGGCCCTCAAGCCGATGAACTGCCCGGCGCATGTGCAGATCTTCAACCAGGGCATCAAGAGCTACCGCGATCTGCCTCTTCGCATGGCGGAATTCGGTTGCTGCCACCGGAACGAGGCGCATGGTGCGCTGCATGGATTGATGCGTGTGCGGCAGATGACGCAGGACGACGCGCATATCTTCTGCCGCGAGGACCAGATCCAGAGCGAGACCGAACATTTCGTGCATCTGCTCTATTCGGTCTACGGGCATCTGGGGTTCGACAATGTGGTCATCAAGCTTGCCACGCGCCCCGAAAAGTTCGGCGGCACGATCGAGCGCTGGGATGCCGCCGAGAAGGCTCTCGGCGATGCGCTGCGCGCGACCGGCTATGACTTCGAGATCGCCGAGGGCGAGGGAGCGTTCTACGCGCCCAAGCTCGAATTCCATCTCAAGGACGCGATCGGCCGGTCATGGCAGGTGGGTACGCTGCAGCTCGACTATGTGCTGCCCGAGCGGCTCGATGCGACCTATGTCGCCGAGGACGGGTCGCGGCAGTATGCCGTGATGCTGCATCGCGCCATCCTGGGGTCGCTCGAACGCTTCATTGGTATCCTCATCGAGAACCATGCCGGCAAGATGCCGATGTGGCTGGCACCAACCCAGGTGGTAGTGGCGACGATCGTTTCGGAAGCGGACGAGTATGCCCAGAAGCTGGTGAACCAGCTGCGCGCGGCCGGTATTCGTGCCGAGCTCGATACGCGTAACGAGAAGATCAACTACAAGGTGCGCGAGCATTCGGTGCAGAAGGTGCCGCTGATGTTCGTGGTCGGCAAGCGCGAGGCCGAGGAAGGTAATGTATCCATCCGCCGGCTTGGTACAGAAGGCCAGAAGGTGGAGCCGTTCATGGATGCGCTGGTCGCATTGATGGCGGAGGCCACGCCGCCTGACCTCAAGGACAAGGCACAGGCCGCCTGATGCCGCAGCGTCCGTCCAATCGCGAGATGAAGGCGCTTTATCATCTGGGCGAGGACAATGTCCTGGGCCCGGATGACTTCAAGGATGTCGGTGAAAAGACCTTTGCCGGCATGCTGAAGAAGAAGTGGATCGAAGAGGTCGAGCCGGGCAAGTTTCGGACGACTGAAAAGGGCCGCATCATCCATGATGAAGAGGTCTATTTCACGGGGCGGTCCAAGCGGTAGGGGTGGCTGACCCCCTCCCGGCCTCCCCCTGAAGGAGGGGGATGGGTGGGGCGGTGAATGCCGACGGATTGCGCCACGCGCGATCAGTTCCTTGCGCTGATCCAAGGGAAGTGGGGACGAGGCCGATGGCCGATCCGATTGTCATTACCCGCTCCGTGTCCATCGATCCATCGGAGCTCGAGGAGAGTTTCGTGCGCGGGTCCGGCCCGGGCGGGCAGAATGTCAACAAGGTTGCGAGCGCGGTACAGCTGCGCTTCGACCTTATGAACTCTCCCAATATTCCCGAGCCTATGAAGCGTCGCGTCGCCGCGCTGGCCGGCAGCCGTATCACCAAGGAGGGGGTGATCGTGATCACCTCCAACTCCCATCGCGACCAGCCGCTCAATCGCGCCGAGGCGCTGGCGCGGCTCGTGGCGCTGCTGCGCGAGGGCGCGTATGTGGCCAAGCCCCGCATCGCGACGCGGCCTACGCTGGCTTCGAAGAAGCGGCGGCTGGAGGGGAAGGCCGTGCGCTCCACCGTCAAGCGGATGCGCGAGCGCCCGGCCGGCGAGGACTGACTGGTTTTGCTTCCGCAAATGAAAGGGGCCGCTCCCTAGAGCGGCCCCTCAATTCACTTGGCTTCGGCAGAGACGTTTACCTTGCCGATGAGCGAGGCAGGGTCCTCTTCGGCGGCCATGAAATCCACCATGCTCAGGCCCGGGTCTTCCTTTGCGTCGATACCGATGACCAGCGTCCTGGCCTTGCCAGCGACGAAGGCATTGACGGCCTCGCCGAGCTTGGCCGCGTCGGCAGCGCCTGCCATCAAGCTGATGACCGTGCCCTGCGCCAACCCGGCAAAGACTGGGCGGATCGAGGCTGGATCGGTGTTCTGGTCGGCAGCAATCATGGCCAGGATGATGTCGGACAGCCCGGCGTCAGTGACGTTGAGATCCAGAGATTTGACGGCAAGGCCCATGCCAGCGGCGAGGGCCGTATTGGTGTCGAGCGAGAACAGGTTTTCGGTGGCGTTTGTAATGGTGCCGGCGAGAAGAACCGTCGCGAGATCGACGCCGCTGATCGACGCTTCCTCAAGCATGATACTATCGGTGTCGGCATCCCATGCGGCGGCAAGACGGAAACCGGCGTCGATATCGGTGATGCCAAGGTCGCGCAGTTGCGTGAGTGTTTCGTCGCTGCTGTCGGCCGGGATTTCGGCCTGGATACTGGCGGCGGAAATGTCGAGGTCAGTGGGGATGCCGTTGAGGTAGCTGGCCAGCGACAGGTCGAATGCGCCGATCGCGGCTGCGATCCGCGCCTCGGGGTTTTCCGGGTCGGGGATGTCGATATTGAACCCGGATAGCGAGATGCCTTCCATGGCCGGGATCAGGGCGCGGGCATTGGCTTCAAGCCACGCTTCGTCGACCTCCTCGGGTGCGCCTTCGAGGGTCGCGATGGCGGTCGTCAGATCCATGGGCTTGATGGTGAAGTTGTCGAGCCCCATGGAGCCGTCGCCATCGATCTCCATGCTGAAGCCGTCCATCGAAATCGCGGGATAAACGCCAGGGCTCATGCCGCCCATGGACATGCCGGCAAGGGCAAAGCTCAGGTCCTGGCCTTCTTCGGTGACGCCTTCGCAGCTCATTCCGTCGAAGGTGACTTCGGAGGTTTCGAAAGCCGTGAGGATATCGGCATACATCTTGAGGAACTTGCCCATCAATGCGGGATCGACCGTATCCGGATCGTCTTCCATGGCCTGGGCGATGGCGAACATCTCGCCAAAGGAGGTGCGGAGCGGCCGGGCCTTGAATTCGGCGCCCGATACGCCGCCGATGGTGCAGGATACATCTTCGGCCTCAAGCGTACCGCCCTCGGAAACAAAGTCAGTATAGACGACCTCGAGTTCGGTCTGGGTGCTGTCGACAAGGCCATAAATGCCAAGGATGCCGCCGATATCGAGATTGGCGGCGGACAGGGCGCCGAAATCAAAGCTGGCTTCGTCGGCAACCAGGCTGATGCCGGAAATGCTCACCGCGCCGGCTTTGCCGTCCACGACATCTTCGAGCACGATGTCGGTGAAGGTAATCGTTGCGTCGTTGGCATCGTCGCCCGACTGCGAGGTAACGCTGACGACGATCTGGGGCACCGAAATGCTGGAGGCGTCGAGGTCAGCCAGCTCCTGGGCGTGGGCGGTCAGATTGCCGCTGAACACATCCGTCAGCACGGCGTCGGACATGCTGGAATCCACCGCATCGATACTGGGGATGGAAATTGAATAGTCGACCTCCAGCTCGGACGTAGCAGCTGGCTTGGTCTTGGTCTTTTCCTTGGCGAGGGTCGCCGTGGCCGGCAGCGCTATGCCGATGAGGCAAGCGGCGGCGATTGCCGACAGGCGCCGGCCGGTCGTTATAGTATCCAACATGGTGTTCTCCCGTTCCATGCCCTGGCATCTGGGCGGATGCGCAATGCCGTTCAAGTCGGAAAACTATAGACAAGCCCGATATGGTGCAATCGAGGCACAGTGCGCCTCGGGGCTGAAATAGTGTGCGGCGACAACGCCGACTCGTCTCGGCGGCAGGCTAATAGACGGTCGTAAGAACTTCGATTTCGCGGGGGCTGCCAGGCTGAACCTGGACTTCGCGGTTGTAGACCTGCTCGCCCAGCTTGGCGAGAACGAGATATTCCCCCTCGGACAGCACCGTGGAGGGAAAGGCGCCGCGCTCCGAAAAGATCGTTGCGCCGTCACTCGTCTTTACCGTCCATTCCACGTCGGCAATGGCCTCGCCGCCTTCTTCGGAGACCAGCTTGAAGGAGACTTCGGCGGCATGGTGGTAGAGGGTTGCGTCGGTCAATTGACCCGGCTCGACACGCAGGTCCGCGCGTACGACGGCGTTAATGGCGCCGAAGCGCGACACGATATGGTAGGTGCCGGCGTTGAGCGTGACGATTTCGTTGGGCGGGAGATTGTCGGCGATCAGCGCGCGGGTTTCCTCGGCGCCAGCCGTGAAGATGTCGAAATGCAGCAGCGCGGGCGAGATCGCTATATCCCCCGCAACGGCCGAATTGAGGCGCAGTGCGCCGGCGTCGAGCACGACATCATGGGTGTTGGGACCGGGGACAACTGAGAGCGTTTCGCTGACCTGCGCCTGGCCATAGGCGACATGCACCACATAATCGCCGGGCGGCAGTTCGAGGGTCGCCGAACCGGCATCGGCCTTGGCGACGAGGGCCATTTCGCCATTGGCATCGGGCGTGCTCTCGAAGATGCGCCAGACGACGCCTTCGGGAATGATGGCGCCATCCTGGGTGATGCGCGCGGTGAGCGTCACCGGCTGGGGCACGTTGGTCACCGCGGCGATGGCATCGGTAGCCGCGGTGGGTTCGGCCGTGCCCGGTGGCTGCTCAGCGGCGGCATCGCGGTCGGGCCGCGGGCGGGGCAAGGGCGGGATTTCCGCGCTCTCCTGAGCGAAGACGGGGACCGTGGGCAGGGCCGTCGCAAAGCCGGCCAGAAGGGCCATCAGAATTGCAATCTGCCGTGCCGCGCGCATCCGAACTCCCGATAACAAAGACATGCCCCAGAACCGACTCTGGGGTGCAAGTAGGTCACGATTGGGGAAAAGCTGTGTCACACCCGGCCGCGTTTTGAAACCGCCGCTTCCATCACGACGCGGAAATTTTGCGGGGCGACTGGCTTGCCGGCGAGGCATCCTTTATTCGGGAGCGAAAGGAGCCTCCCATGCCAGCAAATCCCGCGGTTCGCGACTATCTTCTATCCCGCCGCTCCGTCGGTCCGGCCTTTCTGAAGGAGCCGGGGCCAAATCCCGACGAGCTGGCGACGATGCTCACCATCGCGACAAGGGTGCCCGATCACGGCAAGTTGACGCCCTGGCGACTGGTTATCATTGCTGGAGACGACCGGCGTCTGGCCGGGGAAGCGCTCGCAAAAATTGCGGCCCGCAAGAACCCGGCGATGGACGAACAGAGCCTCGAGGTCGAGCGGAACCGTTTCCTGCCGGCGCCGCTGACTGTGGGGGTCATCTTTTCGCCCAAGCCGAGCGAAAAGGCGCCTGAGCTCGAGCAGATGCTCTCCGCCGGTAACGTGGCGTTCAACCTGGTCCATGCAGCGCATGCCATGGGTTATGCGGCGTCGTGGATCACGCGATGGTTCAGTTTCGACGAAGAGGCGGCGGCCATGCTCGGCGCGTTGCCGGGCGAGCGCTTCGTCGGCTTCGTGCATATCGGAACGCCGACGATCGCGCCCGAGGACCGGCCGCGCCCGTCGCTCGATAGCGTGGTATCCCGCTGGCAGGCGCCAGGGGCCAGCGCGTAACTCATAGTTAACGGCACGTTAACGTCATCAGGTGTTAACATCGGGTTATCCGATTCCCGATGCCGAGACCCAGTATGGGCATCCAGCCGATTTCCATTCCCCAGAGCCTGGCGAACGCGCTTAGCGCCGCCGGCAATCGCAGCGGCGTGGACTTCGGCTATCTGGTGCAGACGGCCATTCGCGAAAGCAGCCTTAACCCGCAGGCGCGGGCCAGCACATCGTCGGCCGTGGGACTGTTCCAGTTTCTCGAAAGCACCTGGCTGCAGGTGATGAAGGAAGAAGGGCCGCGACTGGGCTATCAGGCCTATGCCGACCAGATCCGGCGCACGAGCGACGGCGACTATGTCGTATCCGACCCGGGCAAGCGGGCCGAAATCCTGGCGCTGCGCGAAAAGCCGCAGATTGCGGCCGACCTCGCCGCTGCCTTCACGCGCTCCAATGGCGAGTATCTGCGTTCGGTCTTCGGGCGCATGCCCAGCGCCGGCGAACTCTATATCGCGCATTTCCTGGGAGCGCAGGGCGCCGAGAAAATGTTCAAGGCCGGCCTCGACAATCCCGATCAGGTTGCGGTGTCTTTGTTTCCACGGCAGGCGGCGGCGAACAGAGCAATTTTCTACGATCGGGACGGCGGAGCGCGGACCATCAGGCAGGTCTATCAGGTGCTTGTCGCCAAGCATGAAGGTGGCAATGCAGCTTTTTCCGCGCAGCAGATGACAGGCACGGGTGCGCAGGCGGCGCCCGCGGAGGCGGTTCCGCCATTGCCGTCGCGTTTCTCTCAAGAAAACATGTCGTTTACCGGCCTTTTCAAGACCGTGCCCGATGAAGTTGCGGACCCAGCGGCCGGGGGCAGCGCCTTCTTCACGCAGCTTTACAGTCAGTGAAGTTCGTTTCTCTAAGATTTGAACTATCGGCTTGGGCCGCCGTTAATTTACGAGGACTAACCTGCAATTCACCTAGGCTCGAACCGAGCGCCGGAGATTTCCATGCAGCGTTCCCATAGTCTGAAATATGAAGCGACGCACCTGCCGCGCGGCTGGGTTCTCCTCGGTTTTGCGGTCTTGTCCTGGGGACTGGCACTCGCGGCGTGGAATGGCCTGGCCGCCAGCCTTGGCCTGATCTTTGGCTGACACGCCGCATTTATGGTGAACCGTTCCTTAAGCACTGGGTCGTAATGTGATTTCCGCATCGTGCGGAGACAAACATGATCGGCTACAGCGCATTTTCCGAGCTTTCGCAGTCCAGCGATAGCGATGCGCGTGGTCACGCGGCACATCTGGCGGCAATTGCCTATCTCGATCACCAAGGTCCGGCCGACGAACACGCGGCGCTCTATGCTGCGCTGATCTCGTTTCTCGACGATCCTTCCGTAAAAGTTCGGGCTGCCCTTGCCTATGGCCTGCTGCACTCGCCTGAGACGCCGCGTCCGTTGATGCTGGCGCTGCTGCGCGACAGTGCAGTGATTTCGCGGGCCGTGCTGCAATATTCCCCGGTCCTGATCGACGCCGACATGATGGCTGTGGCGCGCAGCGGCGACAGCGCCAGTCTTCTGGCTATCGCGCAGCGCCAGAATCTGAGTGCGCGTCTTGCCGAAACGCTCATCAGCCGCAATGAAAGACCGCTTACGCTCAAAATCCTGCGGCGGCCCGGACAGGCCATCGGGGAAGCCACGCTCACACAGCTGGCGACGAATGCCGGAGCCGATGCGGAGATCCGTGGCGCGCTGCTTGCGCTGCGCACTCTGCCCGACAGTGCAAGGCTGCATCTGGTCGGCCTGGCGACGGAAGCGCTGCGGGGCTGCCGGCTTGTGAAGGGCGCATTGGCGCCGGCACGACTGGAACGCCTGTTGCGCGACAGCGCCGACACCGCGCTCTCCACCATTGCCGAGACGGCATCGATGGAGCGACGCGATCAGTTCGTGGACGATCTGGTCGGCTCGGACCGGATGAATACGCGCCTGCTGCTCCATTCGGTGGCAACGGGCAGGGTGCTGTTCTTCTCGGCCTGTCTCGCCAATCTTTCAGGCAGCACGCGCGACAAGGTGCTCGGCCTGCTCGAGCACGGGGGGCGGCCGGCTCTGTTGGCGCTGATGACCCGGTGCGGTCTCGACCCCGCGATCGGCCGATTGCTGGTACGCATGGTGATGCATGCCCGGACCGCGGACCTGACAGACGATCTGGCCGCGCGCCACTATGTGGTCACGGCGCTTACCGAAGAGCTTATTGCCGAATATGACGGCGACATTCCGCAGGAGCTGGAAGAGGCGTTCGCCTATCTCAGCGAGCAAAACATTACCCTGGCGCGCAAGGCCGCGCGCGGCGTGATGGCAGCATTCGCCCGCTCGAGCACCGCGCTCATGTCTCTGCCGGCCATGCAGGAGCGGCTGGAGCTTCCTGCTGCCTGAGCTTCATCTGGCGGTTATCCTTGCCAGCTCGACTTCGGTGGGCCTGAACTTTTTTTGCCTGTCGCACGCCTCAAGCGAACTGCGCGGTCCGCCATCTGCCCATCGCAGAGAGTGCAATTGCGGGTTCCGAGAAGCTGAGAGACGAATATGCCCCCGGGCCCGCTAACCCCTTAGTTTCCGGCACTTTCTGGCTTGAAGCCAGGCGCTGCACCGTCATACCTACGGGTTCAATCGCGGACCCGCGCGCCAGACGGAGCTTAGCCCGAAATGACCGGCCAATTGACGCATCTGCAGACCCTCGAAGCGGAGAGCATCGAGATTCTGCGTGAAGTTGCAGCCAGCTTCGAGCGGCCGGTCATGATGTATTCGATCGGCAAGGATTCGAGCGTGCTGCTGCATCTGGCGCGCAAGGCGTTCTTTCCGAGCAAGATCCCCTTTCCGCTGCTGCATGTGGATACGACGTTCAAGTTCCGCGAGATGATCGCGTTTCGCGAGAAGACGGCGGCAGACTATGGGTTCGACCTGATCCGGCACACCAATGCCGATGGCGTGCGCGACGGAATCAATCCGTTCGATCATGGCTCCTCGCGCTATACCGACATCATGAAGACCGCGGCGCTGCGCCAGGCGCTGACGGCCGGCCGTTATGATGCCGCGATCGGCGGGGCGCGGCGCGATGAGGAAAAGTCGCGCGCCAAGGAGCGTATTTTCTCCCATCGCAATGCAAGCCATGCCTGGGACCCGAAGAACCAACGGCCGGAGCTGTGGCGCACATTCAATACGCGGCTCAATCCGGGCGAGAGCATGCGGGTGTTCCCGATCTCGAATTGGACCGAGCTCGACGTCTGGACTTACATCTATTCCGAGCAGATCCCTATCGTTCCGCTGTACTTCGCCAAGCCGCGGCCCGTGGTCGAGCGAGCCGGCACGCTGATCATGGTCGACGATGACCGCCTGCCGCTCAATCCGGGAGAAACGCCGCGCGAAGAGGTGGTGCGCTTCAGGACGCTGGGCTGCTATCCGCTGACTGGCGCCATCCGGTCCGCGGCGGCGGACCTTCCCTCCATCATCATGGAAATGCAGGCCAGCCGAACCTCGGAGCGGGAAGGGCGGCTGATCGACAGCGACTCCGTCGGCTCGATGGAAAAGAAGAAGCAGGAAGGGTATTTCTGATGAACGCCTTAGCCTCCGCCAAGACCGAGCTCGATACCTGGCTGGCCCAGCAAACCGAAAAGTCGCTGCTTCGGTTCATGACCTGCGGCAGCGTCGATGACGGCAAATCGACGCTGATCGGCCGGCTGCTCTATGACAGCCAGCTCATTCTCGATGACCAGTTGGCCAGCCTCAAGAAGGAGAGCCACAACCGCACGGTGGGTGACGAAGGCATCGACTTTTCGCTGCTGGTGGATGGTCTCGTAGCAGAGCGCGAGCAGGGCATTACCATCGACGTTGCCTACCGGTTCTTCTCGACGGACAAGCGCAAGTTCATCGTCGCCGATACGCCGGGGCATGAGCAGTATACCCGCAACATGGCGACCGGCGCGTCCAATGCCGAACTGGCGCTGGTTCTGATCGATGCGCGCAAGGGCGTGCTCACGCAGACGCGTCGCCACAGTTTCATCCTCTCGCTGATCGGGGTGAAGCATGTGGTTCTTGTGGTCAACAAGATCGACCTCGTCGACTACGACCAGGCCGTGTTCGACCGTATCGTCGCCGAATATCGCAGCTTTGCCGAACCGCTTGGTTTCAAGACCCTGGCCGCCGTGCCGGTATCGGCGCTGCGCGGCGACAATATCCTGGGGCCGAGCGAAAGGACGCCGTGGTTCACAGGAACGGCGCTGGTGCCCTATCTCGAGACGATCGATGTTTCGGAAGACCGCACTGCGCAGAAATTTCGCTTCCCGGTGCAATGGGTGAACCGGCCCAATCTCGATTTCCGCGGTTTTTCGGGCACCGTGGCGTCTGGCGTGGTGGCCGTAGGGGACGAGGTGCTGATCGCCTCGTCGCGCAAGCCGGCTGTGATCAGCCGAATCGTGACCATGGATGGCGATCTCGAGCGGGCGGTGGCCGGGCAGGCCGTGACGCTGGTGCTCGATCGCGAGGTGGATGTGTCGCGCGGCGACGTGCTGACCCATGCGGGCGAGACACCCGAATATTCCAACCAGTTCCAGGCCAGGGTCATCTGGATGAACGAGGGGCCCGCCTATCCAGGGCGCTCCTATCTGCTCAAGATCGGCTCTCAGACGGTGCCGGCTGCCATTACCGACCTCAAGTTCCGCACCAATGTGAATACGCTGGAGCAGACGGCGGCGACCAAGATCGACCTCAACGAGGTGGCGACGGTCACGATTGCGACCGACAAGCCCATCGCCTTCGACCCCTACGGCAGTAATCCGCTGACCGGCGGCTTCATCCTGGTCGACCGCATTTCCAATGCGACGCTGGGCGCGGGGACCGTCGATTTCGGGCTGCGCCGCGCGCAAAACCTGACCTATCAGAGTTTCGACGTGAACCGGACGGTCCGGGCCAGCATGAAGGGCCAGGCGCCGCGGATCATCTGGTTCTCGGGGCTTTCGGGATCCGGGAAATCTTCTGTGGCCAACCTGCTCGAAAAGCGCCTGACGGCCGAGGGGCGGCACGCCTACATTCTCGACGGCGACAATGTCCGGCATGGGCTCAACAAGGATCTCGGCTTTACCGAGGCGGCGCGCGTCGAGAACATCCGGCGCGTGGCCGAGGTGGCGCGGCTGATGGCCGATGCGGGTCTTATCGTCCTCGTGTCCTTCATCTCTCCGTTCGAAAAGGAACGGCGGCTTGCGCGCGAGATTGCCGGCGATATCGACTTTACCGAGGTCTATGTCGATACCCCGCTTGAGGTGTGCGAGGCGCGTGATCCCAAGGGTCTCTACAAGCGGGCGCGGGCCGGCGAGATCAAGAACTTTACCGGGATCGACTCACCCTTCGAAGCGCCGGCAAATCCGGAGCTGGTCCTGCATGGTGCAGAGGCCGAACCGGCGGAGCTTGCAGACCAGCTGCACGCCTTCCTCAGATTTTGAGGGTTTGAGGCCGGACGGTCTTCAGAGGCGGATGCCGGATTCCAGGCCGGCAATGTCGGTCTGGTCCACGGCTTCGAGCGTCTTCATCATGAGACCCCGAAAGATCGGTTCCTTCTCGTCGAGATGGGCCGCGATCTGGGGCAGACCGTTGATGGAGCAGACCAGCGAGGTCTTCAACGCCGCCTCTATCTCGGGCCGCATGAAGGGCAGGGCGCGGGCGCCCGGACCGACCAGCAGGATGTGCGAGGGGTCGAACATGGCGAGCATACGGCTCAGACCATAGCCGATGGCGCGGCCTGCCATGTTGAAGCCATGAGTGGCGGCGCGATCGCCCTGTCCGGCCCGCTGCACGAGAGACTCATACTGCTGGGCCGGCACGGCAAGGGCAGGGGGCGTCGTCTCGGGCACGGAAAAGCTGGTGCGCAACACGCCGTAGTCGGCCGCATAGGCCTCGATACAGCCGCGCATGCCGCAGCGGCACAGCGCGCCATTGGGCAGATGATTCATATGGCCGAACTCGGTTCCGCCCCCATCGCCGCGCCCGGCGCTCTCGCCCCGGAAGCTCAAACCCATTGCGACGGTGGAGCCGACAAACACGGTCGCGACGCTGGTGTCGTGGAGGGCCGGGTCGAGCCAGCGCGTACCTTCGGCAAGCAAACGTCCGCGCTTGTGGAGGCTCACGGGCAAGCCGGTCTGCTCTGCCAGCTCGGTGGCAAAGGCCGTTCCGGCCAGATGCGGAATGGGCGACCATCTGACGGCGCCGCCATCGCGGTCGAGAATACCTTGGACCGAGATCGCGATGCGGCGCAGCGCGGCGGAGGCTTTCGGGGTGCGGGTTCGCAGGCTTTCAAGATGCGCGATGAAGAAGGCGGTGGGCGAACTGGCACGGAAGGTATCGGGGGTGACCTGCGTTTCGACGCGGTCGACAAGAACGCCGGAATAGTCGACGAGGGACGCGCGCAGGCGGTTCACATCAAGCTCGAACAGGGCGACATAGGCGGCCTGGCGCCGGAAACCGACCAGGGTAGCGGGACGTCCGCGCACGCGACCTTCCGCGCGCTCGGAACTGGTCAGTTCCTCCACGGCGCGCTGACTGAGCATATCCTGCATGATGGCAGTGACGCTGGCATGGCTGAGGCCGGTAATGCCCGCCAGGCCAGTCCGCGACTGCGGCCCGCCTGACCGGAGGGCGGCCAGGAGCAAAGCCCGATTTTGCCGCCGGACGCTATCACTGTCGCTGACGTTTCGCGTCAAGCGCTACCTCCCCAACCCCCATACGCACATCAACCATTCAATCCGCCATATCGCAAACGGCGATTATCTTCGAGGGTCGAAAATGACGTTGACACGCCGCGGGCCCACATGCGAGTTGTTTTTTCGAGCAGTAAAAATAATGCTCAGGGCGCAGGGAGGCGGCGCCTGGTTGGGGTTATGCCGCCAACGTGCATTGCGGGCAGCATGCTGCCCTTTGGGAGGACAGATATGAACAAGTTTGCAGCAGTCCTGCTGGCATCGACCGCACTTTTCGGTTCGGCGATCGCGCAGGACCAGATCGTTGTGGGCGTGAGCTGGAACAACTTCCAGGAAGAACGCTGGAAGACCGACGAAGGCGCGATCAAGGCCGTGCTCGAAGCCGCCGGTGCGCAGTATATTTCCGCCGACGCCCAGTCGTCCGCATCCAAGCAGCTGACCGACATCGAATCGCTGATCAGCCAGGGTGCCGACGCGATCATCGTGCTGGCGCAGGACAGCGAAGCGGTCGGCCCGGCCGTTGCCGCCGCCGTTGCCGAAGGCATTCCGGTCATCGGTTATGACCGCCTGATCGAGAATCCCGATGCCTTCTACCTGACCTTTGACAACAAGGAAGTGGGTCGCCTGCAGGCCGCCGGCGTCGCTGCCGTGCAGCCGGAAGGCAACTATGTCTTCATCAAGGGCAATTCGGCCGATCCGAATGCCGACTTCCTGTTCGAAGGCCAGATGGAAGTGCTTCAGGCCGCGATCGATTCCGGCGCCATCAAGAATGTCGGCGAAGCCTACACCGACAACTGGAACCCGGAAGTCGCACAGGCGAACATGGAGCAGTTCCTGACCGCCAACAATAACGAAGTCGACGCCGTGGTTGCGTCGAACGACGGCACTGCCGGTGGCGCCATCGCCGCCCTGACCGCGCAGGGTCTTGCCGGTTCGGTGCCGGTTTCTGGCCAGGACGGCGACCATGCCGCACTCAACCGCATCGCCCTGGGCACGCAGACCGTCTCGGTGTGGAAGGATGCACGCGAGCTGGGCAAGAAGGCCGCGGAAGTGGCGCTCGAACTGGCCGGCGGCAAGGCGCTCGACGAAGTCACCGGCGTGGTTCCGTTCGCTGGCGGGCCGAAGGGCGTCGAAATGAACGCCTTCTTCATCGCCCCCGTCGCCATCACCAAGGATAACCTCGACGTCGTGATCGACGCCGGCTGGGTCTCCAAGGATGTGGTCTGCCAGGGCGTGACTGCCGGCTCGGTCGCCGCGTGCGACTGATCGCATCTTGACGTAAACTGGTAAGCAGTGCCGCGGCGCCTCGCGCTGCGGCACTGACGTAACCGGATCGCGCCCCGGTGAGCCGGAGCGCTGTTTCCCAGGGGGACCTTGATGGCCGAACCGCGCGCCATGAACAGCACCACGCATCCAAGCCAGATGGTGCAAAATCCGCTTCAGCGCTTCCTGATGGCGACCGAGATCGACACCAGACTCCTGGGCATGATCGGGGCCCTTGCCATTATCTGGGTCGGCTTCAATTTCTTTTCCGGCGGGCTGTTCCTGACGCCGCGCAATCTGTGGAACCTGTCGGTACAGACCGCCTCGGTGGCCGTCATGGTGACCGGCATGGTGCTGGTGATCGTGACGCGCAATATCGACCTGTCGGTAGGGTCGATCCTGGGCGTGGTCGGCATGGTCATGGGCGTGATGCAGACCCAGATCCTGCCGGTGCAGCTGGGGCTGGGGCTCGGCCATCCGCTGATCTGGGTGCTTTCTCTGGCGTCTGGTCTTGTGGTGGGTGTCGGTATCGGCGCGCTGCAGGGCACGATCATCGCCTATCTCAAGGTCCCGGCTTTCATCGTGACGCTCGGCGGCTATCTCGTCTGGCGCGGCGCAGCCTGGTGGGTCACCGCCGGACGCACCGTGGCGCCGATGGACTCCACCTTCCAGCTGATGGGCGGTGGCCCGGCGGGGTCGATCGGCAGTCTCTGGAGCTGGGTGGTCGCGGCGGTGGCCTGCGCGGCAATCGTGGTGGGGCTCTATTTCGGCCGTCAGCAGCGCAAGCGCTTCAATTTTCCGCAGCGTCCGGTCTGGGCCGAAATCTCGCTGGCCGTGCTCGGCTGCGGCGCCACGCTGGGCGCAGTGGCGGTCGCCAATGCCTATCCCTGGCCCGTGCGGATCGCTGAAAACTTCGCCAATGCGAATGGCATGACCGTGCCCGAAGGTGGCCTCTTCATCTCCCATGGCATCGCCATTCCGGTGCTGATCGCCGTCGGCGTAGGCGTGGTCATGACTTTCCTTGCGACGCGCACAAGGTTCGGCCGCTATGTCTATGCCATGGGCGGCAATCCGGAGGCAGCCGAGCTTGCGGGCATCAATACGCGCTGGGTGACGGTCAAGATATTCATGCTGATGGGCGCGCTCTGTGCGGTCGCGGCGGCCATTTCCACCGCCCGTCTCAACGCGGCGACCAATGCGCTGGGCACGCTCGACGAACTCTACGTGATCGCAGCAGCAGTGATCGGCGGCACGTCGCTGGCCGGTGGCGTGGGTACGATCGCGGGTGCGCTGCTTGGCGCGCTGGTGATGCAGTCGCTGCAGTCCGGCATGGTGCTCATGGGCATCGACAGTCCTCTTCAATCCATCGTGGTTGGTATCGTTCTGGTTTTCGCGGTGTGGCTCGACACGCTCTACCGCCGGAACAAGCATTAGGAGTTGCGTTATGCTGGATACCGGCACGCCACTGGTCGAAATGACCGACATCTCCATATCGTTCGGCGGCATCCGCGCCGTCGACCATGCCTCGATCAGCCTCAATCGCGGGGAGGTCGTTGGCCTTCTCGGGCACAATGGCGCGGGCAAGTCGACGCTGATCAAGATCCTGTCCGGCGCCTATAAGCGCGATGCGGGCGATATCCGCATCAATGGCGAGGCGGCGACGATCAACAATCCGCGCGATGCGAAGGCCTATGGCATCGAAACGATCTACCAGCAGCTTGCCGTGGCCGACAATGTCGATGCCGCCGCCAACCTGTTCCTCGGGCGTGAGATGGTGACCTCACTGGGGACGCTGGACGACGCTGCCATGGAATCCAAGGCACGCGAGGTGATGGGGCGGCTCAATCCCAACTTCCGGCGCTTCAAGGAGCCGGTGAAGGCCCTGTCCGGTGGCCAGCGCCAGTCGGTGGCTATTGCCCGCGCAATCCTGTTCAATGCCCGCATCCTGATCATGGACGAACCGACCGCCGCCCTCGGTCCGCAGGAAACGGCGCAGGTTGGCGAGTTGATCAAGCAGCTCAAGGCCGATGGCATCGGCATCTTCCTCATCAGCCATGACATCCACGACGTCTTCGACCTCGCCGACCGCGTGGTGGTGATGAAGAATGGCCAGGTCGTGGGCCAGGCCAAGACCTCCGAAGTGACCAAGGATGAGGTGCTGGGCATGATTATCATGGGTAAAGTGCCGCCCGGCGCACAACCCGGTCCGGGAGCCATTGCGGGATAGAAGCGTTAGGCAATCCGGCGAACAGCGCCGGAGAGTCTCGCAGCCATGGCCAAGACAGAGAGCAGACGCGCCAAGGGGCGCAGTGCGGCATCGGGCAGGGACGGCAATCCGTTGCGACAGCTGGCCGTGAACCGGCTCATGCCTCGCCACGCGCCCTTCTATTTCGGGCTGGCGATTGGCGTCGTCGTTCTAGTGCTCTCGCTATGGCTCATGCCGAAATTCGCCATAAGCCTGGGCAGCAATGCGCTTTTCCTAGGCTACATGACGCTGAGCTTCATCAAGCTGCCGCGTCTGAGTGCGGAATATCTGCGCGAGCATGCCAAATCGGAAGACACGCCGGTTGGCGGCATATTCCTGATCGTGCTCATCGTGGTGGTGGCCTCGGTCGTGTCGCTGTTCCTGGCGCTCAACAGCGGTGGAACGCCCGATCCCTGGGAGGTTGCGGCAAGCCTGCTGTCGGTGATCCTCGGATGGTTCACCATCCAGACCATGGGCGCGCTGCACTATGCCTATGAGTATTACCAGGTTCCAGATTCCGGTAATGGCGGGGAAATCGAAGGGGGACTGGGGTTTCAGGGCGATGACGACCCGGACGGGTTCGACTTCATGTATTTCTCCTTCACGGTGGGGACATCGGTGGCGACATCGGACACGAAGGCCGAGAGCCATGAGATGCGGCGTATGCTGACGGTACACCTGGTGTTTTCACATCTGTTCAACACCATCATACTGGCTGCTGCCGTTAACGTGTTAATTAGTTTGGGAGGTGGGGGCGGTTAGGGTTGCGACCCACCTTTGTCGCGTGGCATCTTCCGGCCAAACAGAATCCGAGGATCGCCAGATGAAAACCCGCGCCGCCGTTGCCTTTGCCGCAGGAAAACCACTCGAAGTTGTCGAGGTCGATCTCGAGGGCCCCAAGGCCGGCGAAGTGCTGATCGAGATCAAGGCGACCGGCCTGTGTCACACCGACGATTTCACGCTGTCCGGCGCGGACCCCGAGGGTCTGTTTCCGTCGATCCTGGGCCATGAAGGCGCGGGCGTGGTGGTCGATGTCGGTGCGGGTGTCACCAGCGTGAAGAAGGGTGACCATGTCATCCCGCTCTACACTCCCGAATGTCGCGAATGCTATTCCTGCCGATCGGGCAAGACCAATTTGTGCACAGCCATTCGCGCAACGCAGGGCCAGGGGCTAATGCCGGATGGCACGTCGCGCTTTTCCTTCGCAGGCAAGCCGATCTTCCACTACATGGGCTGCTCGACCTTTTCGAACTACACGGTCATGCCCGAAATCGCGGTGGCCAAGATCGATCCGGCGGCTGCCTTCGACAAGGTCTGCTATGTCGGCTGCGGCGTGACCACGGGCATCGGCGCGGTGATCAATACGGCCAAGGTCGAGATTGGCGCCACGGCGGTGGTGTTCGGTCTGGGCGGCATCGGGCTCAACGTGATCCAGGGGCTGCGTCTGGCGGGCGCGGACATGATCATCGGGGTCGATCTCAACAACGGCAAGAAGGAATGGGGCGAGCGCTTCGGCATGACCCATTTCGTCAATCCGACCGAGATCGAAGGCGATATCGTGCCCTATCTCGTCAACCTGACCAAACGGCGGGGCGATCTGATCGGTGGGGCCGACTACACGTTCGATTGCACCGGCAATACCAAGGTCATGCGCCAGGCGCTTGAATGCGCGCATCGCGGATGGGGCAAGTCGGTGGTGATCGGCGTGGCCGGGGCAGGGCAGGAGATTTCGACGCGCCCATTCCAGCTGGTGACCGGCCGCACCTGGATGGGTACAGCCTTCGGTGGCGCCAAGGGCCGGACCGATGTGCCCAAGATCGTCGACTGGTATCTCGACGGCAAGATCGAAATCGACCCCATGATCACCCATACGCTGCGCCTAGAGGACATCAACAAGGGTTTTGACATGATGCATTCGGGCGAAAGCATCCGCAGCGTGGTGGTGTTCTGATCGGCGCCGCTGGTTCTCGGCTATTCGTTCTGACTGGGGCCCCGGGCGCCGGCAAGACGACTTTGCTCGAAGCGGCGAGGGCCAAGGGTTGGGCCGTGGGTCGAGAGGCGGCGCGCGCCGTGATCCAGGTGCAGACGGCGATTGACGGTCCAGCCCTGCAATGGCGCGACCCGGCGCGCTTTGCCGAACTGATGCTGGATCGCGATATCCAGACCCATGAACAGCTTTTGGCCACGGGCAATGTCGCGCTCTGCGACCGGGGCATTCCTGACCTCGTAGCCTATGGCCGGATCATGGGTCTTATCGAAACGGATCATTTCCGGCGCGCGGCGGAGCTATACCGCTATAATCGCCTGGCGTTTTTCGCGCCACCATGGCGGGACATCTATGCCGATGACGCCGAGCGGATCGAAGGCTGGGAGCACGCGCAGCGCATCTATGGCCCACTGCGCGAGGCCTATTCTGAAATGGGGTATGAGATCGTCGAATTGCCCAAGGCTCCGGTGGAGGAGCGCCTGCGCTATGTCGTGGACATGATCGCCAATGCCTGATCCGACCATCTATGTCGACGCCGATGCGTGTCCGGTCAAGGACGAGGCCCGGCGGGTGGCCGAGCGGCTGGGGCTGGTATTGACCTATGTGAGCAATGGCGGCATCAGGCCGTCTCGCGATCCGATGGTGCGCGTCGTGGTCGTGCCGGCGGGTGCGGACGCGGCGGACGACTGGATCGTGGACGCCGCGCTGGCCAACGATATCGTGCTGACGGCGGATATCCCGCTGGCGAGCCGGGCCATCGGCAAGGGCTGCCACGTGCTGGGCTTTACCGGAAAGCCGTTCACGCCGGCATCGATCGGCATGGCGCTGGCCATGCGCGATCTCAAGCAGCATCTGCGCGAGACCGGCGAAATCCAGGGGTATAATCCGGGCTTCCGGCCGGCAGATCGCTCCGCTTTTCTAAGCGCCCTCGACACGCTCGGACGCAAGGCGAAGTCAATGGCGAGTAAGTAAACCTTAAGTTTTCGCGAGGGGAATATTAACCATAATCGCAAATTGTGAGCCGCATTGATCGAATGTCAAAGGTGCTCACTTGCGGTTGTTGCGTGTGCTTGTTGCGGTGGGCCTGCTTGGTGCCGGAATGGCCGGGTGTGCCAGGCCGATCAGTCAGACGGATATTGCGGCGACCTCGGTGGCTCAGGATAGCGTCACGACCGGCAGTGCGGTGCAGACGGCCTCCGCCCGCTACTCGCAGCCGATGCCAAATCGGATCTTCAGTGCGAAGCACCTGGCAGGACGCACGCTGGAAGTGGCCACGACGGCGGACATCATCCTGCGTCCAGGCGAGGTGATCCTGACCTTTGATGATGGTCCGCGTGCCGGAAAGACGCCGGCCACTCTCGATACGCTGGACACCTATGGCGTCAAGGCGACGTTCCTGATGCTGGGGTCGGCAGCAGAAGCTAATCCGCAGCTGGCCCGGCAGGTCGCGCAACGCGGTCATACCGTGGGCAGCCACACCTACAGCCATACCGATCTTGGCAGGCTCGACCGGCAGGCGGCACTCAACGAGATCGCGCGCGGCGAAGCCGCTGTATCGGCGGCCCTGGGGGGCGAGGACCTCGCACCCTTCTTCCGGTTTCCTTACCTGTCGCAGACGGGCTATCTGCGCACCACGCTGCTTTCAGGCGACATGGTTGTGCTCGACGTCGATATCGACAGCAAGGACTATTACAAGGAAAAGACCGAAGTGGTCACGGCCCGGACGCTCGATCGGCTGGATGCACGGGGCAGTGGCATCATCCTGTTCCACGATATCCACCAGCGCACGGTCGATCTGCTGCCCGGTTTTCTCGCAGAACTCGAGGCTCGCGGCTATTCCGTGGTTCGTCTCGTTCCGCGGACACCGGGCATTTTCGGCCGGGGCGTCATCACTGCGGAAGTGCAGGTGCCCTAGGCGTCTGCGAACACCAGATCGGTCACGAACGGGTTGCGGAACTTGCCTTTCGGATCAAGCCTTTCGGCCAAGGCCTTGAAGTCCGCTATCCGGGGGTAGCGAGAGCATACGGTCTCGGCCGGCATGGTGAAAACCTTGGCCCAATGGGGGCGGGGAGAGAAGGGCGCAAGGGCGGTCTCGACTTCCGCAATTGCCACAAGAGCGCTGTCCCATTGCGGTTTCCAGGTGAAATGGAAACCGATGGTATCCTGTTCGTAGGCCGAGCTCAGCCACAGCGTGTCGCGGGCGACCGATCGGATTTCGGAAATGAACAGGGCATCGGAGAACCTGTCCTGCGCCGCATGAAGCGCTGCAATGGCGGCGGGGGCATCCTGGCGCGCGACGAAGAATTCGGACTGGAGTTCTGCGCCCGCGGAGGCGGTGTTGCCGATGGCGAAGTGGAACAGACGTTCATGCCAGGGGCCGCTTACGCCCATCTGGCCGGTGCAGACGCTGCCATCCATGCCGGGAATGGGGTGGCATGGGCCGGTGGCGGGAAGGGCGCCAAAGATATCGGCCGCGGGTTCGCCTGCGTCTGCCAGCGCCTTGACCCAGATCTGGTCGATGGAGTTTCCCTGCCAGCGGGTGAACTGGCTGACGCTATAGGCCTGGGCCGTCAATTCGTGAAAGCGGTCGACCACGGTCGTTACGGGCAGGTCGAGATAGACCGTCTGGCGCATGGCGAAGCTGGGCACGAGGTCGAGCGTGATTTCGCAAATCACGCCTAGGGCGCCGAGGTTGACGACGGCGCCGTCAAAATCAGCGTCGCCGCGGCGGAAGCTCACAATCTCGCCATCTGCTGTCACGAGTTTGAGCGCCGATACGGCGGCAGCGAGATTGGCGTTCCTGTCGCCGGATCCATGGGTGGCAGTGACCACGGCTCCAGCAATGGTGATGTTGGGCAGGGATGCGACATTGTCGAGGGCGAAGCCTGCTGCGTCGAGCAGGGGGGCGATATCGGCGTAACTGGCGCCGCCATCGACCGTCACCATGCGGGCAGCGGCGTCGATTTCCATCCGGCGCGGCAATTGTCGCAGCGAGACCAGCGTGTCGGGCGTGTCTGCAATCCGATTGAACGAATGGCCGGAGCCAAGGACGCGCACCTTGGCGGCGCGGCGAACGATCTGTTGCAGTTCGTCAATGCTTTGCGGCTGCGCGATGGTGGCGGCGGAAAAGGCGATGTTTCCGGCCCAGTTCCGCAGCTGGCTCATTCCTCGTCGTCCTCGACATCGGTGAGATAGACCGAGATTTCGATGTCGATGCCATAGCCGGCGATGGCGGCCGCGGCGTGGGCAGGAATGCGTGCCGACATGGCCTCGCCGTGATCGGGATAGTCGAAGGCGATGTCGAGCACCGCCTTGCCGATGCGGCGGTCCGCCAGCATGGCTTCGATGGCCGGGCCGGAGCGCTCGGCGAGGTCTAGCAGCGCGCGCACCGGATTGGTCACCGGCACGTCGACCTGCGCGTAGAAACTGTTGTCGGCATCCTCGGGTTCGAAGCGCACGCTCAATTGCTTCAGCGCGGTGTCGAGTTCGGCCTGAGGCACCGAGACGCCAGAAAGCCGCAGGGCCATCGCGAAGGGCTCAAACGTGCTCACGATGCGCGACCTGCGGTAGCCGCGAAGAGGGCAATGGCGGCCGCGTTGGAGACATTGAGCGACTTGATGGGGCCGGGCATGTCGAGACGCACCATTTCGTCGCACAGTTCGCGCGTGCGCTGGCGCAGGCCCTTGCCCTCCGCGCCAAGGACGACGGCCATTGGTCGGGAGTCCGTGCGGGGACGCAGCGGCGCTTCTGATTCTGAATCAAAGCCGAGCACCAACATCCCGCGATCCTTGAGCTTTTCCAAAGCGTCGCCCAAGTTGCGGACCTCGATCATGGGGACGAGGTCAAGCGCGCCGGAGGCTGCCTTGGCCATGACGCCGGTTTCACGCGGCGAGTGCCGGGCGGTGGTGATGACGGCGTCGGCGCCAAAGGCACAGGCGGTGCGCAGGATCGCGCCAACATTGTGCGGGTCGGTCAACTGGTCGAGCACGACGACCAGTTTGGGCTCGTGCAGGTCTTCCAGGCTGAAGCGCGTGACCGGATCGACTTCGAGCGCTGCGCCCTGGTGCACCGCTTCGCCACCCAGCAGTCGGTCGAGCTCCTTGGGATTGGTCTCGACGACCTTGACCTTGCCGAGATTGGCGCCGGTTTCCTGGAGGCGGTTCAAGGCATTGGGCGTGGCCAGCAGCACCTTCTTGATGCGTGCTGGATTGTCCAATGCGGCGCGCACCGTGTGCAGTCCGTAAAGATAGACCGGTCCGGTATCGGGATCGTATTTGGGCTTGGGCGGAAACTTGTTGCGGCTCATGATCGGAGCGGTATCGGGTTTGCAGGATTTCCGCAAGGATTGCCCGGCGGCCGTATCAGTTGGCGAATGGGTCTGCACCCGCCTTCGAACCCGATTTCTTCTTGCTCTTACCCGCAAAAGGATCGGCAGGCGGCGCAGCGTCCTGGGCTTCCTGGCATTCGAGCATGGCGTTGATGGCGCGGGCGCTGCCGGAAAGGCTGAGCTGGGCGATGGTCGAGCCGTCGTAGAACAGCTTGAGAGTGTTCTTGCGAACGAACTCATCGAAGAAATTTACGTCCGAGCCGAAGACGTAAAGGAAGTTGATGCCGCCGCCCATGTCGATGCCGGAAGCGATGGCATTCCACTCGGCTTCGCGATCGAACTTGAGCGAGACATCATAGTCCGAGCCGGCTTCGATCGACTGCCAGCGATCATTGCCGAACATGATGTACCAGATGCCTTCGTCGGAGAGATCGAGGCCGATGCGCAGGACGGTTCCGTCATCATATTCGTTAAGCGCAAAGCAGGAGTTGTTGAGCGTCGGATCGACGGCGATTGACCAGTGTCCGACCTGACTCCATTCGCGCGTGTCCTGAGCAAGTGCAGGTACCGATAGGCAGGTTGCACCCGCAAGCACGGCGACAGCACAGGCGATAAGATTTCTTGTCATCGGCAAATCCCCCCAACCAATCACAAGTGCAAATATCAATCAGACACGGGGGCCGTAGTCGAGTGCAACGTGATGTTGACGCAAACGATGAGAAGGAATCTCACCGCTGGACTGCACCAACAGCCAAGCGGCAATGCCGGAATGAGATGTCATTTGTGCATCTCGGGCCGCCATAACGACTTATGCACCGCGCTCGGCGGCCAGTCGGGCAGTGGTGAGCCCTATGCCCGAACTAGCACCGGTAATCACGATCGTCTGCTGGTCGACAGGCAGGAGCTTGATGGACATGTTCGCCTCCTGATTTTCACCGGCAACGGTCCCGACGGTCACGGGTCGCCCAAAGCCCTCGGTTCAACTCATCACGATGTCGTCCGTGGAACCGACGCCCACCCATACCGTTGCGGCGCGAACGGAAAGCTTTCGAGAGCGCTCTATCCTTGCCACGCCGGGCACGGCGAGGGCCCTGTCATGGTGTGCTCAAAATCCCCCAAGCCATTGATTTAAAAGATTTTTAAGGAACGCATCGCGGTCCCAGCCATTGTCGGGCCACCGGTGAGCCCAATTCACTACCGAGGAGTTCCTAGATGACTATCGACGATCCCAACAATCAGGACGGCTCCACGTCCCCCGGCGGGCAGGACCTGAAATCGCAGGTCGGTCAAGACCTGCACAACGTTACCGAGCATGCGCGCGACGACCTCGATGCCATATCCAGGCGCGCTCAGGAGGATGTGCGTTCGCTTGGGAAGGAGGCGGAAGCCAAGGTCAGCGAAGCCACAGACAAGGCCAAGTCTTTCGCGTCGGACCAGAAGGATCTGGCGGCGGGACAGATCAACGGTGTTGCCACTGCGATCAGCAAGGTCGCGGACGAACTCGACCAGTCCGAGCAAAAGACCATTGCCCGCTACGCTCGCGATCTTGCCTCCGGCATCTCAAATGTCGGCAAGACGGTCGAGGATCGAGATGTCGACGATCTCATGCACCTGGCGCAGGATTTCGGCCGCAAGCAGCCCCTGGCGTTCTTGGGAGCAGCAGCGCTTGCCGGTTTCGTGGCAAGCCGCTTTGCACTCGCTTCGAGCCACCGAGCTGAAACCAAGACGGCCCAGCCGGAGCGATTTGAGGCCGATGATGCCAATGGCTATTCGGCCGGGACGACGTCGCGCACTACGGGAGGTCTGTGATGGTGGAGCCACGTGAAAGCCGCCCGATCGCCGAACTGCTCAGCGGCCTTGTGACCGACATTTCGACGCTGTTTCGCAAGGAAGTGGAGCTTGCCAAGGTCGAGGCCTCTGAAAAGGTGTCACAGACCATGGCGGCGGCCAGTTCGATCGCCATCGGCGGCGTCCTGGTGCTGGGCGCCCTCGGCGTGCTGCTGGCCGCGCTCGTGCAACTGCTGACCGCCTTCCTCGTCAATCTGGGGATGGACCCGATCTTTGCCAATGCCGTCGCTGCCATAGCGGTGACGCTGGTCGTCGGCCTGGTTGGCTGGAGCTTCATCACCAGTGGGCTGAAGGCACTCAAGGCAAGCAATCTTAACATGAACCGCACGGCGGCCTCGCTCAGCCGTGATGCCGATATTGTCAAGGAGAGGCTCTGATGGCCAACGACAGCGAACACAAGAGTTCCGCGGACCTACAGCGCGAAATCGAAATGCAGCGCAGCCGCGTCGAAAGCAGGATCGACCAGATCCAGGACAAGCTGTCACCAGGACAACTGGTGGACGAGCTGCTTGCCTATACCAAGGGCGGCGGTGGGGAATTCGTGGCCAGCCTGCAACGGAATGTGACAGCCAATCCCCTGCCTGTTGCTCTGCTGGGCGTCAGTCTGGCCTGGCTCATGGCGAAACCCGCGGGTGGGTCGACCAGCGACAGCCCGAGCACGATTCGCAGCGACCGCCACTGGGATGACAGCATTAACAGCCGTCGCGGTTACGGCAGTGGATCGGGCACCGCGGAAGAGGACTACCCAGTTACCGTGATCAGCGGGGGTAGCCTGCGCCGCCTGGGCAGCTCGACGGACGAAAAGGGTGTTAGCTACAGCGAGTTCTCGGACGAGGCTGGCAAGAAGTTCCGTGCACGATCCGATGCAAGCGGCAAGCGCGCCGGACATTTCACTGATGAGGCCGGAACAATGTTCCGCGGTTTCACCAACAGTGCTGGTGAACGTATCGAGCATTTCCAGGATGAGGCCGGAAACCTTCTCGACGAGGCTTCGGGCTGGGCATCGCATACCTGGCAAATGGCGCGCGAGAAGTTGCATGATGCTCGCGATGCCGTGCAGTCCGGCGCCAGCTCCAGCCGGGACAGGTTGGGCCAGGCAGGGAACATGCTGCATGGGCAGATGGACAGCCTCAACCAGACCATCCTCAACCAGTTCCGCGACCAGCCGCTGGTCGGTGGGGCACTGGCCTTCGCGCTCGGTGCTGCCTTGGGTTCGACACTGCCGCACACGCCCCAGGAAGACGAGTTACTGGGCGAGGCCTCGGATGCCCTCAAGGGCAAGGCCGGCGAAAAGGCGGCCGAACTTTACGAGGAAGGCCGTGAAAAGGCTGCCGATCTCTACGCCACTGCCGCCGATAAGGCCGATGAGCTTTATCAGCAGGTGAAGGACGGAGCGAGTTCGGCGGCGCAGGACAGCGGCTCTTCAGAGAGCCGCTGAGGCGTCCACCGCATCCGGATCGAAAACAAGGCGCTTATCCATGGCCCATGACCAGCCACATGACGACGCCCCCAAGCGGACGCAGAACGACGACAAGGATGGCGAACTCGCCATCGTCGGCCGGAGCGTCCTCATTAATCGACCACGGAGCGAACTTTTCGCCTACTGGCGCGATTTCACCCGCCTTCCGACATTCATGCATGCACTCGAGAAGGTGGAAATGCAGGGCGAGGGGCGATCGACCTGGACGGTGAAGGCACCGGCCGGACAGAGCGTAACCCTCGAAACCGAGCTGGTCGATGTGGTCGAAAATGAAGCGATCGGCTGGCAGTCCACGGAGCAATCGCAGATCAAGACCACCGGGTCTGTGCGGTTCGTGGATGCGCCAGCCGGTCGAGGCACGATCGTGACTGCCGACATCGCCTACGAGCCGCCAGGCGGCGATGTGGGACGGCTGTTCGCCAAGCTGTTCCACGCCGAGCCCAATATCCAGGCGCGCCATGAGCTCAAGCGATTCAAGATGCTGATGGAAACGGGTGAGATTTCTACCGGTGCCTTCACACGGTCGATGGACGGAGAGAGCTGATGCGCGCACTGACATGGCACGGGACCAACGACGTCCGCGTGGATACGCACCCGGACCCGGAGATCATCAATCCGCGCGACGCGATCCTGAAGGTCACGTCGACGGCGATCTGCGGTTCGGACCTGCATCTTTATGACGGGGTTATCCCGGGGATGAAGTCGGGTGACATTCTCGGTCATGAATTCATGGGCGAGGTCGTCGAAGTCGGCCCGAAAAGCACTCTGCGCAAAGGCCAGCGTGTGGTTGTTCCCTTCACGATCTCCTGCGGGCAATGCTTCTTCTGCCAACAGCAGCAGTTCTCCGCCTGTGATAACGGCAATCCCGTACCCAACCAGGATGCTTCGGAAATGCTGTATGGCCATGCGATGGGTGCCGCCTTCGGCTATTCTCACCTCACCGGCGGCTATGCCGGTGGCCAAGCAGAATATGTGCGCGTGCCTTATTCGGACGTTGGCCCGATCGTCATCCCGGACGGAATGGCGGATGATGATGTGCTGTTTCTATCGGATATCCTGCCGACAGGCTGGATGGCGGCAGAGAATGCGCAGATCCAGCCTGGCGATACGGTAGCTGTATGGGGCGCGGGCCCGGTCGGCCTGTTCGCCGTGCAAAGCGCCGTGCTGATGGGCGCCGAGCAGGTCATTGCCATCGACCACTATCCGCACCGCCTTGAACTTGCGCAAAAGTTTGGCGCCATAATCATCAACTTCGATGAGACCCATGTCCGCGAGGCTCTGATGGAAATGACCGGTGGTATCGGTCCGGATGCGGTGATCGACGCGGTGGGCATGGAAGCCCATGGATGGGTCGCGGACAATGTGCTGGACGCCATCAAGCAGAAGATTGCGCCCGGTGCGGATCGCGGACATGCCCTGCGCCAAGCGCTTCTGGCTGTGCGCAAGGGCGGCCGCGTATCGGTGCCCGGCGTCTATGGCGGCATGCTCGACAAGTGGCCGCTGGGCGCGATGATGGAAAAGGGCATCCAGATTCGCGGGGGGCAGACCCATGTGCAGAAATATACGAAGGATCTGCTCCGCCGCATCCAGGACGGCGAAATCGACACGACCTTCCTGATCAGTCACCGGCTGGGTCTGGAAGATGCCCCCGACGGCTACAAGAATTTTCGCGACAAGCAGAACGAGTGGACGAAGGTCGTGCTGAAGCCCGGTGGCGTCTCTTAGCGCGCGGCGGCGCTATTGTAGTGAATTCGCAGGGGATCGGAGGCGGGCAGGGACCCGGCTTCGGTCCCTTAACTTTTGCACTGACCGGGGGGTGGTGGAGGGGACTGGATTCGAACCAGTGTAGCCTGAGGCGTCAGATTTACAGTCTGATGGATTTAACCACTCTCCCACCCCTCCACATTTGCGGGCAGGACACGAAACGCATCGGCGCTTTCGTCGGGCGGTTTATGGTGGGCTGTCGCAAAGGTGTCAACACCCTTACTCCCGTCTCGCCCAAGAATTTGCTTCCACACGCATTTTGTGGAAACCGGAGGGCCCTTGGACTTGCCATTCCAGCCCTGTTCGCGCTAAGCGGAGCATATGGCTTCGCCCTTCGGGCGGGTATAGCTCAATGGTAGAGCAGCAGCCTTCCAAGCTGAATACGCGGGTTCGATTCCCGCTACCCGCTCCATTTCCCGACATTGGCAGTGTTACACCGGAGCCGGCCACCGGCCCTTCAGGTGCAGAGGCTCACGAAGGTGCTGGGCAGGACAAGGACGAGCACGCCTGAAGCAAGGGCCGCGCGATTGGCCCAGAGCGCGGCGAGCGACAGGCTGGTGGCCGGTTCGCCCGTGTCGTAGGGGCGACGAATAGACAGCAGGACTATGGGTACCAGGCTCGCGATTCCGGCAACGAGAACGATCAACCGATGTTGCGGCCAGCCATAGGCGCATCCCAAGGCCTGGAGCGCGTAAACGAGCACGAAGCCAGCAGACCAGATGGTGAAGCCTGCCACGAGCAGGATCAGGGCACGGGTGTTGGCGCTGGTCATGGCGCCGCTCCCGCCTGGGCCAGCAGCAGGCTGAGGCCGAACGCCACGACGCTCGCACCCAAGGCATAGAGGCTCCACATCGACGCCAGGATAGTCTCTGTCTGCCTGCGCGCCGAGACATAGCCTCGTATTGTTCGCCAGGCGGCGTGTCCGCTGAGCAGAGCGGCCAGTCCCATGTGGAGCGTCGCATAGGCGAGAGCCACGAAGATCACCGCTTCCCGTGCGTGCGCGGTGGGGGTGGGGACCGAAGCCATCAGAGCGATGGTGAAGGCAGCGCCCAGCGCTGAAAAAGCAGCGGCGGCGACCAACATTGGTGCCGCTGGGGTACCCGCAGCGTTTGCCCGCCGGGCCAGCCAGGCCAGGCCGGCGCCCAAGGCCGCCGTTGCGAAAGCCGCGATACCTAGCCAGTGTGGCAGGGCGAGCGGGGTCACACCCTCCCAGTTCGGGGCGATGACCAGCAGGAAGAGGCCGCCAAAGACAAGAGATGAGAACAGGGTCGCGTTCATCACCAACGCAGCGCGGTTGGCCAGGACACTGACGTTGTTGCTGCATTCGACGTCAAGAACCGCCGTTTCGCCCATGCCGATGTCGACCGGGCCTTTATCGGTTTTCTGGCCCAGGTCGACCGGCCAGAAGAGAAACAGGATGAGAGTGGCCAGGGCTCCGAACGGGGCCAGCCAATATTGGCCGAAGAGCATGGCGAGGAAGAAGCTCGCGGTGGCCAGGGCCGTCCAGAGCGGCAGATAGGTGCGGCGGGGTAGGATGATGACGTGTTCGGCTTCGCCGGTGAACATGTCCACGCCCATGGTCTCCTGGTCACCGTTGCGGGTGAAGCCGAGATAGCCGTGGCCGCCGGCCTGCACCGGGCCGATTCGTGCGGGTTCGAGGCTATCGGCGCGTTGGGAGATGCGGGGGATGGCGGCGAAGTTGTAGCTTGGCGGTGGCGTGGGGGTGGCCCATTCCAGCGTCTGGGCCTGCCAGGGATCGCGCTGGAAATAGCGGCCGAAGCGGAACTGCAGGATGACGTCGGCCAGAACCAGACAGAAGCCCATGGTCAGAATGAAACCGCCGACCGAAGAGAGCAGGTTGAGCCAGTCCCAGCCCCAGTTGGAAGGGTAGGTCGAGATGCGGCGGGGCATGCCCATGAGGCCGGTGAGGTGCATCAGGAAGAAGGTGAGGTTGAAGCCGACGAGGATCATCCAGAAGGCAGGAATGGAGAGCTTGTAGAGGCTCTGCTTGCCGGTGATGTGCGGCAGCCAGTGGTAGAGGCCGGCGAGCATGGGGAAGACGAAGCCGCCCACGAGGACATAGTGCAGATGGGCCACGACGAAGTAGCTGTCATGCGCCTGCGTGTTGAACGGCACCATGGCGAGCATGACCCCGGTCAGCCCGCCTATGACGAAGACGAAAAAGAACCCGAAGACATAGAGCATGGGAATGTCCCAGCGCGGCTTGCCGGAGGCGAGCGTGCCGAGCCAGGCGAATATCTGCACGGCTGTCGGGATGGCAACGAGGGCGCTGGCGGCCGAGAAGAAAGCAAGAGCCAGATGCGGGATGCCCACGGTAAACATGTGGTGCACCCAGAGGCCGAAGCTCAGAAAGCCCATGGCAACGATAGCGGCGATGATGGCGCGGTATCCCAGGATCTGCCTTTGCGCGAAGACGGGGATGATGGTCGAGAGCGCCCCGGCGGCGGGCAGGAAAATGATATAGACCTCGGGATGGCCGAACAGCCAGAAAAGATGCTGCCAGAGCAACGGGTCGCCGCCGCGTGTGGGATCGAAGAAGGGCAGGTCGAACGCACGCTCGAGCTCAAGGAGAATCGAGCCCAGGATCAGCGGGGGGAAGCCGACGATCATCATCCCCGACGTGACCAGCATGTACCAGGCCATCAGCGGCATGCGGACCAGCGACATGCCCGGAGCGCGCATCTTGAGGATGGAGACGAAGATTTCGATGGCGGCCGTCACTGCGGAAATTTCAACGAAGGTGATGCCGAGGAGCCAGACGTCGGCATTGATTCCGGGCGTGTAGGGCCGTGAGCTCAGCGGCGTATACATGAACCAGCCGCTATCCGGCGCGGCGCCCACCAGCATGGCGATGACGAGGATGGATCCGCCAAAGAGGTAGCACCAGAAGCCGTAGGCCGTCAGGCGCGGGAAGGCCATGTCGCGCGCGCCCAGCATCTTGGGCAGCATGTAGATGACGAAGCCCTCGAACATCGGGATGGCGAAGAGGAACATCATCACCGTGCCATGCATGGTGAAGATCTGATTGTAGATTTCGGGGCCGATGAAGGCGCTGTTCGGGGTCGCTAATTGCGCCCGTATCAGCATGGAAAGAAAGCCGCCGATGGCAAAGAATGTCAGCGCCACGACCATGAAGCGCTTTCCCAGAACGGTGTGATTGACGCTGGAGAGCCGGCCGATGCCGGGGGGAGTCATCCAGATGCGTTCGAGCTGCTTGTGCAGGCGGATGGGCGAGATCGGGGTTTCGCTCATCAGCCGCCTCCCGCCATCAGCTCGGCATAGACGGCAGGCTCGTGGGCCTGGACGCGAAACTGCATGATATCGTGACCTTCTCCGCAATATTCGGCGCATTGACCCCAGTAGATGCCCGGACGATCGGCTTCGAGACGGATGACGTTGACGTGGCCGGGTATGGCGTCGATCTTGCCGCCCAGGCGCGGCACCCAGAAGGCGTGGATGACGTCAGACGCCGTAACCTCGATGTCGACGGGCTCGCCGGCGGGAATGTGAAGGGTCTGGTCTTCGAGAGTGACGCCGTTGGGATAGGAGAACTGCCATTCCCAGCGATGCGCCTCGACCCCGATGCGAAGCGGCTCTCCGCCCTTGGGCAGCAATTGCTCACCGAGGACCAGGGCGCTGCCGGTCAGCAGAACGAGGATGGGTACCGGCAGGACAAGGCCACCGCCGATAATCCACTGCGCCGGCGTGATGCGGGTGACGAGGTCGCTGCGGAGGTAGGCCAGCGCCAGCAGGGCCATGACGAGGAGAAAAAGGGCGGTGGCGCCCCAGAACATGATCCACCACAGGGTTGCCAGGTTCGCGGCGCGCGGGCCGGCCGGATCGAGAGTCGAAAGATCGCCACTGCAACCTGCAAGCAGGACCGGCGTTGCACAGAGTGCAACGAATTTCAGGCGAGGGGCGAAAATATGAGCGAAGCGCGGAAGCACGAGGAAGCGGAAATTGCCCTTGAGGAAGGGCAGGAAGCGAGTACCGATCATCCCAACCCCTATATTCGGGACGTCGCCGAGCAGGATATCGGCTCCGCCATTGCGGTGGCTGGTCATCCGATCCATGCCATGCTGGTGCATTTCCCCATCGCCTTTGTGATTTCGACGCTGGGCA